>Ga0335069_10003833_pt1 | contig 22527 bp, 18 predicted proteins | sample Lox_Sample_11_FD_206714 | JGI IMG/M metagenome (GOLD analysis project Ga0335069, IMG submission 206714) | Soil microbial communities from Loxahatchee National Wildlife Refuge, Florida, United States - Lox_Sample_1.1 | ecosystem: Environmental > Terrestrial > Soil > Wetlands | place: USA... | reverse complement strand
TCCGGCGCGCTATCCTTGTGTCCGACGGCCATGCCAACTGAAAGTCGTGAAGTACGCCTTGCCTCCCGCCCTCAGGGGGAACCCTCCCTGGACAATTTCTCGTTTGCAACCATTGAGCTTCGCGACCCTAATCCCGGGGAAGTGCTTGTGCGCAATGTATGCATATCGGTTGATCCCTACATGCGCGGGCGGATGAACGACGCCAAGTCCTACGTTCCGCCATTTCAAATCGGTCAACCGCTGGAGGGTGGCGCTGTCGGACGAGTCCTCGCTTCGCGGGATGAAAAGCTTCCCGTGGGGACCTATGTACTGAGTTTCTACGGCTGGCGAGAAGCCTTCGTCGCACCGGCTGCGAGCCTTCAAATCGTCGATACAGGAGCAGCTCCAGCCTCCGCATATCTTGGGATTCTGGGGGTGACCGGCCTGACGGCTTGGGTCGGCCTAAACCACATAGCGCGCCTGAAAGTCGGCGAGACAATCTTTGTGTCTGGAGGCGCAGGCGCGGTCGGCAATGCAGCCTGCCAGTTTGCCAGGAATCACGGTTGCAAGGTGATCGCAAGTGCCGGCTCCGAAGAAAAGGTCCGCTTTCTCCGGGATGAGCTCAAAGTCGAGTATGCCTTCAATTATCGCGACGGCGATCTGCTCGAACATCTGAAGCGAGGTGCACCGGATGGGATTCATGTCTACTTCGACAACACCGGTGGTCTCCAACTGGAAGCCGCGCTGAGCGCATTGCGCAACTATGGCCGGATTGCCATGTGTGGCGGAATCGCTGGCTACAATACGCCGGTGCCCGGCCCGCGCAACTTGATGATTGCCATTGGCAAGCGCCTGCGCATTGAGGGCTTCATTGTCTCGGATCACTTCGGGGAGACTTCCGCGTTTCTGGAGGAGGCAATCCCCGCCCTGAAGTCCGGAAAGCTCATCAACCGTGAGACCGTTGTCGATGGACTGGATGCAGCGCCCGCGGCCTTCCTCGATCTGCTTCACTCCGGTGCCCGAAACATCGGAAAGATGATTGTCAAGCTCCCAGACTGATCTCTACTTTGCGAGTTGCATCCGGACGAGACCGTTTCGCGGCCAGTCTCGCCCCGTCTCCCCATCTCTTGTCAGCGATGAATCGAAGGCCCTACATGCGCGTGGCTTTTGACGCGAATCCTCCGTAGGTCAGGTAGATGCCAACAAGAAGCGACGGTGTCATCCATACATAGAAGAGCCGCGGATTGCGCAGCGCGCTCAGGACGAATTCCGATTCAAATCCGGAGGGCAAGAACAAGAAGAGCAGGCCTTTGATCAACGTCGCCCAGCCCACAAGAGTGACAACCACCGGCAGCGCGCCGCCTGACCAGACGTTATGCGCAAGAACCATCGCCAGCCCAATGGTCAGCGTGATGACGCTGAGAACCCACAACAGCGCGGGATTATTGAGAAGCGCCGTCATCCAATCCACAGTGGCCTGCCTGTGAAGGACCATGGAAGGAATGACGAGAATGCAATACAGCCCGAATAGCCTGCTTAGAAAGATGGTTCGCGAGGACATCATGCTCTCCTCTTCAGGAGCCGCTGGATGCACTATACCCCTTTTTCAATAACGACAGGAAATTCTCTATCGTGCGCCTGCATCTTCTCCGCGATACGCTAGCTAGCGCGATGAAAAGTTCCATCGAAGGCGCGTGCAGCGGCTCATTCACACAGGATGGTATGAGTTATAACGGGGTCTGGTGGCGAGGCCTGAAGATTGGCAGTGTCCAGCTCCATTCACCACGCAACCGGGGTGGAAGGATCAGTGGAGATTGAGTCGATGTGGACGGCATGGAAACGGGAGTTGCGACGTTCCATGGTATCCCACCCTTGAATCGATGAGGCCGATTCAAGGATGGGGCACCCGCAGTTTGTGGCTGGGCTGAGTGTTTGAACCCCGAAGGGTGGGCCACCTGTGATCTTTCAAGAGGTTGTCCATTCGATCTGAACCGGAGAAGCTGTTTGTGACGAGCAAGCAGTAACTCTGGAGACCGAATGGACTATCACAAGAATGCCCCATGGACGGCCGTCAGTCGAGAGCGGCTGGCCCGCATGGTGATCTACGATGGCGCGGGTCTGCATGCAGCCGCTTTGCGATTCAGCGTAAGTGCTCGCCGGCGCCCTACCGCAGCGCAACAACCTCCAAGTGGCCGCTGCGGCGCAGAATGTTGACGCTCACCCTCCCCATTCGGCCTGCGCCGCTTTCTCGCTCCACGCACCGATTGCCGGCCCTCTTCCCCTTGAAGAAATTTACGCAGTCTTCTCAAATCAAAGAAGATCAGCGGTGCGTGCCTCTTCGCCTTTTCATCTTCTCGAGCAATTTGGGGTTGCTTTTTCTTCAGTCCCTTGCGAATATTGTTCTATGCATGGTCGCCCCTGTTGTCGCTGCTGTATGCACGCTCAATCGCGCGCACAGGCGACCTGGGTCTTGAAATAGCAGCTATCTAATTATCCAAGGTTTCTGAAGCCCGCGATTCAGCTATTGCTGTCGCGGGCTTTCTGTTTTTATCCGACACCACATCGAGGAATCATGACTGACGCAGTTGCAGCGAAAGAGACCAAAGCCCAGCGCGCCGAGCGCCTCAAGCGCGCTAAGAATCCCTGGCAGGCCTTTGACGAAGTGCGTGCATTCGCGCGCGGAGGGCGCTCAAGTGTCATTCCCGAGTGGGCAAACACCTATTTCAAATGGTGGGGAATCTACACGCAAGGCGACGGCGTCGGCGTCACCGGCGGCAAAGGCGGCGAAGGCCTTGTCTCCGATTACTTCATGATGCGCATCGGCATTCCCAACGGCATCGTCTCGGCCAGCCAGCTCCGCGTGATCGGCGAGATCACAAAGAAGCACGCTCGCAACCTTGCCGATATCACCGTGCGCCAGAACATCCAGCTCCACTGGCTCACGATTGAATCGCTTCCTGAAATTGTCGACGCTCTCGACGTCATCGGTCTTTCGCCGAAGGGCGCCTGCGGCGACGTAGTGCGCAACGTCACCGGATGCCCCCTTGCCGGAGTGGCGCATGATGAGGTGTTCGACGCCTCACCTGTCGCGCTTGAAGTGGCTCGCCTGCTCACGGCCAACGCCGATTTTTACAACCTCCCCCGCAAGTTCAAGATTTCCGTCACAGGGTGCCCATCTTGGTGCGTGTATCCCGAGATTAACGACATTGCGCTTACACCCGCGAAGCGCAATGACCAGGTAGGCTTCTCAGTCCGCGTCGGTGGCGGACTCTCCAATGAACCGCACCTCGCCGTACGGCTTGATGCCTTCGTTCCGCCCGATCAGGCGGTGCGCGTCGTCCAGGCAATCACAGAGATCTTCCGCGACCAGCAGGCGCTGCGCGAGAGCCGCGATCGCGCCCGCCTCAAGTACCTCTTCATGAAGGAAGGCTGGACCGCGGATCGCTTTCTCGCAGAGCTTCAGTCGCGGCTCGATTTCAAGCTTCTGCCGGGTATCCCTGAGCACGTTCCCCATGAAACCCTTCGCGACCATGCCGGCATTCACCCGCAACGCCAGCCTGGCCTCAGCTACGTGGGTGCGTCAGTGCTTCGCGGGCGCCTCACCGGCGACCAGCTCATAGCAGCCGCCGAGCTCGCTAAGCGCTTTGGCAGCGGCGCGCTCCGTGCCACCGTCGCACAGAACCTTCTCTTCATCGACATTCCGAACCACAAGGTTGCGGAACTGGTTGGCGAGCTCAACCGCATCGGCCTCTACGTTGAGGCGTCACAGTTCTGGCGGGGCGCCGTGGCCTGCACCGGCACCGAATTCTGCAAGCTTGCCATCACCGAGACCAAGGGATTCACCCGCTGGCTCGTGGATGAGCTCGAAGAGCGCCTTCCCCAGTTCGATCAGGAGCTGCGTCTGCACGTAACCGGCTGTCCCAACGGATGCGGCCAGCACTGGATCGCTGACATTGGCATGGAAGGTAAGAAGATCAAGCATGAAGGCAAACTGACCGACGCTTACTACTTCTGTGTCGGCGGATCTGTCGGTCTCCACGCTGGTATTGCGCGCCCAGTCGGATATCGTTGTGCGGCGCCGCAGGTGCCCGATGCCATCGAGCGTCTGCTCCGCCACTATCTTTTGACCCGTGAGCCTGCAGAAAATCTCCGGGCCTGGTTCTCGCGACATACCAACGACGAGCTGCGCGCGCATCTCGCCGGCGAATTTCTTGCACCGGTCGAGCGCGATCTTCCCACCGGACGTGTACCCCACGCAGTGGCCGATTGAGGAGACAACTTTGAGCCTGCTTCCCCTCTTCCTCAAACTCGATGGGCGTCCCGGACTTCTTGTTGGCGCTGGAAATATTGCACTCGAGAAGGTCGGCGGTCTTCTTCCAACCGGGATTCGCCTCCGCGTGATCGCGCCAAAGGCTGTCGCGGAGATTCGCCGGCTGGCCGCAGCAGGCAAGCTCGAGTGGCACGAACGGGCATTTGACGTCGCAGACATCGATGGCAATTTCATCGTCATCGCGGCCACGGACAACCCTGAAGTGAACGCCACGATCTTCCGTGAAGCCTCGAAGCGCGGCATCCTCACGAACAGCGTGGACGATCCACCGCACTGCGACTTCTACTTCGGATCGATTGTCCGGCGTGGCGACTTGCAGATTGCCATCTCAACCGCTGGAGAAAGCCCCGCGGTCGCGCAGAACCTCCGCCGCGAGATCGACGAACAGCTACCCAACGATCTGGGTCCCTGGCTCACTGATATCGGTAGACTTCGCCGCGAAATTCTTGCAACACATCCGCAAGGCGAAGAGCGCAAGGCGCTGCTGCATCGGCTCGCGAAGCGCCGGTTCCTTGATCCTGTCGCCACGCAACGTGCAAACGCTGCGTCGATCGACGCGGGTAAAGTCTACCTCGTCGGCGCCGGTCCGGGAGATCCCGATCTGCTCACCGTCAAGGCACAGCGGCTCATTCTGTTTGCCGACGTCATCCTTCACGACGATCTCGTCCCCCAGGCGATCCTTGACCTCGCTCGCCCAGGCGCCGAGATCGTCAACGTCGGCAAGCGTTGCGGCACCAAAAACATCACGCAGGAGGAGATCAACGGTCTCATGGCAGAGCACGCGCGAGACGGCAGTAGCGTGGTGCGTCTCAAGTGTGGCGACCCGCTCGTCTTCGGCCGCGCAGCCGAGGAAATGTCCTCCTTGAATGAAGCAGGAATCTCCTTCGAAGTCGTGCCCGGAATTACCGCTGCATCTGCCGCCGCCGCAGCGATTCCCTGCTCTCTCACCGATCGTGCCAGCGCGTCAAACGTGATCTTCTCCACCGGCCATCACGCCAAGTCGCACAATCTCTCGCCGGTCCCCGCTCTTGAGGATGCGACACGCGTCGTCTACATGCCCGGCCGCGATCTGAGCCTGCTGGCGCTCGAGTGGCTCCAGGAAGGACTGCCTCCCGAGTTCCCCTGCGCGATCGTTTCACACGCAGCCCAGCCCGATCAGCAGGTCGTTCACACCACGCTGGCCCGGCTCGGCGAAGCGAAGCGCTCGCTCACTCCCAGCCTGCTTCTCGCAGGATGGGCTCTGCGAAGGTCCAGAGACAACTTCAGTCGGCTTTTGAAAGAGGTTTCCGCTACCGCCTGACGCGAACGCTCCTCCGATAGCCGCCTGCCATCCAAAACAGACCGGGCCGCGCCTTTATACTGAAGTGTTTGCAGCATGCTTGCACTCCGTGTAAAAAGGAGCGGCTTTGGCACAGGCAGAAATCGGAATCATCGGCGGCAGCGGGCTTTACTCGATGCCCGGATTCACCAACGTACATGAGGAACGCGTGGAAACGCCCTTCGGCGACCCTTCTGACCCGTTCGTCCTGGGCGAGCTCGAAGGCCGCAAGGTGGCCTTCCTCGCGCGCCACGGACGCGGCCACCGCATCCTTCCCTCCGAGCTGAACTTCCGCGCCAACATTTACGCATTCAAGAAGCTCGGCGTCGAGCGCATTGTTTCCGTATCGGCTGTTGGGTCGCTCAAGGAAGAGCATAAGCCCACCGACTTCGTCATCCCCGATCAGTTCATCGATCGCACCTTTCATCGCGTCTCTACTTTCTTCGGCGACGGAATTGTTGGGCACGTTGCCTTTGGCGATCCTGTCTGCTCGACGGTTGCCAGGGCCGCAGCCGATGCCTGTGCAACAGTCGGCGTGGTCAGTAAACTAGGCGGCACATACGTTTGCATGGAAGGCCCGCAATTCTCCACCAAGGCTGAGTCGAACCTCTATCGCAGCTGGGGCGCCGATGTCATCGGCATGACAAATCTCCAGGAAGCCAAGCTCGCTCGCGAGGCCGAGATCTGTTATGCAACTGTCGCCATGGTTACCGACTACGACTGCTGGCGCGAAGGGCACGACGCGGTCACGATTGAGGAGATTGTCGCGGTTCTCCATCACAACGCCGAAAACGCCGCCATGGTGGTGAAAGCCGCGGTGGCCGCCATGCCCGCTGAGCGCACGTGTTCCTGCGCGTCAGCCGCGCGTTACGCCGTTCTCACCCAGCCCGACGCGATTCCGGTCGCGGCAAAAGAGAAGCTGAAGCTGCTTTACGGCAAATATTTGGGCTGGTAGCGGGCCCGTTTTTTCAATCCAGTACCTGATCTCGAAAGGAAATCCATGGCAATTACGGTTGTTGGCAGCGTCGCCTTCGACACGGTGGAAACCCCGGCAGGGCGCCGGGAGCGCTGCCTGGCTGGCGCCGCCACCTACTTTTCGCTTGCAGCCAGCTTTTTCACAGACGTTCGCGTCATCGCGGTTGTTGGCGAGGACTTCGGCCCCGCCGAGCAGGCCGTCTTCGACGCGCGCCACATCGATACCCGCGGCATCGAGCGCGCTCCCGGCAAGAGCTTCTTCTGGCAGGGCTCATACCTTGACAATCTCAACGAGGCAAAGACCCTCAACACCGAATTGAACGTCTTTGCCGGCTTCCAGCCAAAGATTCCCGAAGCCTATAGCGACTCTCAGTACCTTTTCCTCGCCAACATCGACCCCGTGCTGCAGCGCCGCGTGCGCGAGGCAATGCCGCATGCTCGCCTCGTCGCCGGCGACACCATGAACTACTGGATCAAGGACCATCGCCCCTCCTTGCTCGAGGTGCTCAAGGGCCTCGACATCCTGCTGATCAACGACGGGGAGACTCGTATGCTCGCCGGAAACAACAACCTGCTTCAGGCTGCCCGCTCGGTCATGTCTCTGGGTCCGCGCATGCTGGTCGTCAAGCATGGCGAGTACGGCTCGACGCTATTCCACAAAGCGATTTCCAGCGAGCGTGAATCCGAGACCTTTCGGGCCCCTGCTTTCCCCCTCGACCGCGTCGTTGATCCAACCGGCGCGGGAGACAGCTTCGCCGGGGGCTTCTTCGGCTATCTCGCTTCTCAGTCTGAACTCACTCCCGGCGCCTTCCGCCGCGCCATGTTCTATGGCGGCGTCATGGGCTCCTTCACGGTGGAGCGCTTCGGCACCGAGCGGCTTCAGGAGCTCACACGCGAAGAGATCGACAAGCGTTTCTCTCAATTCCGCGAGCTCACCCACCTTGACTGAACAGCCGACTCGCCGCACCATCAGCCGCACAGAGTGGCTTATGGTGCTGGCGTCTTCGGCGGTCACCTCTCTTCTCGCGATCCTATGGAGCTGGCGTCACGACGCCCTGCTCAACTACGGTGACGCGATAGCCCATCTCCACATCGCGCGCCGTGTCTTCGATTCGCACCGCCCTGGCCTGCAGCAACTCGGCTCCGTCTGGTTGCCGCTGCCTCATCTCCTGCTCATTCCGTTCGTCGCAGTCTACAGCTGGTGGGCCAACGGAATCGCCGGCATATTCCCCTCGGCAACGGCCTACATTGCATCGTGCCTTGGAATGTACCGCCTTGCGCGACACTGGCTGCATCCATCGGCTGCCGTAGTAGCCTTCGCCTTCCTTGCGACTAACCCCAATCTCCTCTATCTGCAAACCACCGCAATGACCGAACCGCTCTTTCTGTGCGAAATGGTCTGGCTCACTGTCTGGCTGGTTGAGTGGCGCGCAAGCCTCGAAGACAACCCCCATCGGACCGGAGGCCTGCTCTGGCAGATTGCGTTTGTCCTCGTTGCGGCTGTCTTCACCCGATATGACGGCTGGATTCTCGCATTTCTCGCATGGAGCGCAATCGGCATCGTCCAGCTTCGTCGGGGAATCCACCTCTCGCGCACATTCTGGATCACGAGCGCAGTCGTCGTCGCAGCCCCCATCGCATGGTTTGCCTACAACGCGGTCGTCTTCGGCGACTGGCTCGATTTCGCGCGCGGACCGTACTCCGCCGCCGCCATCGAACTTCGAACCGCGACTCCCGGCTCCGGTCCGCCTCACCCCGGCTGGCACAATCCCTGGGTTTCGTTTCTCTTTTTCGTCAAGACCGCGCAGATGGACGCAACCGCCGAAGCATGGGGCAACACTCTCCTCGCACTCTCACTGGCGGGAACCGTCTGGGCCACAGTCACCGCGCGAAGCCGGGCTTTCCTCTGGACTCTGCTTCTCTGGCTTCCGGTACCCTTTTACGCCTACTCCATCTCCTTCGGCTCCGTGCCGATCTTTATCCCTGTCTGGTGGCCTCATTCCTGGTACAACACCCGCTACGGCCTGGAACTGCTGCCTGCGTTTGCTCTGGGCCTGGCCTTCGTCGCGCAGTTCATGCTTGCCGTGGCGCGCGAGTTCAAGCCGAAATCGACTGTCTACGCAGCTCCGGCCCTTTGCGCCATCATCCTGCTGAATGCGTGGGCCGTCGTCCGCGAGAAACCTCTCGCTTACATCGAAGGCATCAAAAACGTCGAGTCGCGCCGCACCTTTGAAGCCGACATTCCCCCGGTCCTTCGCTCGCTGCTCGCGCAGCGGCCTGGCGGGGTCGTTCTGATGAACACATCGGTGTTTCCCCAGCTTGTCTCGCTCACGGGCATTCCGCTCCGGCAAACCATCAACGAAAGCGACAAGCAGTTTTATACAGAAGCGCTCGCCGCGCCTGCATCTCATGCCGCAGTCGTGCTGGCCTTCGAAGGCGATGAGATCGACCGTGCCATACGCGCCCATCCCGAGGGGCTTCAGCTGGTTCGCCGTTTCCGCGCTCCAGGTCAGCCACTCGGCACGGTTTACGTCTCCGATACCTTCGCGACACCAATGACCGGCAGCAGTGATAGCATCGGCATGATGAAACCATGACAATGGCATTCGCTCAATTCTCCCTACCCTTTGATTCAGGCTGGTTGCAGCACGTCATCGGACTCAACGGCGCTGCTATGCGGCTTTTTGCGGCATCCATTCTGGGCGCCGCCATCGGGCTCGAGCGGGAATACAAGCGAAGATCGGCAGGCGTCCGCACCAACCTCCTCATCAGCCTCGGTGCCGCCTTCTTCACGTTGCTTTCGGTGGCCCTTGCTGGAGAGAACACCCCTGACAAATCACGTGTTGCCTCCAACATCGTCCAGGGCATCGGATTTCTCGGCGCGGGGCTCATCCTGCACAATCGAAGCCGCATCAGCGGCCTCACGAGCGCGGCCAGCGTCTGGGTTGTTGCCTCCATCGGGATGGCCTGTGGCGCGGGACTCTATGCTGCCGCGGTGGAGGCAACCCTGATCGTCGTCATCGCGCTCGCGCTGGTCGGCTTTCTCGAACGCCGCGCAAGCATCAAGATCTATTCCATGATTTACGAAGCACGCGGCGAGAATCAGGATGCGATGCTCTCTTCTATTCTCGACGCGATGGATAAGGCGGGCGAGCGGCTTGCCGACTACGCCAGCAGCCCTATCGGAAGCCTACAGCGCGTCAGCTTCACCATCACCGCAACCAAGAAGCAGCACGAACGGATCCGCGGTAAGCTTCTCTCCGAGCCCGCCATCGGCACGCTGCTCAACTTTCGCGATCCGGAGGAAGATTGATTCCTTTTGCAAAGGCCCATGCGTGCGGCAACGACTTTCTGATCGTCACCGAAGACGCATCCGCTGGCCACAACTGGGCAAATCTGGCTCACCATCTGTGCGACCGCCACACCGGCGTCGGTGCCGATGGCGTGGAGTTTTTCGCCTGGACCGGCCCGCGCTCGGGACGCATCCGCCTGCACAACGCAGATGGCTCCATCGCAGAAATCAGCGGGAACGGAACGCGATGCGTCGCTGCCTGGATGGCCGAATATGTGAGCGCAAATCCCGGCGACGAGTTGCGCATTGAAACCGACGCGGGTCTCCGCGTCTGCCGGATCAACTCCGTGAATACAGAGGGCGGGTTCTCGGTTGAAGTCACAACGGGCATGGGGCAACCAACCGCTTCTCCCAGGACCATTAACCTCGGCGACGGCCGCAGCGTCAGCGGTGTCGCCGTATCCACCGGCAATCCCCACTTCGTGATCCTCGTCGATTCCGCGGACTGCTCTATTAGTGGCGCGTCCTGGCAATCCGTCGGTGCCGAGATTTGCGTTCATTCTGATTTTCCCCACCAAACCAACGTCGAATTCGTCCGCATCGCGAGCCCGCGTCAGATCGAGATTCGCATCTTCGAGCGCGGCGTTGGCCCCACTTCCTCATCGGGCACCGGCACCTCTGCCTCCGCGACAGCCGCCATCGCATTCCATGGCTGCAGCTCGCCTCTCACGGTGATTGCGCCGGGCGGCTCACAAACAGTCGAATGGTCCGGCGCGGGAAGTGAACTATTTCTCACCGGCACGGCATCTCTCATCGCCCGTGGCGAGGCGTGGTACGGATGAATGGGCCCTTGCGACCGCTGCTCCCCATCGCCCCCATCAGTTCGGGCGCAGGCATTAGCGTTATTTCTCCGGCTTCATTCGCAATTCCCGAGCGCTTCGATCTCGGCTTTAACCGCTTGCGGGCGCTCGGTTACGTCCCGCAAGTCGGCTCCTGCACGCAGACACGCGGTCCGCTCTTCTTCGCGGGCTCCCCCGCACAACGTCTTGAGGACTTCCATGCCGCATTTGCCGATCCCGCCACCAGTTTCATCGCGGCAGTGCGCGGCGGCTACGGATCGAATTATCTGCTCGGCGACTTGAATCTCTCTCTCATCCGCGAGCATCCGAAGCCCTTCTTCGCCTACAGCGACATGACAGGGATACAGTCGTACCTTCTCGATCAGATCGGGCTCCCCGCTTTCCACGGACCCATGGTCGCGGCGGACTTCTATCTCGAAGACGGCGTGCATCTCCCCAGCTTTAAGGCAGCTCTCAGCGGTCACGCCTACTCTGTAGGCGGCGATGAAGGCCTTCGCACACTCCGACCCGGCACGACGCGCGGCACGCTCTACGGGGGCTGTCTCAGCATCCTCGTCGCGCTGATCGGCACCCCCTGGGAACCCAACACCGAAGGCAAGCTGCTCTTCATTGAAGACGTCGGCGCGAAGCCGTACCAGATTGACCGCATGCTCTGGCACCTTCGCTACGCGGGCAAGCTCGAGGGAGTCCCCGGCATTGTCTTCGGCGAGATGCTCGACTGCAACTCGCCCGGCGCTCCCGACAATCTGCTTGAAGACGCGATCCGAAGCGCGCTCTCCGGTCTCGACATTCCCATCGGCATCGGCCTGCGCAGCGGGCATGTCTCCCGGCAGAATGTCACGCTCACCTTCGGCGTTAAAGCAGAATTCGAGGCCGCCGAAGAAGCTCGTCTCCATCTCATCCAGCCGGCGGTGCTGCCATGACCGCGTTACGTCACATTCACCTCAGCGGAATCTGCGGAACGGCGATGGCTTCCATTGCGGGTCTGCTGCAGTTGCAGGGTCACCGGATCTCTGGCTCCGACAAGGCAGCGTATCCGCCCATGAGCGACATGCTCCACGGCCTCGGTATTCCCATCCTCGAACCCTACGCCGCATCCAATCTCGATCCAGCGCCTGATCTCGTCGTCATCGGCAACGCGCTCTCGCGCGGAAATCCTGAAGTGGAGCACGTTCTCGACCAGCGCCTTCCCTTTACCTCCATGGCGGCGCTTGTCCACGACGAGTTCCTCAAGGGCCGCGAGTCGCTCGTCGTCGCCGGAACCCACGGCAAAACCACGACGACAAGCATGCTTGCGTGGATCTGTCAGGTTGCCGCCCGCGAGAATCCTGTCTTTGAACCTTCGTTCCTCATCGGCGGAGTCGCCGAAAACTTCGGCACAAGCTTTCAACTGCGCCCTACGCACACCTTCATCATCGAAGGCGATGAGTATGACACCGCCTTCTTCGACAAGGGTCCAAAGTTCCTCCATTACTTCCCTGACGGCCTGATCCTCACGCACGTGGAGTTCGATCACGCCGACATCTACGCCGATCTCGAATCGGTAAAGACCGCCTTCAAACGGCTGGTCAACCTCGTGCCACGCCGCGGCCTTCTCGTTGCCTTCGATGGCAGCGCCAACGTCACCGAATGCATCAGCAAAGCGTTCTGCCGCGTCCAGCGCTACGGATTTTCTCCCGATTCCGACTGGCAGGTGCGCAATCTCCGGCACGTCGATGGCCGCACTCTCTGGGATGTATGGCATGACGGCGCCCTCTGGGCCGCGTTCGACATGCGCCTTGCCGGCGAGCATAACGCGCTGAATGCCACGGCCGCGGCCGCCCTCGCGTTCGGCCAGGGCATCTCGAAAGAACCCATCCAGGCCGCAATCGCCAGTTTTATGAGCGTGAAGCGCCGCCTTGAAGTTCGCGATGTCATCAACGGCATCACGATCATTGATGACTTCGCGCATCACCCCACGGCGATCCGAGAAACGCTTCGTGCGCTTCGAGCCGTATACACTCAAGCGCGGCTCTGGGCCGTGCTTGAACCCCGCTCCAATACGCTTCGCCGCAAGGTGCTCGAGAACGATCTCGTCGACAGCCTGCGCAACGCCGATCGCGTCATCCTGGCGGGTGTCTATCAGCAACAAAGAATCCCCGACGCCGAGCGCCTACATCCCGAAGATGTCGTCAACGCCCTCAATGCCGCCGGCACTCCGGCCGAGTTGCATCCGTCCGCAGATGAAATCGTGAGCACGATTGCACCCCGGCTCGCTTCCGGTGATGTCGTTGCCATCCTCTCGAATGGCGGCTTCGACGGCATTTATGAGAAACTTCCTGCGCGGCTCCGGAATCTCTGAGCCGCGCCACGAAAGACGTTCATGATCTCTTCCCTCTTATTGCTGGGCACCATTGTCATTCTCGGCGGGCCAACTGCTCTCATCGTTATTCCGCTCTCCTTCATCACCCGCAATGTAGCTCCGCTCTACAACGCCTCAATTGCCATCGTGCGCATTGCCTACCGGTTCGCCGGCATCCGGGTCGAGGTCAGCGGCCTCGATCGCATTCCGGCGCACACTGCATGCATCTTCATGGCAAACCACGTCTCGAATCTTGATCCTCCCGCGCTCCTCCCGAATATTCCTGGACGCACATCGGCTTTCATCAAGCGCTCGCTCACGCGCTTTCCGGTCCTCGGACTCGGATTCAGAATTGCTGAGTTTATTCCGGTCGATCGCGATGGCAGCGTCGAAGGTGCGCGCGAAAGTGTCAAGGCCGCGAAAGACATCCTGTCGAAGGGCATTCACATCACCACATTCGTTGAGGGAACGCGCTCGCGCGATGGACGTTTGCTCCCCTTCAAGAAGGGCCCCTTCTATCTCGCCAAGGAAACCGGCGCTCCCTGCGTCCCCGTTTCGATCTGGGGAACTGAATCGATGATGGCAAAGGGAAGCGTGCGTATTCGTCCGGGCATCGCGCATGTCACTTTCCATGCGCCCTTGATTCCCGCCGACTTTGCTACGCGCGAAAACCTGATGGAAGCAATGCGCTTGGCCATTGCCGGCGGACTGCCGGAATGGATGCGCGGATAGTCTGCAGGATGCGTGAGCCCGTTTTGACTTAAGCACAAATCCTGAGCCCCTTGTTGTCATCTTTCCACAAACGGCTGCGTGATGAACACACCTGTGTGATAACAGAGTATTTTCCTTGACTCGGCGAGCGCGTCATTGAGACGTCTCGAAAGCGTCGCTAACATCGCGGTTATCGTCGCTCCTCTCGTGTTCATTGCCGTTGTAGCTCGATCGGAGTTCAGGCCTGCCTTTCACTTATTACGTTCTTACGTACCAATCCTTCAGCGCCCCGAACAACACTTGCTCACAACAGGCCGCCGCAATCCTCGCATCCTGTACGGCAAATTGTGGAGCGGCGTACTGTACCACTGAATAGAAACCGGACGCGGCAGCCCAGTCACTCCAACAACGGGAGAATGTGGATTGGTCCTTCGAATTGCCATCCTGACAGCGATATCGCTTGCCCTGGGAGCTTACGCGCAGACCACTCAACCGGAGCCAGCGAAGCCCTTCGAGTGGTTTGCGCGGGCTCAGCGCCTCATGGACCCGCGCACATTCGACTCGCCTCCATTTCACCTGAAGGTCAGCTTCCACGCATTCCCTGGGGACGAACTCCTCGCACCCGGGGAAAAGCCCGCGATCATCACGGGAGATAGAGAATATGAAGAGACTTGGCTCGAACCTCACCGGTGGAGGCGTGAGGTCATTCTTGGCGACTACCATGCGATCGAGCAGCAGTCAGGCAGATTCCGCAAGATGCAGGCATCGTCGGATTACGAGCCTCTGCGCGTGGTGATGCTGATGGAAGCGATCCTCTTTCCAGTCCCCCGAGCACTCACCTCAAAGTCCTCGCGTACACCACTCCGGTTTTTTCGTTTCAAGCCATGGTGGATCGCCAGGGCCGATACAGGGAGGCGGAAATCCTCTTTGCGCCCAACTTGAGCGTTGGCGCTGGGAAGCTGACTGCTTTGCGCAAAGATCATGTCCAACCCGCACAGATCGACGGCTCACCATGTCAGTTTCTTCAAATTTGGAGAGCGTACTAGAAAGCAAGCTCTCAGATGGCAACATGGGGACTAACAATCGATCGGAGTCGACCACACTTAGAACGTTGGTGGAGTGACGCTCCGATTGGCAGAGCAGGCGATTCTGTCATCTGGTCGCCTACCCTTCCCTCTACCCCTTCTTCACCCGCACGCACGCGAACTTGCCAGAGCGGTTTCTCACTGCTGCACGATTGCGTTGTATCCGTCGTTGAGCAGCTTCTGGCGCATCGCATTTGCGTCGTTGCGATTCACAAACGGCCCTGTCTGCACGTGAAGCAGGCTATCGGCAACATCGCGACGAACCGTAACCGCGTACCCTCGCTTCTTTAGCGCGTTCACCAGCACTTCGGCATCTTCAACGTGAGCCACCGCCGCAATCTGCACCATCCATCCCTGCACCTGCGACAGCGCAGGCTGGACGTGAAGCGTGGATGTAGATTGTGCCCCCTGAACTGCTCCGCTCTGCCCGGCAAGGGCCGGCTTCACTTGTGCTGATGAGGAGGAGGCTTGCGTCTGCGCCGGCTGCGGCGGCGCAGCATCCCTCGCCGCGATCGCGCCTGGTGCATCTCCCGTGGCCTGCGCCGTCCCCTTGCCTGGTTCATCAGGCACCTTGACCGCCACGGTGGCCGGTGGTGGCGTTGGCGGTGCCTGCGCACGCGCCGTGGGCTTGGCTGTCGTGCTCGTGGTTTGAGGCGCGCTCTGCGCGACAGCTTGAGGCAATACACCGGCAGGCGTGGCTGGCCGGCGCCCGAAAGAATACCCCATCCAGAAACAGACAATGCAGAGCAACAGAAGTCCGCAACCGAGCGAAACAAGCATGCCCGTACCGAGCGTCAGCTCGGTGTCCCTCGGTCGATCCGGACGGTTCAGCGCTTCGTCGTCAAACTCTGGGATCATAGCTTCGTTCCGCAGGCTCGCGGCCTTCGATGCCTATTTCGGCTCACCTTGACTGGGCGCCGGCTTGTTATCGGCCGGCTTCGCCGAGGCGGTCAGTTTGTTCAGCATCGCCAGCAGTTCCACCGGCAGCGGAAAAACTATCGTCGTGTTTTTCTCCACGCCAATCTCCGTCAACGTCTGCAGGTAGCGCAGCTGCAGCGTAATCGGCTCTTTCGCAAGCAGGGCGGCGGCGTCGACCAGCTTCTGCGCAGCGTTGTACTCGCCCTCCGCGTGAATGATCTTCGATCGCTTCTCGCGTTCCGCCTCGGCCTGCTTGGCCATCGCGCGCTGCATCTGTTCCGGCAGGTCCACCTGCTTCACTTCCACCGAAACAACCTTGACCCCAAATGGCTCTGTGCGCTGATCCATGATCGACTGGATGCGGAGGTTCAGCTTGTCGCGATGACTCAGCAGTTCGTCGAGTTCAACCTCGCCCAGCACAGTGCGCAGGGTCGTCTGCGCCAGCTGCGAGGTCTGATAGACGTAGTTGGAAACCTTGATCGCGGCAGCATTCGGATCGACAACGTAAAGCGTCACTACCGCGTTGACCTTGATGGTCACGTTGTCCCGCGTGATCACGTCTTGCGCGGGCACTTCAAGAACCTCCTGCCTCAGCGAAATGCGGATCATCTGCTGAATCGGCCGAAAGACAAAGAAGATCCCGGGGCCTTTCGGAACCTGTCCTACGCGTCCCAGGGTGAAGATCACCGCTCGCTCATATTCGCGAAGGATCTTGATGCAGTTGATCAGGTACAAGACAACGATTGCGATGAGAACCAGAAGTGGAACCGACAGTTCGAACATAGCGTCCCTCACTCAGCACGAAATTGTACTCCTGCGTTTACCCAACAGCTTGCCGCGGCCCCGTTTCGATTGGCGTCACCTTCAGCAGATACTGCTCATGCCCTACCACGCGAAGCCTGGTTCCCGCGGCAACCGGCTCGGTCGAAACCGCATTCCAAATCTCGCCTTCCACCAGAACGCGGCCCTCGGGCGCCAGCGCCTCCATGGCCGAAGCCGCTTCGCCCACCAGCGCATCCACCCCGAGCCGCGCCTTGCGCCTGCGCGCACGCACCGCAAGGCGCACCAAGAACGCCGTGATGCCTCCGAATGCAAGGCTCACCGCAATCGCTACCAACGGATTGATGCGCATCTCTGGTATCGGTGATGCCACGAGGGTCAGCGTCCCAAACGTCAGACACAGGATTCCCGCCGCCGCAAGCACTCCGTGCCCCCCAAACTTCGCTTCCAGCAGCAAGAGCGCCAAGGCCGCCACAAGCAGCAGCACCGCGGTGAAGCGAATCGGCAGAAGATCCAGCGCAAAGATGCCCAGCAGCACCATGAGCGTGCCCAGCGCCCCCGGAACGATTGTTCCCGGCGTGTTGAACTCGAGATAGATCAGCAGCGCGCCACCCACCAGCAGCAGCAAGGCGATATTCGGGTTGACCAGCCAGCCCAGCAAGTCCTCGCGCATCGTGGGTTGCACCAGGTTGATCCGTGCATTTCCCATGTGAAGCGTCTGCCTGGTGCCGTCCATACGCGTGATTTCGCGTCCCTCGAGCAACGCAAGCAGTTGCGTATCGTTGCTTGCAATCACGTCGATCAGGTGCTGCGCTAGCGCCTCCTCGGCGGAGTACGAGCGCGAAGAGGCCACTGCCGCGATTGCAGCATCGGTATTTCGATTTCTCTTGCTCGAATAGGAGCGCAAAAATGCCTCGACATCGTTCTCGGCTTTCTGGCTCACCGTTTCGTCCGGCTTGCCCCCCATTTCAAAGACCACATGCGCCGCCCCCGTGTTTGTCCCGGGGGCCATCGCCGCCACATCCGCAGCCTCAAGCAGGAAGAACCCGGCCGAAGCTGCTCGCGCTCCAGCCGGAGACACGTAGATAATCACCGGTACGCGCGATCGCAGAATTGCGCCCGCCATCGAGCGCATCGAGGTGACAAGGCCCCCGGGAGTGTTCATCTCGATCAGGAGGGCAGATGCGCCATCCTTCTCAGCTTGCGTGAGCGCGCGATCCAGCATCGCCGCACTGATGGGCTGAATCGTCGTATCTAACACGAGCTTGTCGACAAGAGGCTGCTGAGCCTGCAGGGCGTCCGCCCATAGTCCAAGCAAACCAACAACCAGAACCGGAACACAGCGGAACCTGAACCAACGCGCTTGCTGAAGCATGGCTCGCTCCTGGCGGACCTGCCGCCGAAAAACCTACTGCCTCTTCCCCGTCCGCAACTCGATCTCTCGATTCATCTCCTGCGCTGCGCGGCTGGCGGGATCGAGTTTCAGCGCCTCGGCGATATCCTTCGTGGCGTCGTCGATATGGTTGGCAGCGAGATCCAATCTGCCCAGAACCAGATACGCATCCACTGATGGAGCCAGTTCCAGCGACGTGGTGGCCTCTTTGCGCGCAGCCGCGCTGTCGCCCGTTCGCTCGCGCACGGTTGCCAGTCCCGCGTGCGCCTCAGCTACAGACCCGTCCGTCGCGACTGCATCCTGATACAGACGTTCGGCCTCAAGCAGCAGACCGCGGTTCAGATAGTCCTTCGCCTGGCCCGCCAGTTTCATGGCGCGCTCGTGCGGAGTAAGCGCCGCCAGGTGCGCCGCTTCCATCTGGTCCATCACCAGGGCCGCCTGCCTGAATGCAACCGCATCAAACGTACGCACAATTCTCTCCAGAGGCTCCGCCTTCTCCTCCGAGTTACCCATCGCCTTTGGCGCCTTCCATTGCGCCACTAACTCCTGCGCCTCCGTGTCGTTCGGCCGCAGCTTCAGGCATTGCGAGAGCTCGTTCAAAGCCGCTGCGTCCGTCCCATGTCGCTTCAGACTGACTGCGAGGTTGAAATGGTAGTCAGCCGCATTCGGATCGGCGGCTGCCGCCTGCACGAAGAGGCCGGTGCCGTCGTGTCCCTGTCTGCTCACCGCAACACCCTCATTGTTCAGCACCTCGCCAAGCGGCAATACTCGAGCAACTTCTCCGAAAGACTCCTCGGCTTTTGCATACGACCCGGAAAACAGCAATGAAAGACCTCGATAGAACTCCGCTTCCAGTGCATTGGGGGCGTTGCGGTTCACTTTGGCAAAAGCGGCCGCCGCCTGTTCATATTGCTGTCCGTTGTAAGCCTCTTGTCCAAGAGCCATCCACGCCGGCCCATAGCCCGGGCTCAACGCGACCGCCTGCCGCAGGTGGCGCAATCTCTCTTCCTGGTCTGCTTCAGAAATGCCCCGGATGTATTGCTCGAACGCGTCGAGCCTGAGACTGGCCCCAGCCGCGACAAACGTCTCCGGCGCCACATGGAAGCTCGGGTCGAGCAGTTTCGTAAGCTTCCATGCGAGCGTGTCGAATACGGGAATCAGGTTGCGCATCTCGCCCCGGACGCTTACGACTTCGCTCATGCGCAGTCGCTGTACGTCGATCACCTGGGCCTCGGCCTCAAACCCGGTCCCGTCCGATTTATAGCTCCCCACCACGATGGAATCCGCGTCAAGCGTCTGCGCCAGTTTCAAAGAGCTGGCCCTTGAGGGCTGAAACTGCTGCGGGAGACCAAGGTGGTCCAGCGCATACATCCGGTCCGCCCTGCTCATCGGCGCAAATCCGGCTGATGTGAACCTCGCACTCAGAATCTCCGGCGCCGCTTCGCGAATCCACTCCAGATTCGGCTGGCCCGTCCGATTGTCGAATGGGAAGACCAGCAGAATCCGGTCATGCCCCGGCTCAGCGGATCCCAGTGTCGCCTGTCCTGAAGCCACTGAAACCAGGCCCGACGCCAAACTCAACGAGAAAATGGCCCTTACGACCAGACATAAAGCCCGTTTGCGCATTGAAGACACGAAAATCACGACAGCCTGATTATAGGGGTTGCAGCTACGACCCGAATCCACGCGCAAACTGCCCTATCGCCGGCCATCGGGCGACAGCACCTCAGCCTCGAACTGCCGGTTAAATCGGATCAGGGCAATCCACTGGCCCTGGTCTTCGCGCTCCCAGACCAGTGTCCCGCTGAGGCGCACGGCGATGGCTTCAGGGGCCAGATCGTGGTGCAGCCCGAAGTATCGCTGGTCCAACTTCTCGCTCCTCGGTCCCAGGCTCAATAGGAGATTTGGCGGATCATACTTTGTCGAGAAAACAAGCGCCGTTGAATACCTCCCCAGCTCTGCGGCCGCCCTGTCAATCTGCTCCGCAGTAAAGTTCTCGAGACGATAGACCTCATATGGCGTCTTCACATACCCGAGTTCCGGCTTCGTCAGTTCGTCGGTTACCGGCCATGCAGAGAGCACAGTCGATCCCGGAAACCGCCTGTTCAATTGCGCAATTCCCGCAAGTTGCAGACGGACTACCCGCGCATAGTCGAGATTGTCTTCCGGCGCAAAACGGTAGGGGGGATTGATAAACAACCCGGCTACAAATGCCCCCGCCGACAACAAGGCCAGTGCATGCCAGAGCGGCACCCTTCGATAGAACGTCGAGACGGCCACGACCAGCACCAGCGGATACATCGGCAGCAGATAGCGCGTCAGCAGCGCTCCACCCAGCACGCTGAACAGAAGCGCATTCATCAGCAGAAGAATGGATATCCTCAGCATCGACTTCCTGCTGATTTGCGGCCGCTCCTGCCCATGCGCATCGAGTTTCGGCTTCAGCATCAGGGCCGCGAGCGTCAAGAGCACTGGGACGAACATGTTCATATGTGCAAACAGGTGCAAAAGGCGGTGGCCGAAGGCCGCCAACACTCTCAGCGGCTCCAGGTTTGCCTGCGCGTTGTATCGCAAAAACTCAGGATTGCCAAAAACAAAGCCGGTCTTCGCAAAATGCCATGCGTACCACCCAAGAAGCGGCACAATGGCGCCCGCGAGCCAGGCCGCTTCTGCCCAGCAGCGCCTCCGAATCGCCGGAGCAGCGCGAAATCCCTCCACGATCTCGATCGCCGCAAGCGTCATCGGAACGACAATCGATGTCTCCTTGCACAAGGCCGCCGCCATGAACCACGCGGCCGCGATCCGCGGCTTCTTTTCCTCTTCAGGCAGGGCATACACCATGCCCCAGAGCGTGCAGGCCGCCGCAAAGATGTCCGCATGGGCCAGTGTGCTTTGCGCAAACCAGACGGGATATAGTCCGGTCAGTACAACGGTCCAGAAGGCCACTTCCCCAGTCCCCGCCAGTCGCTGCGCAAGTCGCCACACCGCCATCAAAGCAGCAGCCGCCACCATCAGCACCGCCTCGCGTGTGACTTCAGGAACAAATCCGGTAAGCTTCCACCACAGCGCAAGGTAGACGCTCGGCAACGGCGGGTGAGCGTTCGTGAGCGTGGTAACCGGGATCAGCGAACCTGTGCGAAAGAAATCCCACGCCGCAGGAATGTAGTATCCAGCCTCATCCCAGTAATAGGGCAGCCGTAACAATGAAAAATGGCTCGCGTAGAGCGCCGCAAAAATCACCGGGAACACCATCCACCCGGGAATGGGGGCATCCATACGGGGCTCGAAGATGACTCTAAGGCGAAGACTCTTCTTGCTCATCGATCAACCCGGAGCGTTGCCGGCCAGACGGCCGTTCTGAGAATGCAGCATGGGAGCCATGAAGGAGACGGCTCTAATTCACGGATCCCTGCGGAAAGCTCACATTCTGAGGCTCGAGGTTGAGCGTGCCAAACGCCTGCTCATATTGCGCCAGATTCTGTCCGAGCACGTTCCACAACGCCTTTGCCTGTTGCGGGCTCAGGAAGATCGCCTGGTGATTGCGAATGGTTACCTGCTCCGGGCTGTCGCTCGACGCCAGGCCAAACACCAGCGAGAAATCCCATACGCTCACGCGCACCTGCACGCTGTTCGCATAGCTCTCCCGGTAATCGTCAGTCTGTACCACATTCATTTGAGGCTGCTGCGGTGTTGGACTCATAGTCTCACCAGCTTACTCTGTCAGGACCGACTGGCGCTCACCTTACCGTCTGCTGCTTGCCGGCAGACTCGTCACGACAAAAAGGCCGATCCATGGATCGGCCTTGAACCTTGGTGCGAAAGGAGGGACTCGAACCCTCATGGGTTTCCCCGCCAGATCCTAAGTCTGGTGCGTCTGCCAATTCCGCCACTTTCGCACGCCGCAAAACCCGGGCCCTATTCCTGGCACGGAGTCCAAACCCGCCCGGCTCTGCCCTAAAGCCAATCTATCATTGGACGCGCATCGTATGGCTCCGTCCCGGCCACGCCGTGAATTCCCCATGTGCACTAGACCCCATAGAAACGCTCGCAGTTTCCTCCAAGCACAGCCTCCTGCAACACCGGCGAAAACTGCTTCAGATACTCCTGCACGATCCCCATCGTCGCCGCATAGTCTCCTGAAACCGTGCACACGGGCCAATCCGAACCGATCATCAGCCGGTCGGTTCCAAACGCCTCAAACACGACATCCAGATACGGCCTGAAGTCCCCCACCTTCCAGCCCTTCCACTGAGCCTCGGTCACCATTCCTGAAACCTTGCACCACACGTTATCCAGCTTCGCCAGTTCGCGCACATCCTGTTCCCATGGCGCCAGGACCCCCTTCGCAATCTCCGGCTTCGCAATGTGATCCAGCACAAACGGCTGATCCGGAAATCCGCTCGCGAGCTTCACGGCCGCACGAAGCTGGCGCGGATACACCAGCAGATCGTATGTCAGGCCGCGTTCCCCAAGCTGCGAGATCCCATGGCGAAAGTCGTCGCGCAGCATGAACGCATCATCCGGCTCGGCCTGCACGATATGCCG
>Ga0335069_10003832_pt1 | contig 22533 bp, 15 predicted proteins | sample Lox_Sample_11_FD_206714 | JGI IMG/M metagenome (GOLD analysis project Ga0335069, IMG submission 206714) | Soil microbial communities from Loxahatchee National Wildlife Refuge, Florida, United States - Lox_Sample_1.1 | ecosystem: Environmental > Terrestrial > Soil > Wetlands | place: USA... | reverse complement strand
TCGAAGCAAAAAAGATCAGGGTTTGTTTCCGATGCCTTAGTCTGGGACCATGGAAAGACGCCGTAGCCGAGTCCCAAATCCATCGAGGGAGTTTATGGTAGCAACCGATCAGCAAGCTTGGACCGTGAAACAAGTTTATGCCATGGCTGTTGTTTGCCTGGTTCTGGGTGTCGCGGTTGGGTATCTCCTGCACGCGCCGAAAGAAGCGGGAACCGGCGTACCAGCGACATCGAGTCTCCAGCGCCCTGTGCCAAACAGCGCGAGCCCCAGCATGCCAAGTGCGGACGACATGAAGCGAATGGCGGACAAGCAAGTGGCTCCGATGCTTGCCGAACTGCAAAAAGATCCGAAGAATGCCGCCCTGCTGGAGAAGGTGGGCTACGCCTATCTTTCGGCGCAACAATTCAGCAGCGCGAAACCGTACTATGAACAATCGCTGGCGCTGAAGGCGAATCCGGAAACTCTCAACGAACTCGCCTTCGTGTATTACTCGCTGGGAGAAGTTGACAAGAGCATCGACACGCTGCACCGCGCTCTTAAAATCGACCCAAAGAATCCAAAATATCTTTTCAACCTCGGAATGTTCGAATGGCACGGGAAAACCGATCCGAAAGCGGCCATCGCGGCCTGGCAGAGTTTTGTGGAAGCGGACCCGAACAATCCGAAGCGAGCCGAAGTGGAGCGGATGATCGCGCAGGCAAAACAGCATCTGACGATCGCGCCGGGCACCAAGACTGACAAGCCGGCAAATTGAACTAGATTGCCTGGCAATCTCCGGACTGCGATGAGTTCCCTGGTATTTGCGAAGTGAGCGGGATGAAAGACCTGATCGGAATTTTCAAACTCCGAATCGTGAAATTGCTCGCTCTGATGGCCTTGTTCGTCGGCGTCGGCACGGAATGTTTCATCAGCAAGCTTTGCGTGTTAGATCCGGACATCTGGTGGCATCTCAGCACCGGCGCTTGGATTGTTCAGAACCGGGCTTTCCCGCATTTCGGCATCTTTTCTCGCACAGCCGCAAGTCGTCCCTGGACCGCATATAGCTGGGGCTATGAGGTTCTTCTCGCGCAGTCCTACAACTGGTTTAGTTTTATCGGCATGGCCACCTTTGGCGCCGCGCTCACCATGGCCGTCGCCATCGCCATCTTCTGGATGCTCTTCCAGGTTTCGGGCCGGTTCTGGGTGGCGTGGGGCCTCGCGATAGCCGCCTATTCTGCTTTTCTCTTCAGCATCATGCCTCGGCCGGTTTTTTTTACGATGCTGCTTTACGCGATCACTCTCATGCTGCTCCTGAAAGCACAGCGCAGCGGCCAGGTGCAGGGGTTGTATTGGCTGCCGTTAGTTTTTGTGTTATGGGCAAACCTGCACATTCAGTTTATTTACGGGCTGTTCGCGCTGGGACTGTTCGCCGGAATCAATTTCCTGCAAAGGGCAGCGATTCGTTGGAAGTTTCATCCCGACTGGTGCACCGCGCCTACGCTTCCCACGGCGAGGTTGTTCGCGATTCTGGGCGTTTGCTTTCTTGCTTCCTGCATTGGGCCTTATTCCTTTCACCTGTATCAAGTGGTCTTGAATTATTCGGCTTCGAAGTTCACCTACATCATGATTCAAGAGTTACAGGCGTTGAGTTTCGGGGGTGTCAGTCATTTTCTGGAACTCCTACTCGGGGCAGCCGCTTTTTTTGCTTTGGGTTGGGCAAAGAAATCGGACATCTTCAAACTGATATTGTTGGTTACAGCGAGTATTTTCGCCTTTCGCACGGCTCGCGATGCCTGGTTTCTCTGCATCACGGCAGCGGCTTATATCGCGGACTTCCCGCAAGCGAAACAGGAACGCGAGCGACTGCTGACATGGCTGGAGGGAGTGGGAATCGGCCTGGCGACCGCGGTTTTCCTGGTCCTGATTGCGCGGAACACGCAATTCAATCCGCGCGGATTAGATCGGGCGATCAGCAGTGAATACCCCGTGGATGCGGTCAACTTCCTTCGTCTGCATCCTGTCGGCGGACCGTTATATAACAGCTTTGATTGGGGAGGCTTTTTGATCTTTTACATGCCCCAATACCCGGTGGCCATTGATGGGCGGGGCGACCTCTATGGCGATGAATTGTTTCGGCAGTTCCATTTTACCGAGGCAGCCGATCCAGCTTATGCGAACAGTCCCTACCTTATTGAATCTGGTGTAGTCGTCTTGAAGAACGCAAGCCCACTGACAAAACTGCTGCCCGGCGACCGGCGTTTCCGGGTTATTTATCAAGACGACCATGCGACCGTTTTCGCGCGCAATTGAGGGCTACCGCCGGACAAAGATGGCCGCGATGTCATCACTGTAGAGAAGCTGAAACTGTGAACTCAAGGCCGGCAGCTTAATAAGAGCATCCGCCATCGCGGAGTGTTGCTCCAGCAAAAGGGTATGGGCAGAAACGAAGCTGGGATCGGTTTCCAACCGGTCAGTGCCGCCGACTACCTTGAAATGCTTTTCGACCAGGTCGTTGCCGTAAAGGTCCACTCGGCTGTCCACCGCGACCGGGTACTGCGGCAGATACCAGATCAGGAACCCGCCCCAGGCATATTCGCTGAATAACGGAGCCGGGAGACGGTTAGCGGAAATGTAGTCGCAAGCTTTCACTGGCCAATGCTCGCTAATTTTAGCCCTGAGAACGTTTTGATCAGGCAAGCGAAAGCTCGCGATAGCGACGATGGCGATGGCCAGGACCGTTGCCAATGCAAACTCCAGGTGATATGAGGAGCTTGCAGACTCTTTGTTGTCTTTTCCAATCCGGAATCCATCCGCCACAATTGCGACCGCTGCCAGAACCACGTACCAGGAGTCGCGTTGAATGCGAAACGCCAGTAATGTTGCGGTAACTAAGAGAATCAGCTTGAACATGTCGATGGCGTGCTTTTTCCCTAGCGCGAAAAATGCGGCCATCACAAGCAACATCAGTGCATACTCCTGCGGACTGCGAAACTTCATGGCCCGCATCTCCGCTCCGAACTGAAACGAAGTGGGACTATAAAGCATCGTGCCGAAGTCTGGGAAAAGGTGAACCGTATACGGGCTGGCACAGGTACAGAGAACGGAAATTGCGGCGGCAACCCCGACACTGGCCAGAGGAAGCGGAAGAATTCGATCACTCAGCAATCTTCCGCTAAAACCGCGCAGCACGTGCTCCACAACCAGCGCCAGCAGGAACAGGCCGAGCAACACTAACCCGCTGACAAATTGAATGTGGAGATTCGCCCACAGCAGGAACAACGGCGGCAGCCAGAACAGGATCGAAGTGTTTCCAGTCTGGCGGCTGCGCACAAGTAAGGAAAGCTCTATGGCGAAAAAAATGATCGAGATCACTGCAGGCGGCTGGAGATCCGTCAGCACGTACTGTGCGACGACCGAAAGGATCGCCGCAATCCAGGCACTCGCCCCTCCAGCCAGCGCCAGCCGGAATGTCGCCAACGCGAGTCCTACTTTGCACACCATCAGCAGAAGAGGGATGGCTCGCAAGCCGGTGAACTTATAAGCGAGGGCCAGCAACACATCGTACGCCCAGCTTGAGTCATGCCACGCCAACTCCGAATGCTGCGAAAAAAGAGCGGAATGAGGGACCGCATGATTTTGCAGGATCCAGATCCCCGCTGGTAAGTGCCACCAGACATCGGTGCTGAGGAGAGCGGAAACGTGGACAGATTCGTAGACCGCGCTTGCCGAAAACAATGTGGCCCACAAAAGAACCCGAGGAAAGGAGCGCTTATTCAGAGGCGAACGCGGAGCGGATTGAGTATCAACAGGAGTAGCAGCCGGCATGCCTTCGTCACATTCCCACAATCAGCCCGAATTTAACACACACACAGAAAATGGAGGCTCCACAGGAGCGTATCTTCGTCAGTCAGGGCCGCAGCCTCCGCTCACTTCGACTTCCTGCGCCCGGCGGGCGCGGCAGCCAATTGATGGGCATGGCCGTGGCAAACCAAGGCGCAGGAGTTGCTGGCGTGATTGTAGGAGATGGGCGTGGTGCCGTTAGGCGCGACCACGTTGATATCGAAGTTCACCAACCGTTCACCCGTAACGTCCGCTGATGTTGCACCCATTCCGTGCGCGGTGTGGCACGTCGAGCAACTGAATCCGTCGTTGATGTGGCGGGCGTGTTCGCTGAAGCTGCTGTTGGCGACTACTTGAGCCAAATCATGGCACTTGGCGCACAAAGAGTAGGGACCGCCGGACGAGGGGTCGAGACTCGGATTCGGAAAAAGGTTTTGAATCGCAGAACCAGGTCCACCGCCGGGGGGAGGAGCTACCTGGCTGAACTCGTATCGCCGTTCCAGGATGTGCAGGTACTGCGAACCGTGCGGCCCACTCGGACCCGTCCCACCGAACTCACGATTGTCGTCGGCGTTGTGACAATCGGTACAAAGAATCCGCGTACCCATGGCGCGTCCCTGTGTTTTTCCATCGAGTTGCCACACGTAGCCGAGCAAACTGGGCTGAGCCAACGCGCTGCTGCGGTCATGCAAGACGGGATGACTGGACGTCGCCGTTGCCGAAAATTGGGGAATGATATTCAGTGGGTCCCCTGCGGCCACCGCCCACGTGGGCAAGTAGCCAAATACCGACAATACTTGTTTGCCACTGCTGGTGCCGTGGCACCGCAGACAGTTTTCGTACTGATTGACAGCCGGGTTGACGACCGTTATGCCGTCCGATGCGCTGATGCCAACCACGCCGTTCTGCGAACCCCGGATAGCAGGAGGCAATGGAGTACTGAAAGAACTCACCGCCATCGATGCATGAGAGTCGTGGCAGTCGACGCAGGTTGCGTGCCGAGTATTGTTCAGCAGCGGGGGTTCGTTGGCATCGTGCGTATTGGTTCCCGCAGGAAAGGGATGCGCGATCTTGCTGAACTCGGCGTAGACATCAGCGATTGCAGGCGAAATGCCTGTGCCGCCATTGTGGCAGGTGATGCAGTTCTGCGTAACCGCGTCCATCCCGTTGACGGAAGGATTCGGTCCACGCAGCAGCCGGGCGCCAGCAAGCGAATCGTGCGGCATATGGCAGGAAAGACATGCGTTCTGCGCGACATTCACGTAGCTTCCCAGCTGAGTGTTGGCGATGCGGTTCGCCGCCTGGGCGTGGATGCTGCCCGTCCATTGCACCAGAGGATTCGTCTGCCCGTTCACCGTGCGGGGGTTGACTTCATGGCAGGCAAGACAGATCTGGCCGCTGGAACCATCGCGCACAAGGAAGTTCAGCGAGACCTGATCGATACCCTGCACATGCGGAGCATGGCAACTGGTACACTCCACGTTATTGTTGATCAGATTTACCGCTTGCAGCGGGTCTTGAGTTTTGTGGGTTGCGGTCAGCGACTGCACCAGATCGGGTGCATCCACCAGAGGCAGTTTGAGGCTGAAGGGATGTGACCCCTGAAGGTTGGCGCCGAAGACATCCGCGCTATACATGGATCCAGTGATCTGCAGTTGCCCATAGGGCTGCGTCTGCCCAACCGCCACCGTCCCATCGTGGCAACTCAGGCACAAACTGCTGACTGCTCCCATCACCGGCTGCTGCTGGATATTGTGCAGAGTGCTGCTGGCATAAGGCGCGTAGGTTTGCACAGAGAGTGTCTGGCTCCACAGCGCGGAGTTCTGCGACACCCCCGAGTGTGGCGCGTGGCAGTACAGGCACGGATCTGAGGTGCCCTTAACTGGTCCCGTGCCGCTCGCAGACAGGTTATGCGAGCCCAGCACTTCCCCGGTCATCTGTGCCCAGACGCTCGTCGACACCATCAACAACAGGGCGGCCAACACGAATTTCTTCATGGCGTCCCTCCCGCCGTCGCGCGCTTCGACAATCCGAAATACTGAAACACCTGGACTCGACGGTTGTACGAGTCCACTACATAAATGTGATCGTCGCGATCAATAAACAATCCTGCCGGCAACTGAAACTGTCCGCTCTCAACCCCTCGATTGCCAAAGTAGTAGAGGAGCCTTCCCTCTCCGTCGAACACCTGCACGACACCCCACAAACCGTCGACCACATAGAGATGTCCTTCGGAATCAAGCGCAATGCCCTTGGGCCGGAACATGGTTCCCGGCGAATCTCCGATCTGTCCCACGGCCGTCTGATAACTGCCCGAGCGATCGAGAAACTGCACGCGAAAATTCATCGCGTCCACAACAAAGAGTCTCTGGTCTCGTACCAGCAGCTCGGTCGGGAGGTTGAACTCACCCTGGCCTGTGCCCCGTTGCCCAATGGTCTGGAGAACGCTGCCGTCCATGTCGAGAACGAATACCTTGTCGCGCAGTGTGTCCGTTATGAAAATGCGCTGCGCGGCCGAATCGACCGAAATTCCCGTCGGCCTCTTGAAATAGCCCTCGCCGCGCTTCAGGTTCCCGATGATGCGCCGGAACTTTGCGTTCGAATCGAAGACAAAAATCTTGCCCGAGCGCGAATCGGTGACATAGAAATTGTCCTGCGCGTCCACCGCCACACACTGCGGAGACTGCATGGCGTCCCGCCCCTTGTCGCGCCGCTCGATGAACTTGTACTTGTGCTGGGCAAAATCAAAAACGTGGATGCCGTTCGCGCCGGGATCGGTCACGATCGCCCGTCCGCGCGAATCCACCGCGATTGCATACGGGCGAACCAGTTCCGGATGATCGGGCTCGCCGATGATGAGGTCCATTACCTTCTTGAAAAATCCGCGCTTCCCTTCCGTGTCGCGCTCGGAGCGAAAGCTGTGATCGTAGTGCAGGCGGCGCCCGCCCTCCAGCAGCAGGTCCGGCGGGGCAGCTTCGGCAGCGCTCTCTTTCTCTTTATGAGTCTTGGAGGCCCAGGCCGGGGCGGGCAGGAGCAGGGCAAGGCACGCCAGCGTGGATGCAACGCAGAGCGCTTTCTTCTTCGTCCTCAGAAGAAGTTGAACCATCGGTAAATACCAGCATAATATGTTGTCACAGTCGTCGGAAGACCACCCGGTGCGCCTACGGCCTGGTTCAGGTGGCTATACCCCGCGTTGAATCCCAGCTTCCTCAGTCTGTAATTCGCAACCACGTTCACAATATTGTTCTTTGTAAAGACGCTGTTCAGCGGATCAACTGTACTGCCGTTTGATTTCCCATATCCCGCGCTCAGGTTCAGCCGTCGCAGCGGGGTTGCGCTCACGCTAAACCCATACCCTTTTGTGTCAAATATAACGAGCGAACTCGGCGCAAGCGCGCTGGGCGGCACTCCAGTTGGCAGAGGCGCAAGTTCATTGGCTGTGAAAAGCGCCGTCCCATGCGACTTCGAGTAATACCCGTTGAGAGCGAACCGGCCATACGTAATCGCACTCCAGACGCGATCCGAGCGGTTCATGTAATCGCTCTGGTGTGAAATCCCGCTATGCGACCCGCCGTACCCGCCGGAGAAGTATGTGCGAACGCCCAGCTGTTTCCTCGCGCTGCCCACGTAGTTCATCGAGGAGGTCGTGTATACGCTTACCAGCGTCTCCACGTTCTGCGAGTAACTGAAGTTGCCGTTGATTTCCCACCCGTCAAACCTCTTACTCCAATTCAGGTTCCCCACCATGCCCAGGCCCTGGTTCCCTTGCTTGTCCGCGCTATCCCACGCCGAGATTGAAAATGTGAAGGACCCGGGAAGCTTGTGGTTCGTGTTGTAGTCGACTGTCCCCCCGTATTGGGTGGAGCTGTAGTCCTGGCCCAGGAAGTACTCTTGCTGGTGGGTGATCCGGCCCCGAACCCCAATACTCTTAGCCGCACGGTAGTAGGCGTCGGTGCTCATCGAGAGGCTGCGGAAGGAGCCGAGGCTGACGTAGTCGATCTGAGATCCGCCTCCCGTCACGACTACTTCGGGCAGGCTCCCCAACAGGCTGTCGGTGAAGGTCACATTCGAGTTCACGCTCAGCTTATGCGTGGGATTGAAGCCAATCGTCCCGGTCACCGCCTGCGAAGCGCCTGAGCTGCTGGTGTTTGTCGAGTCGCGATAGGCATAGTCGTAGCTGGAACGGTTCCACGAAACGCTGAACGCGCCTTGCATCGGGAACGAGTGCTGCGCACTGAGCTGGTAGCTGTTGTTTGCCACCTGTGACTCGATTGGTGTCGAGACGCCGTCCAGCACCTCAGAAAAATTCGTATCGTGATTCCCGTGCGTGTATCCGGCAAAAATCCGAAAACCGTCCACTTTATATCCGGACGTGAGATTCAAGGTGCGGTAGTGCTGGTCCGTCTGTTCCTGCGAGCCGAAAATCGATGAGGAATCGCTTCCAATCGTGTAAATCGCATTGAGGGATGGCCAGTCCGCGACCATCTCGCTCCAGCCGATGCCAATTTGCTGCGTGTCCCCGTGCGTCGCCAGGCCAAGATCGGATCCTGGGAGGCCATACTGCCCTGAATTGTCAAAGCCCTTGCTATACGACACGAATCCGGGAAAATGGCTGCCGCTGAACAGGTTCAGCGTCGAATTCACGCCGCTCGAGTGCGTCACGTTTCCAAATAACGAGTTGGACTGGTTGCGATCGTAGTAGGGACGAATGGTGAAGTTCAGGAAGTTGGGATTGTAGAAACTGCCGATCAGGGTCGCATCTCCGGAAATGCCATCCCCATGCGAGGAAACTCCCTGGGTCGTGGCGCCGTTATAGTTGAACCCAAGATTGCCGCTCAGGTTCAGCTTCCAGTCGTCCGCAATCTCCACTTGTGCGGCCAGGGGCAGCGTCAACAGAAAGATTGCCGCCGACAGCACACAGGCCGCACGGACAACCTTCAACTGGGATGACATCACCCACCACCTTGGCATCGCCCACGCCAGACCATGCGAGAAAAACCGATCACTCACCGCTTTGGCATGACGTATCACAAGACCTCAATCTTGGCCGTCTTTCTTAACCTCTTGTCGAATGCCGAGCGAATCTGTTCCGTCTTTTGCTTCTGCAGATCGACGGTCAGCTTGGGCTTTACTTCCTGAAAAGGAGTCGTGCCCGCCGGAGTATGAGCATTCAGCCGGAACAATGTGTAATTGGGTCCGAGGTGGATGAGATCGCTGACCTGCCCCGGCTTCATCGCTCGCGCCACTTTAAGGACGGGAGGGGGGAGCTTTTCCGCTTCTACCTGCTTCCGGTCGCCCATATTCACATGCCAGTCGTCGTCCGACACTCGCTCTGCCAGTAATCCGAAATCCTTGTAACTCTTTGTCGCCTTCGCTTCCTTCGCTGCGTCCTGGGCGCGCTTTTGCGCTTCCTTCACCACGTCCGGATTCGCGTTCTCCGGAGGGATGATCGAAATCGTCTGCAGGCTGAACAGCTCGCCGTGCGAAAACTTTTTTGGATTCGCTTTGTAGTAAGCCAACGCTTCGGCCGGGGTTACCTTCGCTTTGTCGGTCACTTCGCTCTTCAGCAGGCTTTCAATGAGCAGGGCGCGGCGAATTTTCTCCCGCATCAACGGCACGGAACCGTGCACTTCCACCTGCATCACCTGCTGGAATTCCTGCTCGCTCGCAAACTGTTTCCGGAACTGCGCTTCGGCGCGTTTCATCCGTTCCGGGGGCACCGTCATTTTCCGGCGCAGCGCTTCCTGGTAGACCAGTTCTTCGAAAATGATCATTTCCAGGGCGCCCTTCCGCATCTCCGGCTCCATCGATTTCGGAATGCCGTTGTGGGTCTTCTCGTAGGGGAAGATGGCCTGGATTTCGCGCGCCAGATCGCGGTCGGTCAGCACCGCGCCGTTCACGCGCACGACTGGCTGGCCGGCGCTCTGCGGCGCCACCGATTGCGGACCGTTGCCGGCTGCGATTGTCGGAGTGTGGGAGGAGACCATCTGCGCGCCGGCGCTCAGAGCCAATACGAGCAGCGTCACGCTCACTTTCATTGCCACTCCGCTTCCGATGCCATTCGCGCGTTTCATTTCCAATCCCTTCCGCTTTCTTACTTCCGCTTTCTCTCTTCAAAAAACAGCGGGGGAGAGAGGCTCTCCCTCCCCCGGTTTAAGCAAGTTAGAACTGCGTCTGAACGTTGTTGACACCGTAGGCTTCGTTCGCCTCGCCAACGTGGCACTGACGGCAGAACTGCGTCGTCGAAGCCGCTTTGGTCGGGTCGCTGTTGCCGGCGCCGGGGTTATACGGAGCGTTTACGAAGAAGTAGGTCGGATATTGTCCGCCTGCGATCTTCGATCCGGTCTGTTTCCCTCTCGGAGCCTGGTAGATGTACATCACGTGCTGGTTGTGGCAGGTGGTGCAGGTCATGAAGGCCTGCGCCGGATCGCTCACGCCCTCAGGAAGGGCAAAGCCCCAAGACCACGCGCTGCCGGCGATCGCCGGATAGCCGTAGTTCGCCGAGAAAGCGACGTACCGCGCGCTCTGCGGAACGATGTTGCTGATCGCGCCGTTGGTGACGGTCACAAGCAGGTCGTCGGTGTTCTTGCCGCCATTGGCGCTGACCAGACGGAGGGCGCCGAGCGTCGACGTCGTGCCCACCGGGTGATCGTTGCCGTAGCCGGAGGTGTTGCCGTTGCCGCTGTCATTGCCGAGCAGGGTCGGGATCTTGCCCGTGCCATACACGCCCGCGGGCAGGAGGTGGTTTACCTGCTCCCAGGATTGACCTGTCATCATCTGGCCCTTAGCAATGGCGCCATCGTGGCAGGCAAGGCACATCATGATTCCGCGAAGCTCTTCGGTGTTGGTGGTGTAAGCTGCGGCCTGAGATGGAAGGACTTCCACATAACCATGGCCACCGTTGCCGTCCAGACCGAAAGTCAACGTCTGGCCGAACAGGGGCGTTACATCCTGGCCGAACAGTGCGTTGGCGCCGGAACTGGGATCATTGAAAACCTGCCCGTTGATCGCGTTGCCGCCGTTGCCCATCGCGCCGCTGTGCGGAGCATGGCAACCTGCGCAACCGCGGCCACCGTTGTTGTGAGCGCCGAGGATGTCGTCTCCCGTCAGCCCCGTGCCCGAGGTGTAGGTCTGCCCCATTGCGAATGCTGCTGCGAGCAGAACCACGAACGTTACTAACATGAGTTGCTTCATATAATTTAAAGCCTCCTAAATGTGTAACAGCTGTTACCGCCTCTTTCTGACTACCGGAACCGGCTGCTCACCAATTCCGCATGACCGTCCGCGGACGGCCAAACTCTATTGCGGCTTCTTATCGGCCGCAGAATTCTTATCGGGCGCGGAGGCGCTCGCGGCGCCTTTCTTCGCGTCTTTCTTCTTCTCTTCCGCCTGCCGCCGCTCCAGTTCCGCCCGGGCATCCGCATCCGGTATGTAGCGGAACATCTGCACCCGTCCGGGATATTGTTCGGAGGTGAAGATGCGGTTGTTCTTGTCGATGGTCACTCCGGTCAGAGTCTGGAACTGACCCGGCAACCGGCCGTGGCCGCCCATCCAGATCAGCAGTTGGCCTTCCGGCGTGAAGCATTGCAGGCGGTCCTGAACCGCGTCCGCCACCCATACGTGACCATCCACGTCAATGGCGATTCCCTTGGGCCGCGAAAATGTTCCCGGACGGTCCCCGGCTTTGCCCCATGCCCGGATGAAGTTTCCGTCGGCATCGAATACCTCAACGCGGTTGTTGTAGGTGTCGGTGACGTAGAGGTTGTTGTCCGCATCAAGCGCCACATTCGTCGGAACTGAGAACTGGCCCGGTTCGGTCAGTGTGTGTTTCTTGCCCGTGGTGCCCATCTTGCGAATCAGCTTGAGGCTGTCGGCGTCGAATACCAGCACCTGGTCCAGAACTGCATCGGCAACGTAGAGGTAGCGGTTCTCGTTATCGATCGCCATGCCCGTTGGGGAAATCAGGCCTTCGCCGATCGAACCTTCCACTTTCCAATCTTTGTTGAATACCAGGATGCGGCGGAGCTGAGTATCGGAGACGAACAAGCGGTCGGAGTCATCGATGGCGAGCCCGATGATGTCGCCGAAGCGAGCATTCACTCCGTGCTTGATCATTTCGAATTCTTTGGTTTCCGTGTTGAACACGAAGATCGCGCCGACTTTGCCGTCGGCGGTATAAATTCTGTTCTTGGAATCGACTGCCAGGCCGTAGGGCGTCCACAGGGCAAACAGCGGGTTATCCGCTGCCTTTTCCTTCTCGGTTTGCCCACCCGCCATGCGATCCATCCAGGAGCTTTTCTTCTTCTCCGGCGGCGGGACGTACTTCTGGCAGCAGAAGTAGTTGAGGTACTTGATCCGGGTGATGGCTGGCGGGTTCGGCCACACAATCTTCGAATAATCCAACGTCTCGAGAAGATTCGGTTCTTTCTTCGCGGGGGCAGCTTCGTCTTTCTTCTTCTTCGCGTAGAGTGAGGGGACCGCGAGACCCAGGAGAATCAGCAGTCCCGCCACCATCACCGCCAACCGCTTCGCGTTTTGTATCGCTGTGAACATCTTCTCGACCGGACTCCTACTTCGCGAAATTCGTATGGCACGTCATACAGAAAGCCATGTTGTTTTCCTGGTCCTTCACCAGCAGCCCCGGCTTCTCTGAAGCATGCGGCTGATGGCAAGTCAGGCAGTTGATTGCTTTGTAGACCTTTTTCGTATCCGACGGGTCCATGATGTCGCTAACCGGGTGCTGCTCGGTCGGATGACCGCGGCCATACTTGATCGGCAGCAGGACGACTCGCCGGAAATAATCTTCAGGCAGCCTTACCTTGCCGTCGAAAAGAGCGACCAGGTGCTCGCTCTCGAGCTTCTTCGGACTCGCATCGGGACCGTGGCACTCGAGACAAAGTTTGTTCGGGGTGCTGGCGCGGAGCAGATGATCGTTGCTTCCGCCGTGCGGCTCATGGCACACCGAGCACCCTTGCTGGAAGGCCGGCTGGTGCAGGTGCGCTTTCTTCATCTGCTCGGCCTGATCGGCATGGCATGTCAGGCAGATGTCGACCGCGTCCGTTTTCGGCAATCCCGGCTGGGAGCTGGCATGCGGATTGTGGCAGTCCGTGCAGTCCCCAACCGCTCCGGGATGCTGAACCTTTGCCTTTGCGATCAGCTCCGGCTTGTCGGCATGGCAGGTAACGCAGAGATCCTTCACATTGGTCTGCGTCAAAACCACCTTGCCATCCTTCGCCGGCGCGTGGCACGTTGTGCAACCGTCTTTATCCGCAAACGGCGGATGGAGGAACCGCGCCATCAGTTTCGGCGACGCGGATTGGTGGGGGTCATGGCACTGCAGGCAGTTCGCGCTGCCGAACGGCTGATTCTGATGTGCCTTCTGCAGTCCGGCATCCTTCGGATCATGGCAATCGATGCAGAGTGCCGGGGTCGCCTTCGTCAGGTGGAAGCGATTGGCGGTCGTGGGCTCAGCTCCGGTCTTGTGCGTGACATGGCAGGTATCGCAGCCCATGTCGAGCGCCGCGTGCCGGCTGCCCTTCTCGGGGACGTTCAGACCTTGGTTGTGGCAGGCGAGACAGAGATTGTCTTTCTTTTCGCCCGAGGTGGCCTTCAGCAGTTGGTTCTTGTTTGCCGAGGTGTGGGGATCGTGGCATTTCAGGCAGTCACGGACGGCTGGTTCGTGAACGTGCCCTTTGATCTGGGTTGAATCTTTGTCGCCGTGGCAGGAGAGACAAAGCTTATATGGGGTGGCCATTGTGAGCTTCACCCGGGTGATGTCCTTGTTGACCCGGATCTCGTGGCAGGTGGTGCAGCCCATGGCGATCGCCGAATGGACCGCCTTCCCCTTGGACTTGTCTTCGTGACACTCGATGCACTTGGCCGAATCTGTGTTCTTATCGAGCGGAACCGGGTGAACGGCGGCGTACGTCCGCGGGATCAGGATCACGAACAGGAAAACGAGCGAGGCCGCTGCCTGCCGGGCCAATCTTGCGATTTGGGGAGTGGAGTTCACGCTTCCTCGACCTTTAAGTTTGCACGAAGGTCGCCGTACCCATGGCAATCGCAAAATTCTTTAACAGCGCCCATAAACCTTTTATTCGCAGTACGTTGCAAATTGTATCCCACAGTGTTGCATTTTCCATCGGTCACACAGAACTCCTCGGATGAGCCTTCTCCCACAGTGGAACTGGTCAAATTCCCCAAGGCTCGCGAGGAATGAACCCACATCGAATTCTCGGTCACATTTCAATGTGAGCAAAATCACCACACTTCAGTGATGGGTTAAATCTCCAAAGCTTCTCGCCAGTCTGCGTGATATAGCCCAAGCTACCGCCTGCGGCGCTGCCACACCGCGTCGCGCAATCAACCTATTTTCTGTAGGTTAGCGAAAATTCCCAGCGATGGTTTCTGGCGTGCATCCCTGCCATTGAGAGGTTGAGGACATGGCTTTGGATCCACGTGCCATCATAAGAAAAATCTGGCAAACCGCCGCCTCCATCAAGACTGGCGTAATTCTCTTAATTCTTGTTGTGATTCTCGCCGCCGTCGGCACCATCATCCTGCAACGGCCCATGACCGAACCCGACGAAATGCAGCGCGCCTATTCCCCGCAGGCGTTGCAATTCCTCGATGCCACCGGCTTGACCGATGTTTTTCACGCCTGGTGGTTCATCGCGCTGATGCTGCTCGTCAGCTTCAGCATCATCGCGGCTTCGATTGATCGTTTCCCCAACGCGTGGCGCTACTATTCTCGTCCGTACAAATACCCTGACGCCAATTTCCGCCGCGCACTGCACCCACAAAAATCGATCCCCATCGCCGACGAAGAAACCGGCCTCGTCGCCGCCGAGCGCGCTCTCCATTCCGTTGGACTCAAGCCCGAGCGCGTCGTCCGCGAGGATCATTTCGGAATCTTCTCCGAGCGCCATCGCATTTCCGAGATGGGCGTCTACGTCGTCCATGCCAGCTTGCTTCTGATTTTCTTTGGTTGGATCATCGACGGCGTCTACGGCTGGCGTGGCACGCTCAACCTGGAAGAAGGACAGACTTCCAATGCAGTTCAACTCGCCAGCGGAAGTACGCGCACCCTCCCCTTTGCCATCCGCTGCGATTCGGCAGGCCAGGAAAATTACAAGGACGGCACCCCGAAAAAGTGGTGGTCGAAACTGGCGGTCGTGCAGAACGGCCAGGATGTCAAGACCAAGGAAATCGTCGTCAACGATCCGCTGGTTTACTCCGGTGTCCGCTTTTATCAGTCCAGCTTCGGAATGTCTGGAAAAGTTCAGAAGCTCCAGTTGAACGCAACGCCCGCCGATGGATCCGGCGCAGGGCAACAGATCGCTCTGGCCCTCAATGAAACGGCGGATCTCGATCCCGATACGACCGTTCGCTTCGCCGAATTCTTCCCCGATTTCGCCGTCAGCAACGGCCAGGTCTACAAGAAGTCAAATGACCTGGAAAGCCCCGCCGCTCACCTCGTCGTCACCAAAAAGAGCACCGGAGCCAGCTACGACGTGTGGTTCCCGCAACTCGACGAAGTCGCCGACAATTCGAAGTCGCCCTACCAATTCCAGGCAACTGATCTCAAGTTGGGCCATTTCACCGGGCTGCAGGTCTCGCACGAGCCCGGCCAGTGGGGCGTCTGGGCTGGCGTGGTTCTTCTCGGCGTCGGCCTCGGTTTCGTTTTCTACATTGTGCACATGCGCTTCTGGGCAGTCCCCGTTCGCGACGAACGCACCGGGCATCTCACGCTCTGGATTGGCGGCAGCGCCAACCGCAATCGCGATGCCTTCGAGCAGCGGTTTGAAGAACTGATCGAGAATCTTGAGACGGAGATCAAAAGCATCTCAGCGCACGCTCCCGCCGGGAGCGTTGCCACGGTCGGTACTCACTAGTTCTGGGTTGTGGTGGAGGATGGGTCAATGAGTGGAACAAAAGCAGAACAGCAACAGGCACCGGAGGCAACCGGCACAACGCTGATTGTCTTCGTCGGGCTGGCGATTGCGTTCCTTCTGTTCATGGCGTTTTTAAACGTAGTCAAAAGCGGCAACCTGCTGAACGAAAGCAATCTGTTATTCGCGGCACTCATCTTTTACGCCGGCGCAGGCGCTCTCTATCTTGGATTCGGAGTTACGGGCACGGACGCGTACGTCAAGTACGCTTCGCTTGCGACGTGGGCCGGCCTGCTCGCCAACACGGGCGCGGTTGCGCATCGCTGGTATGAGGCTGGGCATCCTCCGTTTTCCAGCGTGTATGAAATGCTGCTGAGCTTTGTCTGGACGCTGGCAGCCCTCACGCTGGTTGCGGAAAAAAAATACGACGTAAAGGTTATCGGCACAGTCACCATGCCGGTGGCGATTGTCGGCGTGGTGCTCATGCAGCTGCTGCGCACCGAGGTTCACCCGCTGGTTCCCGCGCTGCAATCCACATGGTTGCATGTCCACGTCACGCTCGCCATGCTGGCGTATGCGGCGTGCGCTCTGAGTTTTGCACTCGCGATGATGTTTCTGATCCAGGACAAGATGGAGACCGGGACGTTTCTCGCGGTCACCAGCATCAGCACACTGGCGATTTACGCGAGCGTTGTCCTGACCCGATTTGAAAGAGGTGGTCTCAGCCTCATCGCGTGGGACGCGGAACACAAGCAGGAAGTTTTTCTCTCCAAAGGCATGCGGCTTTTCGTCCTCGTCCCCGAACTTGGCTGGCTCGTGCTGCTGGCAACTCTGGTTGTCGCCGCCCCGCTTGTCCTTTATGGATTGGCGAAGTGGAAGAAGGACGACAGCTTCCTCGCCGTCGCCAACCGCGCAGTTTTCATCAGCATCCTCCTCCAGATCATGACGCTCGTAATGTTCCTCCTCCGCGTGCGCGATGGGGCTTATCCCTCGCTCGACGCTGACGGACTCTTCCCCACAAGCCTGGCAGCGAGTCCTTTCATACTCTCTGGCTTCGTCGGAGGAATCTTCATCTCGCTGCTGTACTTATTGTTATTGTGGCGGCGTGCAGATCTCGAACGCCTGTTGCCGGACACGAACTCGCTCGACCGCATCACCTACAAGACAATCTGTATTGCGTTCCCGCTGCTCACGCTCATGATTGCCGCCGGCGCATACTGGGCGAATCAGACGTGGGGTTCGTACTGGAGCTGGGATCCCAAGGAAACCTGGGCTGCGATCACGTGGCTCGTCTATGCCGGCTATTTGCACATGCGCATCACACGTGGATGGCGCGGGCGGCGAGCTGCCTATTTCGCCATTCTCGGTTTTGGCGTGGTGATGTTCACGTTCTTTGGTGTGACCTATCTCTTGCCCGGGTTGCACGCTTACGCATGAGGCTTGGCAGTTCTTGGATTGGCAGGACACTCGATATCGAAAATGGGTTAACCAACACGCAATATGACTTCTAAGCAACCACCGCAGCTAACGACCAAGCCGAAAGAAAGAATCGGCATGTCCTCCGTGCGCGTCAACTGGCAGCTTAAAGCCATCTGGCCGGTCGCCGTCGTGCTGCTGAACGGAATGTTCCTGTTCTTGCTGGCGACGCTTTCTTTGCAAGACACGGAGCGGCACAAGGTGCTGGCCATTGCGGGCGCAGGTGCGGTCGCGATCTGCGGCGTCGTCATCGTCGTGTTGGCCTCCACCTTCCGTCGGCCGCTCGTCGAACTTCAGGAGCAAATCGAGCGCGTCGGTGACGGGGACCTGACGGCCTCGGTGGGCTTCGCTAAGCGCAATGACGAAGTTGGCGACCTGGGCCGCAACTTCAACCTCATGGTGCAGCAACTGCGGGAAAGCCGAGAGGAAATCGAGCGCCTGCACCGCACTCAAATGTCGCGCGCCGAGCACTTCGCCACGCTGGGCGAACTCGCTACCGGCCTCGCTCACGAAATTCGCAATCCCCTGGCAGGCATCGCCGGAGTCATCGAAATCGTGTCTCGCGACCTGCCGGCTTCGAGCCCGGCCAAAGCCGTTGTCAAAGACGTCCGTCTCGAGATTGCCCAGATCAACCGCATTCTCACTGACCTGCTCGGCACGGCCCGCCCGCGCGCCTCGGAAATGCGGCCCAGCGACTTGAACACTACGGTCGAGCACGCGGTTATGCTGGCGCGGCAGCAGGTGCTCTCCAAACCAATCAAGATTGAGTTCACCCCCGCCGAAGACCTGCCCGAGGTCGACCACGATAGCGATCAGATGCATCAGGTCCTCCTCAATCTGCTGCTCAATTCTGTGCAGGCGATTGAAGGCTCGGGAGTGGTTCGCGTGGCCGTGTTTGCGCAGGGCTGCGACGCGGCGATCACCGTCTCGGATACGGGCCGCGGAATTCCCGCCGAACACCTCCCCAATATTTTCCGGCCGTTCTACACGACCAAAGGCAACGGCACCGGACTCGGTCTGTCGCTGGCGCGGCGCATTGTCGAAGAACATCACGGCCGCATCGAAGTGACGAGCAGTTCGGGTAAAGGCACGACCTTTACGGTTCTGCTCCCCCTGCAGCAGCAGGTCACGGCCGAAGCGTAACCTCTTTACCACTGGCGCGTGCGGAACCGAGGGCGGGGCGCCGGCGCTACTGTCCGGCCTTTCAGTTCTGCAATCTGACTTCTTACTTCTGACTTCTTCTCCCTTCCCTTGTCATGCAGACCCTTTCCCGCGTACCCTCCCTGCATGCAAATTCGCTCCCGCTTCTCCGCTGCGGCTTCCCTCTTGTTCACGCAAACGCTTCTGCTCTGCGCAACGGCAGTCTTTGCCACAGCCGCGCCCGGCGCTTTCTCTATCGAGCAAGTTCTGAGTTCCCCCTTCCCCACGAATCTCGTTTCCTCCGAAGCCTCGGGCCGCGTCGCGTGGATTTTCTCAACCAAAGGAGAGCACAACGTCTGGGTTGCAGACATGCGCGAAGGCGGCGCGGCGCGTCAGGTGACGCACTATGCCGGCGACGACGGCAAGCCGCTTGCCGCGCTCAAACTCACTCCGGATGGCAAGACTGTCGTCTACGCGCGTGGCAGCGAGACGAATCACGCCGGCGAAGTCGCTGGGCCCACCAGCAACGTGGAGAAACCGCTGCAGCAGGTCTGGGCGGCCGACGTGGACAAAGGCGAACCGCGACTGCTTGGCGAGATGGGCTGCGACGAAGAAGGTTGTGAAGATATTCAAATTTCTCCCAACGGCGAATTCGCCGTCTGGGCGGCGAAGAAGCAGATCTGGATCGCGCCGATTTCAGGGAAAGAGCCAGCCAAGCCGCTCACGTACGCGCGTGGCAACAACGCGCAGCCGAAGTGGTCGCCCGACGGAAAGACTATCTCTTTCGTCAGCAACCGCGGCGATCACAGCCTCATCGCACTCTACGAATTTGGCCGCAACACACTGCGTTACCTGGTCCCGAGCGCGGACCGCGACATGTTCCCGCGCTGGTCGCCCGACGGTACTCAGATCGCTTTCATCCGGCTCGTCGGCAAACCGATGAAGCAGCCGATCATTCCGCTTCTGCCGGAACCGTGGTCGATTTGGGTTTACGACCTCGCGAAAGACTCGGGTCGCGAAGTGTGGAAGAGCGGGCCTGCCCTCGACGACTCTCTCCCCGAACTCACTGCTGACCAATCCTTCCAGTTTGCCGGCAAGAGTCGGATCGTCTTCGCCTCGGAGCAGGATGGCTGGAATCACCTCTATTCGGTCTCGACCAGCGGCGGTCCGGTGGCGCTGCTTACTCCGGGGAAGTTCGAGACCGAAGATGTTGCGCTGAGCGCCGACAAGACGTCAGTGATCTATTCCTCGAATCAGGCGGGCGACGACCCCACCGACATTGATCGCCGACATCTCTGGCGAGTGAACCTCGAAGGCGGGGCGCCAACGGCACTCACTCGCGGCGCGACCATGGAGTGGGCTCCCCTGGAAGTTGCTGGCAAAGTAGTTTGCATCGGCTCAACTGCGACTTCTCCGGCAATGCCTTATGTCGTCACGGCGCAGGGCCGTGAAATGCTCGCCAAACAGGCGTTGCCAGCCGATTTCCCATCAGCTGCACAGCTTGTCACTCCGAAGCAGGTCATCTTTAAGGCGGAAGATGGATGGGAGATTCACGGGCAGCTCTTCGAGCCTGCGGGAGATTCCATTGAGAAGCTGGCCTCGCGCGCGTCGAACGACGCGCCAGTTCAGCATCCCGCGCTGATCTTCATCCACGGCGGCTCGATTCGGCAGATGATGCTCGGCTTCCATTACATGGACTACTACCACAATGCTTACGCGATGAATCAGTACCTCGCGAGCCGCGGCTACGTCGTCCTCTCGGTGAACTATCGAACCGGAATCATGTATGGACGTCACTTTCGCGAGGTCGCGGATGGCGGCCCGCGCGGCGGAGCGGAGTACAAAGACATCGTCGCAGCAGGACGATTTCTCAAGACTCTGCCGAACGTCAACGCCAAGCGGATCGGCTTGTGGGGAGGCTCTTATGGCGGATATCTCACGGCGATGGGGCTCGCGCACGACTCGGACCTGTTCGCCGCCGGAGTGGATTATCACGGCGTGCATGACTGGTCGGCGTTCGCGGAGGAGTTCCCGAAAGACGCTCCCGACCGCGAAGCCGCGCTGAAGCTGGCGTTCCAGTCGTCACCGAACGCAGCCATTGCGAAATGGCTTTCGCCGGTTCTGCTCATTCACGGTGACGACGACCGCAACGTCGAGTTCTCGCAGACGGTCGATCTGGTGCAGCGGTTGCGCGCGCAGAAGGTGCATGTGGAGGAACTGATCTTTCCCGATGAGATTCATGACTTTCTGCTGTGGAAGAGCTGGACAAAGGCTTACAGCGCGATGGAGGAATTCTTTGGGCGGGAGATGAAGTGAGATCGTCCTTCTACTTCAGCGCCTCGCGAATACGCTTCCAGGTTACTTCGAGGGCTTCCGGGAGGACGCGGGTTTCTCCGATCACGCTGGCAAAGTTCGCATCCGCCACCCAGCGCGGAAGGATGTGCATGTGGATGTGTCCGGCGACTCCGGCGCCGGCGGCTTTGCCGATGTTCATGCCGAGGTTGATGCCGTCGGGATGATAGAGGGGGCGGAGGACGGTTTCCATGCGCTGGGTGAGGGCCATCATTTCGTTGGCGGCAGGGAGGGGAAGTTTCGCCAGTTCGTCGAGATGGGCGTAGGGCACGATCATCACATGGCCGTTGGTGTAGGGAAACGTATTCAGAATGATGTAGCAGTGTGTGCCGCGGTGGACGATGCGGGACTCTTCGTCGCTGGCCTTGGGGGCTTCGCAGAAGATGCAGGCGGTGGCCTTGTCGGCCCCGGTGACGTAGGCGTAGCGCCATGGGGTCCAGAGATGGTCCATGGGGGGAAGGGTAGCAGAAAGAACGGCGAGCTTCGAGCCGCGAGCTACGAGCAACCCGCTATCAAGCGCGTGAGGACTTGGAGAAAAAGGGCGGAGCGACTGTTTTCGGAGGGCGTGCTGCCGCCGAACAACCGGCGGGACGCGGATACTTGTCAAACCCGTCTGGCAGCGCAGCGAATCGCTCGAAGTTGAGGGTTCATCGCCGGTAGTTTGCGGCCCAGCTTTGTGGCTCGCGGCTCGTGGCTCGTAGCTCGCAGCTCCAATTGTGACAACCCTGTAAATTCTGCGCCCACAGCCCGGAATCGCGTTTGACACTGTTCCAAAACGGTTGCTATAGTCAGATAGTCCCTAATGGACGCGGGTTCGATTCGACGTTCCGGCAGCTGGGATTGTAACTAGGGCTCCGACCGCCAGGTTGGGCCTCAACGCAACCTTTGACCACGCCAGCAGTCCGCTACACACCGTCCCGCAACGGTCACGCGTTCATGCGCGTGGCATTGAGGTATGACTTTGTACGACGACAGCACCGCTCGCAATCTGGACACAACTTCAACCATGACAAACGAACACGAATCGCACTCCGGCGGCCCGGCTCTCATTGACGCGCCCGAAACCGCACAACCTTCCACCCTTGAAACGCAGACTTCGCAGGCTCCTGCTGACCCGGTTCATCCCGAAGCTCCGGCTCCGGAAATCCATGCCACCGAGGCAGGTGCATCGGCAGGCAGCGACGATTTCGCGGCGGCTCTCGAGAACTACACCACTGAGACCGAGGAATCGGTTGGTGATGACCACGTCATTAAAGGTACGGTGGTCAAGCTGACGGCGACCCATGTTGTGGTCGATATCGGGGCGAAGTCGGAAGGGATGTTGCCGATTGCGGAAGTGATGGACCACACCGGCACTCCGAAGTTCCAGCCCGGCGATGAGATCGACGTGATGCGGGAAAAAGGCGAGACGGAGGAAGGTTACGTTAAGCTCTCGCACCAGAAGGCGCAGCGACTGCGGGCGTGGGACGACATCGAGCACGCGCACAACGAGAAGAAACCGATCAAGGCCGTAGTCGTGGAGCGCATCAAGGGTGGACTGACCGTCGACATCAACGGTGCGCGCGCGTTCTTGCCGGGGTCTCAGGTGGACCTGCGGCCGATTCGGAATCTCGATGGCATGAAGGGACAGACCATCGAAGTCGCCGTTATCAAGCTCAACAAAAAGCGCGGCAATATTGTCGTTTCGCGCAAGCAACTGCTCGAAGAAGAGCAGTCCGAAAAACGCGGTAAGACGCTCGAGCACCTGGAAGAAGGTTCGGTGATGACCGGCGTGGTCAAGAACCTGACCGAGTATGGTGCGTTTGTTGACATGGGCGGGATCGATGGACTGCTGCACATCACCGATATGTCGTGG
>Ga0335069_10003831_pt1 | contig 22535 bp, 16 predicted proteins | sample Lox_Sample_11_FD_206714 | JGI IMG/M metagenome (GOLD analysis project Ga0335069, IMG submission 206714) | Soil microbial communities from Loxahatchee National Wildlife Refuge, Florida, United States - Lox_Sample_1.1 | ecosystem: Environmental > Terrestrial > Soil > Wetlands | place: USA... | reverse complement strand
CCGAGGCTCACGAAGGCGATGGCGCAGGTGGCTGCCACCATCACCGGGTAGCCGAAGATCGCCTTGCGCGAGAAGACGGGGATGATTTCCGAGGCGAACGCGAAGGCGGGAATAACCAGGATATAGACTTCGGGGTGTCCGAATATCCAAAAGAAATGCATCCACAAGACCGCCGAACCGCCCGCCTGGGTATCGAAGAAGTGGGCGCCGATGAAGCGATCAAGCAAGAGCATAATCTGAGCGGCCGTCAACGGGCTCACCGCGATAAGCACCATGCCGCACACCACCAGGTAGAGCCACACAGTGAGCGGCATCCGGGTGAGGGCCATCCCGCGGCAACGCATGCAAAGAATAGTGGTGATGATATTGGCGGCCGTGGCGATGGAACCAAACCCGCTTACCATTATGCCCAGAATCCAATAATCCGTGCTGTGCCCTCGGGAGAAGGCCTTGGCCGTCAGTGGGGCATAAGCGAACCAGCCAACATCCGGAGCGCTGCCCGCGCCGTACAATCCGTCACCCCCGATATAGCTGAAGTAGAGCAACAACCCCCCAAACGCGCTTAACCAGAACCCGAACGCATTGAGCCGCGGGAACGCCAGGTCCCGCGCACCAATCATCAGCGGCACCAGGTAATTGGCGAACCCGAAGATCAGCGGCATGCCCACCAGAAAGACCATCGTCGTGCCGTGCATCGTAAACAACTGGTTGAACGCTTGGGGCGCGATGAAATTGAGGTTCGGCGCGATCAACTGGACCCGGATCAACGTGGCTTCCAAGCCGCCAATTATCAGGAAGGCCAGTCCGTAGATGATGTACATCAGCCCCAGCTTCTTGTGATCCACGGTCACCAGCCATGCATGCAGCGTGCTGAGGACGGTTTTGTCTTCGGCGGCCAAAGGCATGACGCCGCTGATCTCGCCGATATTGCTCGCGCCGTTCATTTGAGGCTCGTGAGGTAAGCCACCAGTTGATCCAAATCGCTGTCACTGACATTCATCGTGGGCATCAACACTCCCGGCTTGAAGTGCTCGGGAGACTTGATCCAGGCGCGCAGGAGTGCGGGGGAATTGCTCAGCGCGCCGGAAGCCAATGTGCTGCGGCTCATCAAGTGCGTGAGGTCGGGGCCGAATAGTCTGCCTCCGGAACCGCCAATCAGATGGCAGTTGACACAAGCCGTTCGCTCGAAGACCAGCCGGCCCGCCGCCACCGACGGGTCATTTTCGGCGGGCCTCTCTTGCTGCTGCACCCAGCGCTCAAAATCCCGCGGCAGGTCCGCATAGACGCGCAGCAGCATTTTGGCATGTTGCGTGCCGCAGTAGGTGCCGCACTGGCCCAGGAACAGTCCCGGCCGTTCCGGCTCAATCCACATGGAGTTGATCTTGTTGGGGACGAGGTCAATCTTGCCCATCAGACGCGGCACCCAAAAGCTGTGCACCACGTCCGCCGAACGCAGGTCCAAAAAGCTCGGCCGCCGCTCGCCCCCTTGACTGACCGGCACGTGGAGTTCATTGGCCGTGACAATACCAAGCTTGGGGTATCGAATCTCCCACCACCACTGATGCCCGATGACCTGCACGTCCACCGCCGAGGCCGGCGCGCGGGCGTCCTGCACCTCCTGGATAACGCGCGCGGTCGTCAATGTCAGCACGACCACAATGAGGACGGGCACCGTGGTCCAGGCCGCTTCGACCGGGCCGCTGCCATAGATCTGGGCGGGTTCCACCCCGTCATCATTGGCCCGGCGGCGGAAACGAACCACTGCATAGAATAGAAGACCAGCCACGACGACGAAGATGCCTCCCGTGGTTGCCAGCACGAAACCCGCCAGATGTGAAATGGTGTGAGCGGGTGCAGACTCGGGCGCGAAGATGCTCGGAACCAGAGCATGGTCCACGGGTCCCTTGCCACACATAGCCTGCGGCGCAGCCAGAAGCAGCACCACCCAATACATCCATGGTGGAATCATGAACCTGAAGGAAGAAGCCTCCGTCGGCGCACCTTCGCTCCGGCCTTCCACCGGCGTCTGGGATGGCGCTTCACCGGGTCTCAGGCGTTTCCGAGTCGCCGCGCTTTCCGGAAAGCCTTCCTGCGGCGTGGATGGCTTTCTGCGGATTACCTTCCGCAAAAAAGAAGCTTGCTCAGGAGTCCTGATCATAAACCAGCGAACCGCTTCAAACCGGCGTCCACAAGGATGAGGAGCAGCAGCAAAGGCAGATAGAGAATCGAAGATTTCAACAACCGTCTGGCATTGCCGACGCTGCGGTCGCGGGTGAAGCTCAAGGCGACGCTCAGAATCAGGAGTCCAATCAACAGTGCTCCGGAAAAATAGAGCCAGCCCGCCATGCCGATGAGGGTCGGAACCAGGGAGACGGCAAGCAGTAGCAGCGAGAATCCCAGCGTGAGACCCACGGTCCGTCGGCCACTGGGTTCGATGACGGGCAGCATCTTGAAACTCGCGCTGCCATAGTCGTCGCGGAACATCCAGGCGATGGCGAAGAAATGCGGATGCTGCCATGCGAAAAGGATTGCGAAGAGCGCCCACGCCCCCGCATCGAGTCTCCCGGTCGCCGCAGCCCATCCGGCCATTGGTGGAATCGCCCCCGGGATCGCTCCGAACGTCGTGCTGAGCCAGCTAACTCGCTTCAGCGGGGTGTAAACAAGAACGTACAGAAATGCCGCCAACAGTACCAGGAACGCCGTCAATAGATTTGCCGCCAACAGGAGGAGGAACACACCGAACAGCACCAGGCTCACTCCAATTATGAGAGCCTTGGTCGGCTCGATCAGCCCGGCAGGCAAAGCTCGGTGGCATGTGCGTTTCATCCTGGCGTCGAAATTGCGTTCAAGATAATTGTTTAACATCGAAGCCCCGCCCGTGGCGCAACCCACGCCCAGCAAGGCAAGTAAGAAACGCAAGAATGGATGAAAGCCATTGCCTCCGAGGAAGAAGCCGAGCGATGTCGTCACCAGCACCATCGAGACAATCCGGGACTTGGCCAATTCGAGGTAAAGGGCGACGCGGTTCATGCGTTACTGACCCCCCTTTGGGGCTGGGACTCCAGGGCCTGCTCCGGCGGACGTGTTGGCGTGCCTTGGGCCATGACCAGCGGATGATGGCGGAGATATTCAATTCGCCGCTCCAGCCGATCGAGGCCTTCCAAAGTCACATATTGTGCGATGTCTTTTGCGAACAGGAGTTCCAGGGCCCATTTTAATGCCACGCGGACCTTCTTTTCGAGGCGCGGCAGTTTGGCGAGGTAAATCCCCCGCCACAACCACCAGGCGATTAACCCCGAGAAGTGAAAACCCATGATTTCGGCGACGCCGGTATGGTGGCCAATCGAAGCGAGTTGACCGATTGTCTTGAACGCGAACTTCTTCTTCTCTCCTCCTCGAATCGCCGCAACGATGTTCTTCGCGCATTGCGCCGCCTCACGCATGGCGTGCTGCGCAGTGGGTGGGTGTGGGCTGCCCGTTCGCGCATTCGGAATCCAGGCACAATCCCCCAGCGCCCATACTCCCGGAAAACCTGGTACTTCCAGGGTCTCTTCCACAACCACACGCCCCTTTTCCTTCTTACAAGGCAGACTTTCCACGATGCCTGGCGTCGTCAAACCCGCCGTCCAAATGAGGGTCAGGGTCGGAATGATCTCACCATTCTTCAGTTCCACGCCTTGGTCGGAGTAGCCGCTCACGCGCGTCTCCAGCCGCATCTCGACCTTCCGCGCTGTGAGTTTCCCTTGCGCGTATCGCCCGAGGCTTTCGCCCAGCTCCGGCAGTATGACGGCACTGGGATGGACGAGAACGATGCGCACGTCGGCTCTTGCAAGTGCCGGATAGTACTTCTTCGCGGCGCGCAAATAGTCGTTTAATGCGCCGACGGTTTCCGTTCCGGCGAAGCCGCCCCCCGCCACCACAAAGGTCAACATCGCGCGGCGGGCAACATCATCCTCCGTCAGGCTGGCGATTTCCAACAGGGCCAGCGCGTGATTACGCAAGTAAAACGCATCACCCAGCGACTTCATCGTCAGCGCGCGCTCCTCCACTCCGGGTAATTTGAAGAAGTTCGTCTCCGAACCTAACGCGAGGACCAGGTGGTCATAAAACAGCTCCTTGTGCCAGCGCTCGAGGCCGTAAGCCAGCGTGACCTTCCGCTCGTCGAGATTAATCCTCTCGACCTCCGCCTCCAGAAACTTCGCGTGCTTGAGAACCTGTCGTGGCGGGCTGACGATGTCGGACATATCAAGGTCGCCGGCGCCCACTTCGTGCAGCATGGGGGTAAACAGGAGATAATTCTCGCGGCTCACGAGGGTTACTTCGGCGGTAGGATCGGCGGCTAGCGTCTTGTCCAGGTGATAGGCGGTGTAGAAGCCACCAAAGCTGCCGCCGAGAATCAGGACCCGTGACTTCTTTGCCAGTGTGGGAGCATCTTTGCTCATTGAAGTCTCGCTCATGAGATCTTGTGCGTTGACTTGTTTCTCCGAATTACGACGAGAAAATCGCTCTGGGAAGGTGAGCGCGCTATTGACCAAATGGTCCGATTTTTGCCCGCCGAACGAACTAGGCCGGCCTACTCCTTTCGAACTAGGCCGAGACTCCGCACTCCGCATTCTATGGCCCTCGGTAACGACTCGCCCATGACCCCTTGTCCCATTATCCCTGTAGAGAGAGGTTACATGCTCACTGACTGGCAACTGGGGCCCTGTTTTGCAATTGCCAACCCGAAACGGCGGAGCGATCCGTCGCCTGCGGTGGGACAGGGGTCGGACGGGAAGGGGCCACCATACGGCCCGAGGGCTGGCACGGGCGTCGGGGATCAAGCGCGCGCCCGCACCACTGGAGCCACCGCGACGGTGACGGACACCGTTCCTCGCTTGCTGGGCCGTCCGGCAATTTCATTCCAGCAGTTTGCCCGGGACCATCGTGCCGCGTTCATCGCTTGAACGGCGAGTGATGAGCAGCAAGATTATAGCCGATGAAGCCTGTCGAGGCCGTGTTGCTTTTGATGTGCGCTGTCGTCGGGATGGTGCTGCTCGGCCGCAGCAGCCGGGGCTTGCCTGGCGGGCCTCGGGCTGCAAGAATAGGCGCCTATGGGAAAGTTCTTACCTCCCGGAGATGAGAAAGAGCGGCGGGCCTGGATCAAGAGCCAGAAAGCTAAGCGTGTGCGAGCATTCAAGGGCCGCTACGGATGGGCTACCAGTGCGGCTGCGTTACCGAAGAACCCTCAAACCGTGGTCCAACAGGACCATCGCCGCAACGTCCGCACGGTCGCCCGCCGCTGGTCCAAATTGAGCCAGGAACAGTGCGGCGCATGGCGCACTTTGGCGGCTACCACATACTTCATGACCGAAACGGGCGAACAGGTGCGCCTCAGCCCCTACCACCTGTTCGCGCGCTTGAACGTACGGCGCACCGATCTGGCGCTCCCCCAGTTCTCCGACCCGCCTGCAAAGCCGGTCTTCTCCACCGGCTTCAAGGTTGAATTGGTGGTGACCAACACCGGAGACAGGGTCACTATCGAGTTGCACATCCAGGGCTCGACCGCCCAGTTTGTAGTGGTGCAAGCCGCCAAGCTCAAGTGGAGTGGCGTCCGAGTGGTCCAGCACTTCCCTTTCCTGGTGCTGCTGCCCGCCCCAGAGGACGGCAGGTACGACATCACCGAGCCGTTTGTCGCCCGGTATGGTGTCCCAAAAGTGGACATGGCGGTCTGGATTCGCATCTTCCAGCACACTGACGGCTGGATTGATGTCCCTAAAGTGCTCCGCGGCCGTGTCTTGGCCCCGCCCGCATAAAGCCGCACTCGGCCACGTCCGGGCGTCTCGTACCGCGAGCCTTGGCCATTCTGGCCGCCAATCCGGGTTTACGCGCCCCTTACCCCACCCTGACCTCGCCGTATCCACGCCGTATCCTCACCGTAGTACCTCTAACCCGGGGTTAGAGGTACTACGGTGAGGATACGGCGTGGATACGGCGAGGTCAGGGTGGGGCCACGGCCGAGGGAGCCAGAAGATACATCGCCCGGCTTTGGCTTGGGGACGTTTCGGACCGCAAGCCCTTGTAGGGAACTCGTTTTCTCGAAGCGGAGCGCGCGCATGTCATTGCTGTCCATTCCTGGAGAGTAGGGCGTATCTCCCGGCAGCCTCGGAACGCGAAGCAGTCGCAGCCCAGCCCCCAGAAGCCTGCATAGCGGCTGCGAACGGCTCCAAGCCCGGCAAGGAGGTCATGGACCGCAGGGGCGCGACCGTGTGGATGACGGTGGGAAGCAGGGTGCTCTGCCAAAGGAATGCCATCTCGCGCCGCGATAGGAAGCTCGGACGGGGCGCCGTAGCCACCGAACATGCCCACTGGGGACCACTCCGGCAGGACGGGAATGGGGGGCGGCGCGTGCGCGGCGAATTCAGCGGTAGCGTGGACGATCTTCCCGTCAACCACCGTGAGCACAGATTCGATCCCCTTAATCTTGTCCTCTGGCACCGCGAAGTAGTCCTCGGTGAGGGCGCTAAAATCGGCCATTTGCCCCGGAGCCAGGGCGCCTTTCTTCCCGCTCTCGTTCGAGAACCAACTGCTGCCCCGGGTGTAGAGTCGCAGCGCTTCTTCACGACTGAGGCGGTTTTTGCCAGGATACATCGGTACGCCGCCGACCGTCTTGCCAGTGACCAGCCAGTAGAGCGAGACCCACGGATTGTAGCTGGCCACGCGAGTGGCGTCTGTGCCGGCGCCGACCGGGATGCCGAACTCCAGCATGCGTCGGATAGTCCACTGCGGCGGCTCAGGCTGGTTTGGATTGCGAAACCAAGCCTCGAGGCCATGCAGTTGGCGGTACTCGGGCTCTCCTTCGGTCAGGGCCCCGGCCCGTTCCGCCCATTCTTTGAACTGGGGCGAATTATAAAAGGCATCGCGCTCCTCCTGGCTTTGAAAGGTGCGCAGAATGCCAAACTCAGACGAATTGGAACCTGGCAGCGGGACGAGCATGTTGGCCCCCAACACGCCGCCCTGCCTACGAACTAGGCCGTTCTACTACTTTCGAACTAGGCCATCCTGAAGGGATCGCCTACATGGAGCCTTTCCAGCACCCGCTAAGCCTCTTGCCTGAATGGACGCAAATTCGGGTAATTCTTGTCTCGTTTGACGAGTGCAACCGCGCCTCCTACTGTAGGCATGGGGTTAGCCTTGCTGAATCCCGAAATAGGATCTTGAAGCGACGTTGTTTATGGCCGAATTGGACGAGGACGAACAGTTCTATCGGGACACCGAGAGTGTGGCGTTTCCCAAGCTCGATGACCGCCAACTGGCCCTGCTCGAGCCGCTGGGCGCGCGACGCATTGTGAGGCGGGGCGAGCTGGTCTTAAGAGCGGGCCAGCGCGATATGCCGCTGGCGGTGGTCTTGCGCGGCTCACTCGAGGCCTACGAGGCGCGGGACGGCCAGGAGCAAATCCTGGCGACCGGCCATGCGCGGGATTTTGTCGGCGACGTCGCGATGCTGATGGGCACGGCGGCGCTGGTGACCGTTCGGGGCGCGGCGGAAGAGAGTGAGATCCTGGAGGTGCCGGCGCTGCGGCTGCGGCAGGCGCTGGCCGAATTGCCCGGTGTGAGCGAAACGATCGTGCGCGCGTTCATCATGCGCCGGCAACGGCTGCAACGCGACCGCGAGTTTGCCGGGCTGCGCATCGTGGCGCAGGGGGATTCGCGCGAAGGCCGTCAGCTCGACGATTTCCTGGACAAGAACCACATCCCGCATCGGCTGGTGGATGCCCAGAGCGAATATGGTCGCAGCCTGAGCGAACGGCTGCACCTGGCGAGCCACGATTTGCCTGCGCTCATCACGGCCAACGGCATGCCGCTGCGGCATCCCTCCCTGCGCGAGGTGGCGCGGGTGGCGGGGCTGCTGCGGTCGCCAGACGGCGCTCAGGAGGGCGAGATTAGTTGCGACCTGGCCATCGTCGGTGCCGGTCCGGCAGGTTTGGCCGCGGCGGTATACGCAGCTTCGGAAGGGCTGGACACCGTCGTCTTGGAAAGCTACGCCCCCGGCGGCCAGGCGGGAACTTCTTCCCTGATCGAGAACTTCTTCGGCTTCCCCACAGGCGTGCGAGGGGGGGACCTGACATACCAAGCGCAGCTCCAGGCGTATCGGTTCGGCGCGAAGATCGCCACCCCCGCCCAGGCGCTTTCACTAACCTTTACGGACGGACAGCACGGGGCCAGCCTGCAAGCGGAGGGTTGCGACGCGACCTTGCGGGCCAAATGCGTGCTGATTGCGACCGGCGCCCAGTACCGGCGGCTGGCGGCCGAGGGGCGCGAGGACTTCGAAGGATCCGGCGTTTACTACGCAGCGACCGGACGGGAGGCCCAGCTTTGCCGCGGTTCGACTGTGATCGTTGCCGGGGGTGGCAACTCGGCGGGCCAGGCGGCGATGTTTCTGTCTGAGCACGCGGAGAAAGTCGTTCTCGTCATCCGCAGTGAGGGGCTGGCCAAGAGCATGTCGAGCTACCTGGCCAGGCGAGTCGAGGCCTGCGATAGGATTGAGATTCTGCCGTACACCGAGATCCGGAGGATGCTGGGCCGCAGGGCGCTGGAAGCCGCCGAGCTGGAGAACTCCCGCACGCATGAGCGGCGCACGATCCAGATACCCGCCGTGTTTTGTATGACTGGCGCATCACCCTGCACCAACTGGTTGCCGGCCGAGATCGAGCGCGATGCAAAGGGCTTCATCAAGACCGGGCAGGCGGTAGCCGGCGCGCCCGCGTGGAAAGGGATGAGCCGCTCGCCCACTCCGCTGGAGACGAGCCGTCCGGGCATTTTCGCAGCCGGCGACGTGCGCTCCGGGTCGGTCAAACGCTGCGCGGCGGCCGTCGGCGAAGGAGGCATGGCGGTCGCCGGGGTGCACGAGGTGCTGGCGACCTACACCTGAGGACGACGCCGGTTCAATGTCCGGGAACTGGAGAAGCCTCTTTCGCCACTTCATTCGACGCAATTTCCCACCCGCCGCACAGGGCTTAGTAGAGGGCGAACCCGGGAGTAACGCGTAACTCCTGCTTGCTGGCCGCGATTCCGGGTGGCAGGTCTCGACATTTCGCGGGTCTGCGGGTCGCGATGCAGACGTGTAAGGTCCCCGCAGTCACAGCGACTATCGATATATGAGTATGTTCGAGGACCCGCTTGCGCGGCAGCACGCGTGGTGAAAGGGTATAAGCAGAGCACCCGGGAAGACTCAGGCGACAGCAGCTCATGAATCGGTTTGAAGAAAGACTTTCGGCGCACGGACTGGCATTGCGTCGGGCGCGGTTGCAGACGCTCCAGGTCAATGTGGGGCGCAAGTGCAACCAGGCTTGCCGGCATTGCCACGTGGATGCCGGGCCCTGGCGCACGGAAATGGTAGGACAGGCTGTGGCCCGCCGCATCGGTGATTGGATTCAGCAATACCAGCCGGAGATTGTGGACCTGACCGGCGGTGCGCCCGAGTTGAGCGAGTTCTTTCGCTTCTTCGTCGAGATAGCCCGGGGGGTTGGCTCGCATGTAATTGACCGGTGCAACCTTACGATTATCGAGGAGCCGGGTTACACCGACCTGCCGGAGTACCTGGCGGGGCAGGAGGTGGAGGTAGTTGCCTCGCTGCCCTGCTATACGGCTGAGAATGTGGCCAAGCAGCGCGGCGCCGGCGTCTTTGAGAAAAGCATTTCCGCGCTGCGCAAACTCAATGGGGTCGGCTATGGCTCGCGGCTGCCGCTCAACCTGGTCTATAACCCCGTCGGCCCGAAGCTGCCGGCCCCGCAGGCCGAGCTGGAAGCGGACTACCAAGAGGTCCTCGGACGCGAGTTCGGCATCACTTTTAATCGCCTCTACACGATCACGAACCAGCCGATCGCGCGTTTCGCGGAGGACTTGCGGAGGCAGGGTAAGTCGGAGGAATACATGGCCTTGTTGGCCAACAGCTTCAACCCCGCGACCGTCGAGGGCCTGATGTGCCGCACGACCTTAAGCGTCGGCTGGATGGGCGAGGTGTACGATTGCGACTTCAACCAGATGCTGGGGATGCAGATGCGGAACGGCAAGCCGCTCTACCTGTGGGACGTGACGCCGGAACTACTGGAGGGTTGGGCGGTGCGGACGGGTGAGCATTGCCTGGCCTGCACGGCAGGCTGTGGCAGCAGTTGCGGCGGGGCGTTGCAGACAGGAGGCAATTAAGTACCGGAACGAAACGAAGAGAACAAAGACCGGAGACACCGGACATGATCATTCAACCGCAAACTGGAGCCACGGCTGATACGGCAAAGGCCACTTCCAATGCACCGATGCGAGCTAGCCCACGCTGGAGGTGGTTGGTTTACGCTGCGGCCGCGGTCGCGCTGGTCTTGGCGTTGAAGTATTTCCATGTGCAGGACCTGCTGAAGGAAGCGCTGGACTGGATTGGCAAGCTTGGGCCGTGGGGGCCGGTGATATTTGTCGGCCTCTATGTTGTGGCGACGGTCTTGTTCGTTCCGGGGTCGGTGCTGACGCTCGGGGCCGGGGCGGTGTTCGGCGTGGTCCTGGGCTCGATCTGCGTGTCCATTAGCGCCACCTTGGGCGCCACGGCGGCCTTTCTGGTGGGGCGCTATCTGGCGCGCGACGCCATCGCGCGGAAGATCGAGCGGAACGAGAGATTCGCTGCCATTGACCGTGCGGTGGCGGCCGAGGGATGGAAGATCGTGCTCCTGACGCGCCTTTCACCGGTCTTTCCGTTCACGCTGCTGAACTATGCGTTCGGCCTGACGCGGGTGAGACTGAGCCATTATGTGCTGGCTTCCTGGATCGGGATGATGCCGGGCACGGTGATGTATGTGTATCTGGGCTCGCTGGTCAACCTGGGCGCGGGGCATCGCCAGCGCACGACGGGCGAGTGGGTGTTGTACGGCGTCGGCCTGCTGGCCACGGTCGCGGTGACGGTGTTTGTGACGCGCCTGGCGAAGAGAGCGCTGGCGGCGAAGATCAGCAGCAGAGCGCCCAATCAGGGCGTGACTGGCGAACGTAGCAGCCGACGTGAGGAGGCTCCCATTGCTTCGGAACGAGGCGTCTCTGCCGCTAATCAGAGCCTCCTTACGTCGCCTGCTACGAAGAACGGCGACCACACGGAGCCCGTGCTGGTCACACCGGCAGACGCGCACAATACGCGCCTGGTTTCCTATCTCCACCCGCCGCAATGGCATAACCCTACCCCTGCGCCCTGTTACAACCTGGTCGTCATCGGGGCCGGGACCGCGGGGCTGGTCACTGCCGCCGGCGCCGCAGGTCTCGGAGCGAAAGTGGCTCTCGTCGAGAAGTACCTGCTGGGCGGAGACTGCTTGAACGTGGGTTGTGTTCCCTCCAAGGCCGTTATCCGCGCCTCGCGTGCTGCTTACGACGCCCGGGACGCCGCTCCCTTCGGCGTGCAGGTGGCTGAGGGGGTGCAGGTGGATTTCCCGGCCGTCATGGAGCGCATGCGCAAGCTTCGCGCCGACCTTAGTCCGCACGATTCTGCCCAGCGCTTTTCGAAGCTAGGGGTGGACGTCTTCCTGGGCGAGGCGCATTTCACCGGCCCGGATACGGTGCAAGTCGGGGGGACGAGCCTGCGGTTCAAACGCGCGGTCATCGCGACCGGCGCGCGCGCCACGCAACCGCCCATCCCGGGATTGGCCGAGGCAGGTTACCTGACGAACGAAACGGTGTTCAACCTTACCGAGCGTCCGGCGAGGCTGGCGGTGATCGGTGGAGGACCCATTGGTTGCGAATTGGCCCAGGCCTTCCAGCGGCTGGGTTCCCAGGTGAGCCTGCTCCACAAGAACGCGCACCTGCTCGATCGGGAGGACATGGAGGCCGCCGCGCTCGTGCAGCAGGCCTTCGTCCGCGAGGGCGTGGCGTTACGGCTCAACGCCAGGATCACGCGCGTCGAGCATAACGGCGAAAAGGTCATTTGGTATGAATCGCAGGGGAAGGAAGAGAGCGTGGCCGTGGATGAGATCCTGGCCGGAGCCGGCCGGGCGCCAAACGTCGAGGGGCTCGACCTGGAGGCTGCCGGCGTCCAGCATGATCCGCGCAAGGGCGTCCTGGTGAATGACCGCTTGCAAACCAGCAATCCGCGCATCTATGCGGCCGGCGATGTGTGCATGGCCTGGAAGTTCACGCATGCCGCCGATTTCGCCGCCCGCATCGTGATTCAGAATGCCCTGTTCCTCGGACACAAGAAGGCCAGCGCGCTGACAATGCCGTGGTGTACTTACACGGACCCGGAAATTGCGCACGTCGGCCTCTACGAGCATGACGCCCGTCAACGAGGCTTGGCCGTGGACACCTATGTCCGCGAACTCAAGGAAGTGGACCGTGCCGTGTTGGACAGCGAGGAGGCTGGTTTCGTGAAGTTCCATGTCAGAAAGGGCCGCGACGAGATCCTTGGGGCAACTATTGTGGCACGACACGCGGGCGAGATGATCGGAGAGATCGGCGTGGCGATGGCGGCGCGCATTGGCCTGGGCAAACTTGCCTCCGTCATCCATCCATATCCGACGCAGGCCGAGGCCATCCGGCAGTGCGGAGATGCCTATAATCGCACCCGGCTCACCCCAACCGTGAAGAAGTGGTTTGAGCGCTGGCTGGCGTGGCAAAGGAGCTGATACTTTTCACGCGCCACCCGACTCCCGGTCAGGCCAAGACGCGTCTGATTCCTGCCCTGGGCGCCGAGGGGGCGGCAGCCTTGCATCGCCGACTGGTGGTGCGCACTCTTCGCACAGCGCGCCAAGCCAGCCGGATCGTCCCCGCGGATTTAGAAGTGCGCTTCGAAGGCGGCACCGAGCAGGCGATGAGTCATTGGCTGGGAAGCGCCGCGCGATTTCTGCCGCAGGGAACGGGAGACCTGGGAGAGCGCATGGCCGGGGCATTCGCGGAGAGCTTCCACGCCGGCTCAATGGCCACGGTCATTATCGGCAGCGATTGTCCCACCCTCAGCTCGGATGTGATTGCCGCGGCCTTCCACCGTTTGACGGAAACCCCGGTGGTGCTCGGGCCAGCACGGGACGGAGGCTATTACCTCATCGGCTTGAGCCGCCCAATGCCGGAGTTGTTCCGTGGCATCCCTTGGGGCACGGACCGCGTGCTGGCAGATTCGTTGGACGTGCTCCAGCGCTGGGGCTGCAAGCCTGCTTTGTTGGACCCGTTGGAGGATATTGATCGGCCTGAAGATCTGCTGGCCTGGGACCGACTTGCGGCGGCCGAAGACGCCCGCCTGGACCGAGTTTCCGTCATCATCCCGGCGCTGAACGAAGAACGCCATATTGCCGCCACTCTGCGCGCGATCGGGCAAGGTCCGTCTCACGAGGTGATCGTCGTTGACGGCGGCAGCACTGATACCACGGTGCAGCGTGCGAGAGAAGCTGGTGCGATTCTCCTTGGCTCAAGGCCTGGTCGCGCTCGCCAGATGAATGCAGGAGCTGTCCACGCGCAGGGAGGCTCATTGCTCTTTTTGCACGCGGATACGCTCCTTCCACCCGATTGGGCGAAGGCGATTCACCGCACGCTGGGAGCGCCCGGGGTGGCCGCGGGCGCCTTCCGGTTCAGCATCGCCGGGAGTTTTGCCGGCAAGGCTTTCATTGAATGGACCACCGCCTTCCGCTCGCGGTGGCTGCAGCGGCCTTACGGCGACCAGGGTCTCTTCCTCGCGAGGGCTCTGTTTGAAGAAATGGGCGGCTTTGCTGACCTGCCGATCATGGAAGACTATGAGCTGTCTGCCCGGCTGCGTCGACGCGGACGGATCGTCACCGTGGGCGAAGCCGCCCTGACTTCCGCTCGGCGCTGGGAGAAACTCGGGGTTGTGCGCACCACCTTGCGCAACCAGCGGATGCTGGCAGGTTATCACTTGGGCGTCAGCCTCGAGCGATTGGCAACACGCTACCGGGCTATAGAGCGCTGACTCCGCGACGAGGGGCTCCGCTTCGTAACCTTCAGCGTGCTAGCGACTTCCACCGTTACGACCGTTCCATTAACGTCGTCAAGCAACCCTCTTTCCCGGATGAATGGGGCCTAAGTCATTGCCCTTACGCGTTTTATGCCCATCACTTCCGATGCCCCCACTGCCTGCGCACCGGGGGCTCTGCCTGGCCTCTCCACACCCACACCGTCGTACCTCTGCAAAGTTTGCAGAGGTACGACGGTGTGGCTATGGAGAGCATACGGCGTGGTAGAGGAGGGACCGCCGCAGGTTCGGCACGCGAAGAGCTTGCCGACCAGGGGCTGCCCAGTTGACCAGATCCGGATTTGCGGGCGGGCCGTCGAACGCTTAAGGATGCTTCCCGATGATCGCCTTAGCCGTCAGAGCCGTGACTATCCCGAATGGCAGATTCACCAACACGAGGTAGAGCGTGAACATCGGCCCGCCCGCTTTCAGGCCAAAAAGCCCCGCGCCGCCGAGCGGCAGGAAGATCACAAACAGCGCCAGTACCGGCAACAGGAAGTATAGCAGGCCGAAGAGGTAGAGCCGCACCCAGGCGGGCTTGATCAGCAGCCCGAACGGGATGCCCCACAGCCCGCCCCAGAAGAGCGGCCGGTAGATATCCGGCGACTTCAGGGGGACCGGGGCCTTTACCCCGAGCGCCCCGCTAAGCCCTAGCCCAAACAGGACCTGACTGAATAGCACCACGGCCAGGGCGCCTACCACTCCTGCCGCGAAGCAGATCGCGACCCGCTGACCAAGGGTGAGCGCACTCGTCATCGCATTCGCGTCGTTTTCGAGCGTGCTCGCCTCAGGGCCATTTTTTTCAGGAAAACCTTCACCCGGTTTGATTTCTTGTGAGCTTTTCGTCGTATCCATACCAGCCTCCATAATGGTTGTTGTCTTGTGTGGTCAGATTCATGCGCGAGTGAACACGGCCTCCGGCTGCCTTTCGGGGCGGGACGCGGCTGCGCTCTGAGATTTGGCAAAGTCGTTGATGAGCACGATGCGATAGCGGGCTTTGCCCGACCGCAGACGCTCCAACGCATCGTTTACATTTGACATGGGAAAGGTCTCGGTGATGGGCGTGATCGCGTGTCGCGCGCTGAAGCCGAGCATATGGTCAATAGTGGTAGGACTTCCCGTCGGGGAGCCGGATACGGACTTCTGGCCCTGGATCAGACTGAACGCGGGCACTTCGAATGGTTTGAGGACAGCCCCGACGTTGTGAAGCTGGCCCCTGGGCGCGAGGGTATCGAGGAGACCGACAACGTCCAAAGGCGCGTTGATGGTGGAAATGATGAGATTGAGACTTCCGGCAAGTTTCTTGAGCGCGCCATCCTGACGGGTGTTGTGCACATAGTGCGCACCGAGCTTTCGAGCCTCGGCCTCTTTGCTCTCACTGGTGGTGAAGGCGTGGACTTCGCAACCCCACTTGTTGGCGAATTGGAGTGCCATGTGTCCCAATCCGCCGATGCCAATGATGCCCACCCGCGCAGTGGAAGGCACGTTGTGGATGAGCAAAGGCGCAAAGACCGTGACGCCGCCACACAAGAGCGGTCCCGTGTTGGCGGAGTCCAGGGCCTCGGGTAAGGGGCGGACCCAGGGCCATTGCGCGCGTACGCGATCCGCAAAGCCGCCGTGGCGCCCCGTGATGGTTCCCTGAGCCGTGGCGCAAAGGTGTTGGTTCCCCGAAAGGCATTCGTGGCAGGCGAGGCAGCTATAAGCAAACCAGCCTAGCCCTACGCGTTGTCCAACTTTAAGCCCTTTCGCCTCGTCACCAAGCGCCACGATTGTGCCGGCCACCTCATGTCCGGGCACGAACGGGTATTGGGTCATGCCCCATTCGTTGTCGAGCATGGAGAGGTCCGAGTGACAGAGTCCGCAGTGAGTGACCTTAATTTCCACCTCTTCCGGATGCAAAGAGCCTGGGTCAAAACTAAACGGCTCCAGAGGGCCCTTGGCACGAGAGGCAGCATACGCTTTGAATTCTTGCATGTTAACATTCCTTTCTTTGGCTAGATGTGTTGCTGTGTGTATGTTGGTCAGACCTTCGGTCTGATCTCGAAAATAGTGTCGACCACGACCGGCGCGCCAACCGGTAGGCTTTGCACTCCATAGACCAGCCGGACGTGGCCGGTGTCCGGCCCGAAGACCTGGACAAAGAGGTTTGAAGCTCCGTCTGCCACTTGCGCGTGCTCGGCGAACTGCTCAGTCGTCGCGACCAGCACCGTCAGCTTGATGAGCTTTGTTAGCCGGTCCAGGCTGCCGAGGTGCTCCTTCGCGGCTGCCAGAGCGTTGAGCGAGGCGATCCGCGCGGCTTCCTGACCCTCCTTGACTGAGAGGTTTTCACCCAGACGGCCGGCAATCGCGAGCTTTCGATTCACTACGGGAAGCGTTCCGCTCAAGAAGAGCAGATTTCCGGTGTCCGCAGATTCTACATAGGCCCCCAAAGGTGTTGGAGGCGAGGGCAGCACGATGCCGAGCTCACTCATGCGAGAGCTCGGGCTCGCTGCAAACGGTGTGCTACCACTTGGCGCCGGCATGAGCCCCTCCATCAATTCGAATATTCTCGCCGTTTACCATGGGCGCGGACTGCAAGTACAACAGAGCATCTACGACTTCAGAGATCTGAACCAATCTCGGAATCGGGTGGAGCTTCTTCAACGCCTCGTGGTCGTCGTTCGCGTGCATCGGCGTGTCTACGACCCCAAGTGAGATGGTATTGGCGCGAATCCCGTCGGCGACGAACTCCATGGCCAGGGCACGGCTGAATGCGGGAATCGTGGACTTGGTGATAACAGGCAGCGAGATCGGGGCACCGGCCAATGGCTGATCGGTCAAAACCGTGGAAATGCTCACGACGTGGCCGGACTTTTGTTTCCGCATTTGCGTAACGGCCTGCTGCGTCACGAAGAAGTATCCGGCGACATTTGTGTGGATCATCGCTTCAAAATCCTCCGGCGTGTATTCGGTGAAGGGCTTCGGCATATAGATGCCCGCGTTGTTGACCAGGAGGTCGATGGCGCCAAAGTGCTTCATAGCCGCTTCAGCCACTCTTACGGAGGTCTCCTGCTTGCCGATGTCGCCGTCCACAAGGACGAGGTCGGCGGATGCATTTAAGTCCTTTGACTTGCTGATCGTGCGCGCAGTTGCGACCACCTGATACTCGCGTTCGAGTAGAGCCCTGGTCATGCCCAGACCAATGCCGCTGGATGCGCCGGTAATGATGGCAACTTGCTCTTTATTGGTGCTCGCCCTCATCCTTTACTTCTCCTCCGACTGTGGTTCTTACGGCCTTCTAGGAATGAACCCGGGGACCCCGGTCTCCACAACGGGATTGAGCCTCACCCGCAGCTTGATTCCTTCGTTGATCTGCCGCATGGCGTCTTCAGGGAGGGTGGAGACGTCAAAGTTCTCCTTGATTCGGCTGGGAGTCTTTGAGGTCGTCAGGAGGGCCGTCCCGCGTTGGATAGCCCACGCGAGCGCGACTTGAGCCGGAGTTTTGCCAATCCGGTCGGCGATAGCCGTGATGACAGGATCCGCCAGCAAGTTGGGCTCGCTACTATGACCCAGAGCGGCGAAAGCTTGGAGCACGATTCCATTCTTGCGGCAATAATCTAAGAGTTCCCATTCCGGGAGATACGGGTGGGATTCGACGTGAACAACCGCCGGCTTGATGGTCGCGGCTTCAAAGATCTCCTTCACCCTTTCCAGGCCGATGTCGGATAAGCCAATCGCTTTGCACTTGCCCTCGTCCACCAGTTTCTCTAGCGCCCCCCAGGTATCTAACAACTTCACCCCCTTGTCATAGATCACATTGCCGTTTGCGTCCCTCGGGTCTTGCTCGTCTCCAGGCTGGAAGGCGAAAGGGGTATGAATGAGATAGAGATCCACATAGTCGAGCTGGAGTCTCTTGAGGCTGGCCTCGAAGGCCGGTTTGACGCGCTCAGGACGATGGTTGGTGTTCCAGAGTTTCGTGGAGACAAACACATCCGCCCGCTTGATCTTCCCCGCCTTGAACACCTCCTTCATCGCATCGCCGACCTCCTTTTCAGTCCGGTAGCGCTCCGCCGTGTCCAGCTCGCGAAATCCTGCCTCCAGCGCCGCCTTGGTCGCATTTTTGGTTGCGATGGGGTCGGGAATCAGCGTTCCAAAACCGAGTGCTGGGATCGCGCCGGCCCCGTTGCTAAGAGCTAACTTCGTGTAGCGAAGATTGTCAGTTTCAGTTTCTATCATAAACTTGAGCCTCCGTTGGTTTCCATTTGATGTCAGCCCCAACCGGCGAGGTCGGGGCGATGGGATTTGTGATTTTCATTTTGTCTAGTGTCATAAGAAAGGCGCGTGTTGCCGGAAGTTATAAGTCGAGAATGACGTCCCCTCGAGGGCGGGAGCAGCAAGTTAGAAGGTTGCCATCAGCGGGCAGGTCCACTGGCTCGGGGTCGTAGCTGACCGCGCCAGCGATGAGCGCGCTCTCGCAATGGTGACACACTCCGGTGCGGCAGGACCACTGGACGGGCACATCGCAGGCTTCTGCAAGCTCGAGCAGGCTCCTGAAGGCTGGGTCCCAGGAAACCTCGAGGCGACTCCGGGCAAAAGATACACGCGGTCCCGGCCCAGGCATCCCGGCAGGCGGGTGCGGAGGCCGCCGAGCCACCTGCGTTATCCCTGGAGCGCTGGCTTCGCCCGGACCGAAGATCTCTGTGTGCACTCGTTCGGGAGCCACGCCCCAGGCGGCCAGGCCCGAGGCGAAGTACCGGAGGAACGCGGTCGGTCCGCACAGGTAAAACTCAGCATCACGATCCAGGCCCAAGCGCTGCACCGCGCCCATTTCAAGGTGCCCCGGTGCATCGAAGTGCGTGCCGGGCTGATCCTCGGGACGGGGCCGGCTATATTGCACGTAGCTCCTGCCGTGAGGCAGGCTCCGGAGCAGGAGGCGAGCTTCCGCGGCGAAGGGATGCTCGCTGCCGCTTCGGGCTCCATGAAGCCACCACACCTGCCGCGCCGAAGGCTCTGCCGCCAGCACGTGAAGCATCGCCAGGACTGGTGTGACTCCGATACCTGCGCTGAGCAGCACGACCGGCCAGTCACCCGGGTGCAATATGAAACCGCCTCTCGGAGCGCTTACCTCGAGAACGTCGCCGACCCTGAGCCGGGTGGCCAAGTGATTGCTGGCGGCACCCCGAGGCTCTTGTTTGATGCCAAGGCGATAGCAGACCGTGCTTGGCGCACTCGAGAGCGAGTAACTGCGCAAGAGCGGTTGGGCATCGGGCTGCAGGCGCAGGCGCACGACGACGAACTGTCCAGGCAAGGCAATCGCCAGTGGACGGTTATCGGCTGAGACGAGTTCCAGGGAGAATACGTGGTCGCTCTCCTGATCCCTTCGCGAGACGCGCAGAGGACGAAACCCTGCCCAGGCCGGGGGCGGGGCACCGGCAGAGGCCAGGCCGGAGTTGCCGGCCATCGTGCGTCCGCCGGTCTCCTGCTGCAGAAGCGCCTGGAACGAACCCCGCCAACCGGCGCTGAGCGCAGGGATGCGAAGCGCCCGCTGGAGCTTTTGAGGCGGATGGCCCGGCAGGTACAACAGCCCGTTGATTTCAGCGACGGTCATTCCCTCCGGACCGTCCAGGACTTTGACGATCTCGTCGCCGGCCTGGACCTCGCCTTCCTGCAAGACGCGCAAATAGAAGCCGGGCCTGCCGTGAGAAACCAATAGAGCGGGCATCCGTGGCTCGTTCAGGCGTATGCCGACGCGATAGCAGGTTACTCGCGGCTGGGTGACCTCGAACAGTGCACCACCAATCTGGTAGCGATCGCCGATGCAGACCTCTGTATCCGGCAGGCCGTCAACCGTGAAGTTCTCCCCGAACTGTCCAAAGGTGAAGTCGGTTCGATGGAGCTGGTCCTCCCAGTAGCGATAGGAATCGAGCTGGTAAACGAACACCGCCCGGTGCTCGCCTCCGTGAGCCTCCAGGTCGCCCTGCCCGTCCCCGTGGATATTCAATCGCCGCGCCATACGCTTGCCCTGAACCGGCTCCTTCCAGATGGCTGTCCGGACGGTTTGGCCGCGCCAGGGGATCTCCCGCGGCAACCCCACATTAACCGAAAGCAGCCGGCCTACCATTCGCGCCTCCTCTGGCCTCCGTTCGCCCTCATTTGATGTCATTGGTGAGCACGATGCGAAAACGTTCAGGCTCCTGGATCGCCTCCTAATGGTTTGAGGTCCTGCAGCAGCGTGGGAATGAGTTCCGAAACGGTGGGATGGATATGCATCGCGCGTTGCAGCAAAGTATAGGGCGCCTTGGCATACATCACATCGAGGACGCCGTGAACGGCCTCGTCGCCCCCGGTTCCGAGGAGGGCGACGCCCAGGATTTGTTTCGAGTCCCGGTCCACGACCACCTTCATGAAGCCCTGCGTTTCGCCCTTCTCGACCGCGCGCGCGACTCGGGTCATAGGGCGTTTCGCCATGAGGGCAGGCTTGCCGGTGGCCCGCACCTGCGCATCGGTCAGGCCGGCTCGGCCCAGGGGCGGATCAATGTAAAGGGCATAGGCTTGGATGCGGTCGCTCACCCGGCGCGGCTCGTGGTCGAGGAGGTTGGCCGCGATAATCTCGAAATCGTTGTAGGCGGTGTGCGTGAAGGCGCCTTTGCCATTGCAGTCACCCAGGGCCCAGATGCCCGGGACGTTGGTGCACAATTGATCGTCTACCACGATGTAGCCATGTTTGTCCTGCGCCACGCCGGCCTGGTCGAGGCCGAGGTCACCGGTGTTGGGCGTGCGCCCGACCGCCAGCAGCAGGTGCGTGCCGATAGCCGACGGAACACCGGTCTGGCAGGTCAGGCCAACCGCGATCTGGCTCCCCTGCCTTGCGGCACTGATGCATTCGGCATTCAAGCGCACGTGGATGCCTTCCCGTTCAACGATCTCCTGAATAGCGAGCGAGACATCCTCGTCTTCGCGCTGGAGGAGGCGCGGGCCCATTTCAATGATGGTGACTTCGCTGCCGAAACGCCGGAACATCTGGCCAAACTCAAGTCCCACGTAGCTGCCGCCCACGATGAGCAGGTGCGGAGGAAGGAAATCAACGTTCATCAATGAGGAGTTGGTCAGGTAATCCACCTGGTCGAGCCCGGGCATGGCAGGGACCCGCGGGCGCGTGCCGACGTTGAGGAAGATCCTCGGCGCGGTGAGCAAAGTGGCCGTGCCTACACTCACTTCCTGTGGGGAGCGGAAGCGGGCCGAGCCCTGGTAGAGAGTGCAGTTGGGCATGGTCCGCAGCCATTGCTCGACGCTCCTCCGCGACGCGCCCGAGATGGCGTCTTTGCGGGCTTTGACCCGTTTCATGTCCACGCGCACTGGACCGTCCAAGGCGAGCCCGAAATCGGCAGCCCGGCGCGCCAGGTGAGCGGCGTAGGCGGAGGCCACCATGGTTTTGGTGGGGGTGCATCCGGTGTTGACGCACGTGCCTCCGACCAGGCCGCGCTCGACGACGGCGACCTTCATGCCGGCCCGGCTCAACCGGTCGGCCAGCGACGGCCCCGCTTGTCCGGTCCCGATTATAATAGCGTCAAATGGAGTCGGCACGCGAGGGTTCCTTTCCACTTGAACTCGTCAGCCGTTTCCAAACCGCCGTTGGAACAATGCCGTGGGGTCTATGACGAGAAGTGCAGTGGTCTGTTTGTCGCACTTCAGACCTGCCATAACTCAGTGTTGCACTCGGAAAAACCTCACGCTGCCTTGCGGAGTTCCCCCCGAGATGTGGACTGACTGAGCCAATCGGCGAAATGCGTGGATCCGAGGCGCGGGTTAGGGCCGGGGACGAGGCTTTGATCGTTCACCTCTATGCCGTAGTAGCGCGCCTTGGCATCGGCAATGACCGTTCCGGCGTCGCCGGTTGGAGTCAGAAACCGCCGGACCAGTTCATCCTGCCGGATCTGGTCAGGCCCGGCTATTTCGATCATGCCATTAATCGGCTCGCTGCAGGCGACTTCCGCCAGCGCGGCAGCAACATCCACCGCCGCCATGGGCTGCATGAGAACGGGCGGTACCCGAACCGTGCTGCCTTCGGTGGCAAATTGGGCGATGCCGCCCACGAACTCGAAGAACTGGGTTGCGCGGACGATAGTATAGGGAATTTGACCGGCCTTGATCAACTTCTCCTGGGCCAGCTTCGCGCGGAAGTAACCGCTTGAAAGGAGACGCTCGGTGCCGACGACGGAAAGGGCCACGTGATGTCTCACTCCTGCGGCCGCTTCGGCGGCAAGGAGGTTGCGGCCGGACGTCTCGAAGAACTCGAGCACTGCCTTGTCTTCCCACGACGGAGCGTTCGAGACGTCAACTACGACCTGAGCGCCTTTGAGCGCTTCGGCGAGTCCCTCACCCGTGAGGGTGTTGACGCCTGAGGAGGGTGATGCCGGCACGACCTGCTGGACGCGCTGGCGAAGATTGTTCACGAGCTCTTTTCCAATTAGCCCGGTTCCGCCAATTACCACGATCTTGATGTTCTTTTTCATATGCGTTTTGTTGCTGTGAATTTCGATTGAGGTTTTTGCCTGCGCCAATATGTGCGCCCACTTCGTTATCCCCTCTTTTGGCATCC
>Ga0335069_10003830_pt1 | contig 22538 bp, 22 predicted proteins | sample Lox_Sample_11_FD_206714 | JGI IMG/M metagenome (GOLD analysis project Ga0335069, IMG submission 206714) | Soil microbial communities from Loxahatchee National Wildlife Refuge, Florida, United States - Lox_Sample_1.1 | ecosystem: Environmental > Terrestrial > Soil > Wetlands | place: USA... | reverse complement strand
CCCATTCTCCGGCGGCCACGATCGTCGTGCGCGACAAATTGCCGTTCATTCAGGACGCCTATGTGCGCGTCGTGAACGGCGCACCCATCGGCAAGGCGGGTGATCCCGAGACAGTAGACCAGGCTGCGCTGACGGCGCGTCTTCTTGCCGACGCCAAACGGGTGGCGGGCGCGAATCTTGTCGATTCGGTCGAGATCATCCGCATCCAGATGAGCCCGCTCAGGGGCGGCGGCCACAGCTAATTCCCCGCAACTGCGGCCATTTTTCCCCCAATAAATCCCAATCGATCACGTTGCGCGGCGGTCCGGCTTTTGGCATGGTCCGCCGCCTTTTCAAGTCCGACCTATTCGGTCGGCGTTGAGGCTTGTGTTTTCAGGGGGCGGCCGGCATCCACGCGCGGCCTGCGCACTACTCCCGCGACGATCGGTAAAGGACGAGGCGATGGACTACTCTACAAAACTTTGGTTGGTGCTGCTCTGCGGCGTTGCGGCCGTTGTGTACGGCGCATGGACGATCCGTTCCGTGCTCAGCCTCAGCCCCGGCAATCCGCGCATGCAGGAGATCGCCGCCGCCATTCAGGAAGGCGCGGCGGCCTATCTCAATCGTCAGTACACGACCATCGCCATCGCCGGCGTTGTGATCTTCGCGCTCGCCTTCTGGATCTTCGGCTGGCAGGTGGCCGTGGGCTACCTGATCGGCGCCGTGCTGTCGGGCCTCGCCGGCTATATCGGCATGAACGTGTCGGTCCGCGCCAATGTCCGCACCGCCGAAGCCTCTCGCCACGGCCTCGCACAGGGCCTCTCAGTGGCGTTCCGCTCGGGCGCGGTGACCGGCATGCTGGTGGTCGGCCTCGGCCTTCTGGGCGTCGCAGGCTACTACTTCTTCCTCACGCATGGCCTCGGCCTCGATATCGCGGACGAAACGCAGGGCCGCGTCATCACCAACGCGCTCGTGGCCCTCGGCTTCGGCGCTTCGCTGATCTCGATCTTTGCCCGTCTCGGCGGCGGCATCTTCACCAAAGGTGCGGACGTCGGTGGCGACATGGTCGGCAAAGTCGAGGCAGGCATTCCTGAAGACGACCCGCGCAACCCGGCAACGATTGCCGACAATGTCGGTGACAATGTGGGCGACTGCGCCGGCATGGCGGCCGACCTGTTCGAGACCTTCGCGGTCACGACGGTTGCGACCATGGTCCTCGCCTCGATCTACTTCACCGGCGAAGACCGGGCCCATCTGATGCTCTATCCGCTCGCCATCGCGGCGACCTGCATCATCACCTCGATCATCGGCACATTCTTCGTGCGCCTGGGCGCGGGCAAGTCGATCATGGGTGCCCTCTACAAGGGCGTCGTGGCGACGGGCATCCTGTCGCTCATCGCGCTGTGGCCGCTGACCGACTGGATCGTGGGGCTTCACAACCAGCTCACAACGGCGGCCGGCACGTCGTTCACGGGTCAGACGCTGTTCTTCTGCGGCGTGATCGGCCTTGCGGTCACCGGCGCCATCATCTGGATCACCGAATACTACACGGGCACCAGCTTCCGCCCGGTGAAGATGATCGCACAGGCCTCCGTCACAGGCCACGGCACGAACGTCATCCAGGGGCTCGCGATCTCGATGGAATCGACCGCGCCGGTGGCAATCGTCATCTGCGTCGGCATCATCGCGACCTATCTGCTCGCGGGCCTTTTCGGCATCGCCATCGCCGTCTCCACGATGCTGTCGCTCGCCGGCATGATCGTGGCGCTCGATGCTTTTGGTCCGGTCACGGACAATGCGGGCGGCATCGCCGAGATGTCCGGCCTCGAGGGCGACGTGCGCAAGACGACCGATGCGCTCGACGCAGTCGGCAACACGACGAAAGCGGTGACCAAGGGCTACGCGATCGGCTCGGCCGGTCTCGGCGCGCTGGTGCTGTTCGCGGCCTATACGTCGGACCTCAAATACTTCGCAGGCCACGCCAACGTTTATCACTACTTCCAGGGCATGGACCTTCCGACCTTCTCCCTGTCCGATCCGTGGGTCGTCGTCGGCCTGCTGATCGGCGGCTTGCTGCCCTATCTCTTCGGCGGCATCGCGATGACGGCGGTCGGCCGCGCCGCCGGCGCCGTGGTCGAAGAAGTGCGCAAGCAGTTCCGCGAAATGCCGGGCATCATGCAGGGCACGCAAAAGCCGAACTATGCGCGCGCCGTCGACCTGCTGACCAAGGCAGCGATCCGCGAGATGATCGTGCCGTCGCTGCTGCCGGTGCTGTCGCCGATCGTCCTCTACTTCATCGTCAACGCGATCTCGGGCAAGTCGGAAGCCTTCAACGCGCTGGGCGCGATGCTGCTCGGCGTGATCGTGACGGGTCTTTTCGTCGCCATCTCGATGACCTCGGGCGGCGGTGCATGGGACAACGCCAAGAAGTACATTGAAGATGGTCATTTCGGCGGCAAGGGCTCCGATGCGCACAAGGCCGCGGTCACGGGCGATACGGTCGGAGATCCGTACAAGGACACGGCCGGTCCTGCGGTCAATCCGATGATCAAGATCACAAACATCGTGGCGCTGTTGCTGCTCGCAACGCTTGCCCACGGCGTTTGATCAGGCCGGAAACGAAAAAGGCGCGCTCGCGAGAGCGCGCCTTTTTCTTTGTTCGTTTGGGCTGCGATCAGGGGCCGCCACCGCCCGGATTTTGTCCGCCGCCCGGACCGCCGGCGCCGATTGGCACGCCCGGCGTGGCGTTGAAGAGCTGCTGCAGGAAGGTGAGCTCCTTGCCCTTGGCCGGCGTCTCGCGCGTTTCGAACGCCACGACATGGCCGTCCTTCAGACCATAATGATGGATGTCGCTGACGCGGCCCTCCTTGTCGAAATGCACCGCAAGGATCGAGCGCGTCTCTACACGCGGATCGAAGAATGCGATCTGCTTCTCGACGCTGGAAATGTAGTACCAGGAGTCGGTGCCGAACGTCGCTTGCGTCGACGGATCGCCGAGACGCTGCTGGATGGTGGTCTTGGTATCGGAACCGATCCGGATCGAGGCCTCCGCCACAGGATCAGGCAGGTAGCCCCGCTGATTGATGACCGGCGCACAGCCGGCAAGAAGCGCCGCCGCGGCGAGCGAAAGCTTTAGAAGCCTCATGAACTTTATCCCTGCAGCCGTGCTAAGTTTGAGCGCTTGGTGTAGCAGGCGCAAGTCTTTGGGAGAATAGATTAAATGCTGAACGCGCTGCGCCGGCGGGCGGAAACGCGGCGGGGGTCGGAGCGGCTCCTGGCGGAACTTGTGGCGCGCGCAAGGCGGCCGGTGTTCTACGAGAAACTCGCCGTCCCCGACACGATTGACGGACGCTTCGATCTGCTGGTGCTGCACGCCTGGCTCGTGCTCGAGCAGCTGAGGCAACAGGGCTCCGCCCGGCTTTCGCAAAGCCTGGTCGATGCCCTCTTCATTCACTTTGACGAGGCGCTGCGCGAGCAGGGCGCCGGCGACATCGGCATGGGGCGGCGCATGACCAAATTCGCCGACGCGTTCTACGGTCGGCTCAAGGCCTATGGCCAAGCGGCGGACGCGGCGGCTCTTGCGGAGGCGATCCGCCGGAACGTCTTTCGCGGCGATGCGGTCAAGGTTGAACCGGCCCGCGCGCTCGCCATCTATGCAGCCGCGGCGCGCGAGAGACTGTCAGGTCAGGATCTGGCGGCGGAGGCGCCAGACTTCGGACCGGAACCATGAGCGATCAGCAGCCCCCAATTGAGCGCCTTTACGATCTCAACCGCCTTTCCGAGGCCGGTTACGAAACCACGATCGCGCTCGGACCCGAGGAGCGCCAGAAGCTCGCCGCCTTTGCTGAAGTGAGCGCCGTCAACCGGTTCGAAGGGCGGGTCTCGCTGCGCCGGACGAGCGCCACACGCTTCGCTTATACGGCCCATCTCGAGGCCGAGATCGTGCAAGCCTGCGCCGTCACGCTGGAGCCTGTTTCCTCCAGCATTTCCATGGACTTCACCCGAGCCCTTCACCTCGTGCCGCACGTGAGGAAGACCGTGGATTTCAGCGGCGAGCTGGCGCCGGGGGCGGGCGACGACGAAGTTCCGGAGGAAATCGACAACAGCCGCTACGACCTCGCCGGCCCGCTGCTCGAGGAATTTTCCCTCGCCATCGACCCCTATCCGCGGGCGCCCGGCGTCGCTTTTAACCCTCCGGAAGACGCGCAGGACAGGCCGGAAAGCCCGTTTGCCGTGCTGGGGAAGTTGAAGCGGTAGCGGCCGGATTTGGCCTTGAATCCCGAGGGCGTTTCGGGTTCACTCCGCGCCTTGTTTTGCCCGCCCCCTCCAAACTGGCCGGCGCGTCGTAAAAAGGCGCAAAGGGTGCCGATTTGGTCGAGGGCCACTAGAAGCTGATGGAGCATCCGCCATGGCGGTCCCCAAGAGAAAAACCTCGCCGTCGAAGCGGAACATGCGCCGCTCGCACCACCGCCTTGCGGCATCCTCGTACAACGAATGCGCCAATTGCGGAGAGCCGAAGCGCCCCCACCATGTTTGCGGCAAGTGCGGACATTACGACGGACGCGAGGTCGCAAAGGTCGAAGCCTGAGCGCTCGTCCTGCCGCGCGAGGCCACTGAAGCGAGAGGCCGCAAGTGACCCGCGAACTGACCGTATCGATTGACGCCATGGGTGGCGATGCCGGTCCCGGCGTCGTCGTCGCCGCGCTGGCGCGCTCGATCGTGCGTCATCCGACGGTGAAATTCCTGCTGCATGGCGACGAAGAACAGCTGAAGCCTCTGTTCGCCAAGCGCCAGAAGCTGCTTCAGCGCATCGAGATCCGCCACTCGGCGGAACGCGTGCGCATGGAGGAAAAGCCGAGCCAGGCGCTGCGCCGCGGTCGCAACACCAGCATGTGGCGCGCCATCGAATCCGTCGAGAAGAAGGAGGCCGAAGTCGCGATCTCCGCCGGCAACACGGGCGCTTTGATGGCGATGTCGATGTTTCAGCTGAGGACGCTCGACGGCATCGACCGGCCGGCCATCGCCGCGTTGTGGCCGACCAAGCGCGGACAGAGCGTGGTGCTCGATGTCGGCGCCAATGTCGCCAGCGATGCGCAGCAGCTCGTCGATTTCGCGGTGATGGGCGAAGCCTTCGCGCGCGCCATCCTCGGCCTCGAGCGGCCGACCATCGGTCTCTTGAATGTCGGCGCCGAAGACGTGAAGGGCAACGAAGCCGTGCGCGGCGCCGCGCATATCCTGAGGAGCGCCAAGCTGCCGATCGAGTTCTGCGGCTTCGTCGAAGGCGATGACATCGCCGAAGGCACGGTGGACGTCATTGTGACCGACGGTTTCACCGGCAATGTCGCGCTCAAGACGGCGGAAGGCACCGCCAAGCTGGTCGTCCATTTCATGCGGACGGCGCTCAACCATTCCTTTCTCGGCCGCATCGGCGGCCTTCTCGCCAAGGGCGCGCTGGGCACGTTGCGTCGCAAGCTTGACCCGCGCAGCGCCAATGGCGGAATCTTCCTGGGGCTCAACGGCGTCGTGGTGAAAAGCCACGGCGGCACCGACGCGATGGGTTTCGCAAGCGCGCTCGACATGGCGATCGACATGGCAAAAGCGGAAGTCATTCCCAAGATCGTCGCGGACCGCGCGGCGATCGTGCCCCTGCAAACGCAAACTGCGGGAGCTGCCGCTTCGTGACTATTGTTCGTTCTCAGGTCATCGGCCTCGGCGCGTATCTGCCGGAGACCGTTCTCACCAACAGTGAACTCGCGAAAAAAGTCGACACGAGCGATCAATGGATCGTCGAGCGCACCGGCATCCGCGAGCGCCGCATCGCGAAGCAGGGAGAGAAGACGTCCGATCTTGCCGTCAAGGCGGCCGAAGCCGCGCTGGCCGATGCGAAGATCGATGTCGGCGAGATCGATCTGATCATCGTCGCGACGACGACGCCGGACGAAACATTCCCGTCCGTCGCCACGCGCGTGCAGGCGCGGCTCGGCATGACGCGCGGCGCCGGCTTCGACGTGCAGGCGGTGTGCTCGGGATTCGTGTTCGCGGTGGCGACCGCGGACAATTTCATCAAGACGGGCGCCGCGAAAACCGTGCTGGTGATCGGCGCCGAGACGATGTCGCGCCTGATGGACTGGACCGATCGCACGACCTGCGTGCTGTTCGGCGACGGCGCCGGCGCGATCGTGCTGCGTGCAGGTGAAGGCGAGGGCACGTCGAAAGATCGTGGCGTGCTCAATGCGGAACTCTATTCCGACGGACGCCTGCACGATCTTCTCTATGTCGACGGCGGTCCGTCCTCGACGCAGACGACGGGCTTCCTGCGCATGCAGGGCAAGGACGTCTTCAAGCATGCGGTGACGAACACCTGCGCCGCGATCGAAACGTCCGCGAGGAACGGCGGCATCGCTGTCGCCGACATCGACTGGATCGTGCCGCATCAGGCCAACCAGCGCATTCTCGACACCACCGCGAAGAAGTTGCATGTGCCGCTCGATCGCGTGATCTCGACCATCGCCCATCACGGCAACACCTCCGCCGCATCGGTGCCGCTGGCGCTCGCGGTCGGAGTGGCCGACGGACGCATCAAGAAGGGCGATCTCGTGCTCCTCGAAGCCATGGGCGGCGGCTTCACCTGGGGTGCCGCGCTCATCCGCTGGTAGGGGTCCCGCCGCGTCCGCGGGAGCGTTATGAACAGATTCTCCTATCCCTTTGACATTGACGGGAAATCGACCCGCGCCTAGGCTTTGGGCGCGATTAGGGAGTCGATTCCGCATGACGACGAACACCCTGACCCGAGCCGATCTCACGGAAGCGGTGTTCCAGGCCGTCGGTCTGTCCCGCAACGAGTCGGCCCAGATGGTCGAGGACATGCTCGAGGAAGTCTGCGACGCGCTGGCGCGCGGCGAGACGGTGAAGCTGTCCTCGTTCGGCACCTTCGCGGTGCGCCAGAAGTCCCAGCGCATGGGCCGCAATCCGAAGACCGGCGACGAAGTGCCGATCGCGCCGCGCCGGGTGCTCGTGTTCCGGCCGAGCCATGTCCTGAAGGCCATGATCAACGGCGAAACGCCGGATCTCGAGATTACGGAATGAGCGCGGTGCCAGCGCATAGTGTGACGGCGAAGGGAAAATCGCCGGAGGCGTTCCGCACCATCAGCGAAGTCTCCATGGAGCTCGACGTGCCGCAGCACGTCCTGCGCTTCTGGGAGACGCGCTTCGCGCAGGTCCGTCCCGTCAAGCGCGCCGGCGGCCGGCGCTTTTACCGGCCCGAGGATGTAGCGCTGCTGAAGGGCATCCGCTCGCTGCTCTACTCCGACGGCTACACGATCAAGGGTGTGCAGAAAGTGCTGCGCGACAAGGGCTGGCGCCATGTGGCCGAGCTCGGCCGCGGCCTTCAGGCCGACAGTCTGTCGCCGTGGCAGGCGCTCGATGACGATCAGGTTGACGCGCCCGAAGACACGCTCGCCAAGCTGCCGGTCGCGGATCTGAAAAGCGCCGATCTTGCCGAGGCGGGCGAAAAGGAAACCGGCGCCCGCGCCGCGATCTCCGCCCTTATGCGCGCCCATGCCGACGCGGCCGACACGGTCTCGCTGGACGAGCACAAGCGCGTGCGCCTCGAGCTGCTGCTCGCCGAGCTCCTCGTGATGCGCGACCGCATCCGCGCCGTGAGGCCGAAGGCCTGAGCTTTGACGGCCAGGGCCGGCGCCGGATTGAGTCCGGGGGAAGCGGCTGCCCATTGCGCGCGTGCCACGCCCAGAATGCGCGCCATGCGCCGCGAGCGCGGCCTGCGTCTCTCCCCTGCTATCAGGGGAAAAATCAGGGGCGAAAAATTTCCGCCAGCCCGCCAGAATCGCGGATAGCCGCGTCGCACAGGCCTTTCCCGCACGGCGCAGCAAAAGCGCAAGTCGAAGATCAGGGCTGGGCAGGGCCAAATTCATCCGTATAAGTCCTAATTATGCGACCCGTCGCATGGGCCGCAGGCACGCCCGCCTCGGCCGACGCATACCGTGCCACAGCCGAAAGAACAAAGCAAGAACAAAATGTATGGAGGGGCGCGGACGGCCGCACGAGACCTGCCGCGCGTGTCATGCCTTATGAGAGCCGCCGATCACGGCACCCACAAAATAATTCAATCCTCGAAACGACATTCCCGCGGCGCTCCTAGCGCGCCGTCGGATAGTTCTGCGGTCGTCGGAAAGATGCTGGCGAGGGCGCCCGCGCTCCGACGGGATACGCGCCGCCCTGTGCGGTCTGTGCGTCGCGGGCGGTGATCTGCATCTGCAGCGCGCATCGTCGACAATTTGTGCAAAGCGTCTGTGCCGATGACGTTGGGAGCGCGGGCGCCTCGCCCGCACGTGCGCCGCACATCGGCGAGATTTATTCACCCCCCGAAATACCCCGGCCTGGAGATATCCGCGATCATGCCGATCTCTCGCGGCTTCCAGCCCAGCCATTTCTGCGTCAGCGCGCTTGAGGCCGCGCCGTCCATCCCCGCGAACATCGCCATGAATCCGAAATGCGCAGGCGCTTCGTCCTCTGTGATCGACCGTGTCGGCACCTTCAGGTGCCGTGCGATGATCTCGGCGATGTCGCGCGCGGTGACGCCTTCGTCCGCCACCGCGTGATAGCTCGTGCCGCTTTCGCCTTTTTCCAGCGCCAGCCGGTAAAGCCGCGCGACGTCGAGGCGATGCGCCGCCGACCAGCGGTTGCTGCCGTCGCCGATGTAAGCGGCGACGCCTTTCTCCTGCGCGAGCAGCAGCAGCAAATTGACGAGGCCGCATTTGCCGTCGGCGCCATGCACCTGGGGCAGGCGGATCGCCATGGCACGCACGCCCTGCTTCGCAAAAGCGAGGCCCGCGGTTTCGGACTCGCGCGGCAGACCGGGCTGGACGGGATCGATTTCCGTGGCGAGCCGCCCCGGCGCCACCAGCAGCGTGCCGGAGGTGACGATGAAGGGCTTGCCCGTGCCTTCCAGTACGCCGCCCATCGCCTCGATGGCGCGCTTGTCGATCTGTCCGTTCTCCGCGAATTTCGAGAAGTCGTGGATGAAGGCGAGATGGATGGTGCCGTCCGTGTCCTTCGCGCCTTTCCGGAGGCTGTCGAGATCCTCGAGCGAACCTTTGTGCACTTTGGCGCCCAATTTTTTCAGCGCTTCGGCGTTGGCGTCGGAGCGGGCGAGGCCGACCACCTCGTGGCCGTTGGCGAGCAATTCCTTCGTGGTGGCCGTGCCGATGAATCCGGCGGCGCCGGTGACGAATACGCGCATGCGAAACACTCCCTGTTCTGAAGGGCGGGATCTTGATAGTCTGCGCATCCGGGTAAAGATGTGAGATTATACGGGTATAATCGCTAACAGGATGGGCGGGAGCGGTCCAACTTTTATCATCCAAACATCCGTCATCGCACGGCGCGCGGCATAGCGCGATCTCCGCCTGCGCTAAAGCTTCGGCGGATTAGGAGTGACGACTTGATCCGCTGGAGCCTTGGCGAAGGCGGACGGGCGACCTGATTTTGCGCTCGGGAAAAAATGGGTCGCCCGCATGAAGCGGGCGATGACGATATGAAAGTTCTGAACATGAACGGCACCAACCCGCTCGGGAATTATCTGAAGGACCGCAGAGCCAAGCTCGATCCCGCGGCGTTTGGCTTTTCACTGACGCGCCGTCGCACGCCGGGCCTCAGGCGCGAGGAAGTCGCGCAGCGCGCCCATGTCAGCGCCACCTGGTACACCTGGCTGGAGCAGGGACGCGGCGGCGCGCCGTCCGCCGATGTGCTCGATCGCATCGCGCGCGCCATGATGATGACCGATGTGGAGCGCGAGCATCTGTTCCTGCTGGGGCTCGGCCGGCCGCCGGAAGTGCGCTATCAGGAGCCCCACGGCATCACGCCGCGCCTGCAGCGCGTGCTCGACACGCTGGATCACAGTCCCGCCTTCATCCGCACGGCGACGTGGGACGTGATCGCATGGAACGCGGCCGCGGCGGCGGTGCTGACGGATTATAGCGCGTTGCCCGACGGCCAGCGCAACGTGCTGCGCATGATGTTCCGCGATGCGCGCGTGCGCGCGGCACAGTCCAACTGGCAGAGCGTGGCGCGTTATGTGGTGGCGTCGTTCCGGGCCGATGTGGCGCGCGCCGGCGCCTCGCGCGCCGTGCAGTCGCTGGTCGACGAGCTGTGTGCGACGAGTCCGGAATTCGCAAGCATGTGGCGCGACAACGATGTGCAGGCGCATGGCGACGGCCGAAAGGTGCTGCACCATCCCGTCGCGGGGCCGCTGGCGATGGAGTTCTCGGCCTTCGCCGTCGACGGCCGCCCCGATCTCACCATGGTGATCTACAATCCCGCGACCGACGCCGACGCCGACAAGATCCGCGCGCTGCTGAAGCCGGCGAAGAAGACGAAGCGCCGGGCGCGAAGGCGCTGAGGGTGTTTCTGCGACATCGACAATGATCTTAGACCTCGCAGGCGGAGAGATACCCCTCACCCGCACCTGAGCAGACGTCTCCGTCCGAGCCCTGCATCCCTCTCCCTCAAGGGGAGAGGAGGAATTCTGCGCCTTGCACATACATCTCCCGGCACTGCGCCATGTTCTGCAGCATTCGAGCGAGGCTCGGGTTTTCTCCTCTCCCCTTGAGGGAGAGGGATGCAGGGTGCGGAGTGTCAAGTCTGCTCACGCGCGGGTGAGGGGGCTCTGTCCGCGATGTGGAACTTGAGCGTTCGAGCGAGGCTTAGGTTTCCTCCTCTCCCCTTGAGGGAGAGGGATGCAGGGTGCGGAGTGTCACGTCTGCTCGCGTGCGGGTGAGGGGGCTCTGTCCGCGATGGGAAACTTGCAGGCGAGGCCGCGCTGCCGAAACGACATCCCAATCCTGTCGGGTGGGGCACGCCAACATTTCCTCATCGTTTGTTTTGCGCAGGGCGCTACAATTTCCCCAGCGTCGCCTTGAGCCGCTGCAATTCGTCGGCGTTGCCGCCATATCCCAGCTCGGCGTCCCAGATGTAGCGGGCGACCGCCTCCGATAGCGCCCAGTTCAGCGGAATGCCGCCATCCGGCTTGTCGTAGAGATAGAAATGGAAGAAGCGCTGGCCAGAGGCGCCGCAGAATTCGCGCAACGCATCGCGCAGTGCGACATTGGAATGTCCGGAGCGCGCGGTGTAAACGCCGATGACCGGCGCCAGCAGCTGCAGCGGGCGCTGCTGTCCATTGGGACGCTCGGGATCGTCGCGCAGCCGGTCGCAGCGGGGGATCTGGTCTTCTTCGATCGGATCCGCATCGGCGGACGCCTCGACGACGACCGGATCGGCGCCGTGCCGGCGGAGCCAGCGGGCCAGCTCGAGCGCGGTCTGAAGGCCTTCGTTTTCGAAATAGCCGCCGTCGATGATCTGTGCGGGATTGGGAGCCGGCGGATCGCCGACCGGCGCCAGCTCGCCGGCCGGGCTCAGATAGGGAAAGCGCGCCGTATTGTCGATCGCGGTCGAGATGCGGATATCGGCGTGCAGCAGCCCCAGCGCATCCTTGGCCGCCGGAAACGGCGAGGCTCCTGCGAACGCGAAAGAGAACGGCGCGGTCAGGATGCGGTCGCCCGACTGGTCGTCGCTTCCGTTCGCGAGCCACAAGGGCACCTCTCCGCGCGGCTTTCCTTGCGCGTCATAGAAGAGTGCGAGATACGGCGCGGAAAAATCGTAGACGCCGGATGCGAAGGGCTGGTGCGCGGCAACCGCGTCGCGCCAGTTGCGCTCGAACGCTTCCTCCAGCGCATCGGCACGATCGCCGCCGCGGATCGCGGTGTCGATCGACTGTCCCGGCGCCGCGGTGCGGTGAACACTGTCGATGCCGCGGCGGACGACATCCGCAGGCAACCCCAGCAGCGCGCGGGCGACATCGCCCCACAGAAGCCCCGCGAGCAGCGGCCCCAGCGCGTCGGCACGCATCGCATCCTGAAAGGCCTGTTCGCGGCGGAGCGTGCGTTCGGGATCGTCCGGGAAACGATCGAGCGTGCAGCTGCGGCTGTCCTGGTCGGCGAGCGTCGACAGATAGGCCGCGGCACCGAGAGAGCCGCCCGAGACCGAGCTGACGGCGAAGATCGAGGTGTGGCGCGGCGCTTCATTGTCGACTTCGTCCAGCACGCGCAGTCCCCACAGCCCCGCGCGCGAGGCGCCACCGGAAATCGCGACGATGATCGGATGCGGCGTCGTTTCGCCGGGTGCGCAGCGCGCGCGCCACGCCGCCCATTCCGCGTCAAGACTTGCGCGGCTGTTCGGCGACATGCTCCCCGCAGCCGGCTCGATCACGCGCACATTGTGCAGCGACACCCACCACGCGGTGAGGATCATCACGACGAGGAGGCCGATGATGACCGGCGGCCGCTTCAGCTCGAAATAGACGATGCGGCGCGGCACCCAGAACGGAATCCGGAATTTGCAGAGGTCCAGCCAGAAGGTCAGGAACGACAGCGGGCCGAGCAGCAATCCGGCGCAGAGACAGAACGCCGCCGGGCCTGGCAGGCGGCCGATCAGCGTGACGACGAAAAACGACCAGTTGCCGACGCTCGGCACGAAAGTCCCGATGGCGCTGATGATGAAAAAGGAAAAGGCGAGGGCGAGGAACAGAAGCGCCAGGGTGCCGGAGAAGGGGGCGTAGCGGCCAAAGAGCGCGATGGTCTCCAGAAAGCCTGCCCAGATGCGTTGCGCGAGGATTCCGATGTTGTCGAAGACCCTCATGCGGTGGTCGCGGCTCCCGGCGGTGGAAGCGTCGACGGCGGATGCAGAAGGTCGTTGAGTCTCGCGATCAGTCGGCGGCGGAGATCGAGCAGGACGACGCCCGCGACGGCCCAGGCGAGCGCGAAGAGCGCATTCGGATAATCGTTGCTGCGGATGGCGGTGTAGATCGCGCAGAAGGCAACGGCGAGGAACAGGAACCGCGGCACGTATTTGAACGCGAGCGGATCGACGGCGAGTCCCGACCGCGAACGCCTGGGGCCGCCGCCGCCTCCAAGGTCGGTGTCATCGGGGACATGGAAACGCGCCGCCAGGACCGTGCGCGACCAGTACCAGGCGCTCAGCGCGAAAAAGAAGAAGCTCGCGTGATATTCGAGTCCGGGTATGGCGCTGTAATCGCCGAGGCTCGCCAGGATGTCCCGCATCTGGGGAAGGAAGATCACCGCTGCGGCGACGATCACGCACACGGCGACGGCGGCACGCGCCGTGCGGGCCATCGACAGCCACGACAGCATGATCTCCCGGCCGGATTCCTGCGGGCTTTCGCCGCTTTCTGACATCATCCGTTTCGCTCAGAAGCGAGACTCGCACCGACGCCGTCGAGTGTGAGGAGGCCTCGCAAAGAACGCAAGATTCGTACACACCCTGCATTCGACCGTGCGCCCCGACACGCTTAAGCCCATAGGGGCACGGTTCGCGAGCGCATATGCTGGCTCCCGCCGCAAACGCGGCCTCGAAGGGGGATGTCATGAGCAGACTTGCAGTGCAGTTCGGCGTGTGCGTCGGCGTTATCGCAGTCTTGATCTTCGTTTTCCTGCCCACGGCGCCGGCCAGAGTTTCCCTGGGACCGCCCACCACAATTTGCGGCGCGCTCAGTGCATCCTTCGCGGCGGACGTCAAAGCCAAGAACTACGTCGCCTCGGGCGTTGCTTCGCAGGCCTATGCGGCGCATGGCTGCTACAACGGCGTCGGGCTTCCCGCGGCCCTGCAGCTTGCCGGGCCGCAGACGAAGATCTGCAAGCGCGGCATCAAGAACATCCAGGCGTTCCTCAACGAATGCCCGACGGCGGATCCGGCCTATGGCTACATCCTGCAGAGCACGCCGATCAGCTTCGATTTCGCCGCCGTCGATCCGCAAACCCTCGCCACCGATGTCGCGGCCGTGTGCCTCGACAAGACAACGCTGCCGCAGAACGGCGGTCCGACGCTCCGGCAGCGCGAGGAATTCCGCACCGTGCAGGCGCTGCGCGTGATCTATTACATGGACAGCCAGGGTGATGTCGGCTGTCCCTATCCGTGGACGGGCGGTAAAAGCTTCTACAAATGGATGGTGTCGGAGGAAGGCGGCGTCAATATCCGCGACGACATCACGCTCAGCCAGTGCTGCAGCCCTCCCGTGGCGGGCGGCACGAACCAGCAGATCGAAATCGCGATGCCTAACCTGGCCGAGCCCAATCTCGACATCAGCCCCGACAATTACACCTGGCTCGGAATCTCCGGTCAGATATCGCTGATCGCGCATGAGACGCGTCACGAGCCCATTCCGCCGGGCCCCAACGGAAGCCCCTCGTTTCTGCATGTCGATTGCTGTCCGGCCGGGTCCAATGCTTGCGACCAGAATTACGACGAAACAAACCTCACCACGTACGGCGTCGAGTATTGGCTGAACCGGGCCTTCCTGAACGGGCAGGTCAATGTCGGTTACGCCTGCATGCCCGACGCCAACACGACCCAGTATCTGGCAATCATTACAAACGGGTTCATTATGCGCTTCTGCAGCACCAAGCCGCCGCAAGTGACTATCCCCGCTCAGCCGGGCGGGTCCTGCATGTAGGACGAATATTTTCTGTGGCTCCGGCCGTCACGCGAGGATACGAATCCGCTCATGCCCTACACCGACATCCTGTACGAGGTTGACGGTCCCATCCTGACCGTCACGCTCAACCGTCCCGACAAGCTCAACGCCTATACGGCCGTCATGGGCCGCGAGCTCGAGGATGCGTTCCGGCGCGCCGACGCGGACGATTCCGTCCGCGTCGTGATCGTGACGGGGCAGGGCCGCGGCTTCTGCGCCGGCGCCGACATTTCGGCAGGCGCCAACAGCTTCGACGCGGCGGGCGGCAATTCCGTCGCCTTCGGTCAGCCGGGCAGCGTGCGCCGTCGCGGCGGCGGCTTCGTCGATGCGATCTTCAATTGCAGGAAGCCCTCGATCGCGGCGATCAACGGCCCTGCCGTCGGCGTCGGCCTGACGCTCACGCTGCCGATGGATATCCGCATCGCCTCCGACAGTGCGCGCTTCGGATTCGTGTTCGCGCGGCGCGGGCTTGTGCCCGAAGCCGGCAGCGCGTGGTTCCTGCCGAAGCTTGTCGGATTGCCCCAGGCGCTGCGCTGGTGCCTGAGCGGTCGCGTGTTCCCGGCGAGCGAAGCGCTTCAGGGCGGCCTCGTCTCCGAAGTTGTTCCGGGTACGGACCTTCTGGCGCGGGCGCGGGAGATCGCGCGCGAGATCGCCGAAGAGACGGCGCCGGTGTCGGTCGCGCTGACGCGGCAAATGCTGTGGCGTTTCGCCGGTGCGCCGGATTACTCCGAGCTGTTGGGGCTCGACGGACCTTTGGCGGCGACGCTCGGCTCCGGCGGCGACGTGAAGGAAGGCGTCGCGGCGTTTCTCGAGAAGCGCAAGCCGAACTTTCCCGGCCGCGTCTCGACCGACATGCCGGATCTGTATCCGTGGTGGGAGGAGAGTGAGTCCGGGTCGTAGACCTCAGATTGCCGATCTAGACGAAGGAAGCCGGACGAGATCTGCCGACTCTCATTCTTTCCACTTCCATTGAACGAGCATCATTGCGATCGCGCCGAAGGATGCCACGGAGCCGAGTATAAGCGGCGCAAGCACCGCCTGTTCCTGCCATCTGGCGGCGACATGGCCCGCGCCGGCGATCGGCAAGGCCTTGCCGGTTCCCCAATAGGCGCCCGCCACGATTCCGATCCAGGTCACGTAGAACGAAATCCACAACACATGCGCCAGCGGGACGCTCCAGCCGTTCCAGAACGTCAGCCGCTCCCACAGGAATCCGAAGGCGATCAGCGCTACACCCATCTGGGTCGCCGCAAGATGCGCCGACAGGCCGATGCGCGGCGCCTTCAGGGCCGGGATCGCGAAGCCCGTGACCAGTCCGAGCAGGAACAGGAGAAGGCCGGTGTAACACAGAACGGACGAGATGCGTATCATCGGGCACCCAATAACAGACTGCTGGTCTGTAAATACCGACTTTAAGTCTGTCCGTCAATCGTGATATCGGGAGCCATGATCCGCCAGATCGACCGCAGCACCGCCACCATCGCCGGCATCCTTGCCGCGGCACGCGCGCTGTTCGCGGACGAGGGCTTCGAGGCCGCAAGCATCGACGGCATTGCGGCCAAAGCCGGCGTGGCCAAGGGCGCGGTCTATCACCACTTCGCGTCCAAAGAGGAGATCTTCACCCGCGTTCTGGAAGACGTGCAGGCGGAGATCGCCGCGTTGCCCGTTCCCGCATCCACGCGCGCCCTGCGCGATCCCGTGGATATCATTGCGGCGGAGACGCTGCGCTATCTGCTGGCGGCCTCCGAACCGTCGCGCAAGCGCATCCTCCTGATCGACGGCCCCGCCGTGATCGGCTGGCGCAAATGGCGGGAGATCGATGACCGCTTCTTCGGGGCCGGCGCCAGAGCCGCGCTGGCCGCCGTCACGCGCGGCACGTCCGGTGCGCGTGAGCTGGACGCGCTTGCGCATCTTCTGATGGGCGCCGTGATGGAAGCGTGTCTTGTCTGCGCAACGGCGCCCGATGCGAAGAAAGCGGCGCGCGAGCTTTCCGCGGGGTTGCGCAAGATGCTGGAGGGGCTCAGGGGCTGAGTTCCCTTGCCGCCATTTGTCGCGATCCGGATTCGCCGCAAACCGCGTAATCTCTTTGCGCGCGTGCCGACGCGTCCAAGAGCACAGCTCTAAATTCAGGGGATCGGGGGACAGGAGCAACAGATCCGGCCCTCCGGATAAGCCTGCTTCTGTCATCGCAAGCGTAGCCCGCGCGTGTCGGCGGGATGTGGAGGCTCGTGCCGGCGGCGCATGAGCTTCGCGACAGGAGCGCGACATGCAAATGCGTTTTTTTGCAGCGTGCATGATGATCCTCGCGACATTTTTCGCACCGCCCTTTTTTTCCGTCGCACAGGACGCGGTCGTCGATGAGCTCGGGACCCGCGGTTATATCTGGCGTCCGGAGTTGGCCCCGTCCGGAGACATGAGCGTGACCATCGATTTGAGCCGGCAACGCGCTTATGTCCGCCGCAACGGCGTCTGCATCGGGATCAGCACCGTCTCGACCGGCAAGCCGGGATACGAGACGCCGACCGGCGAATATACGGTGATGGAAAAGCAGCGGTTTCACCGCTCCAACCGCTACGACAATGCGCCGATGCCGTGGATGCAACGCCTGACGGAGTATGGCCTGGCGCTGCATGGCGGCCATCTTCCCGGCTATCCCGCGTCGCATGGTTGCATACGGCTGCCGCACGGCTTCGCCGCGGCGCTGTTTCGCGAAAGCTATATCGGCATGCGGGTGACGGTCATCGATGCGGCCCCGAGCGCAGACGAGGCCGCGACCTACGGCAATTCGGACCCGCCTTCCGGCTTGCCATCCTGCGAGGCCGACAGTTCGCCTTGACGACGCCGGACGCGGACGCCGCCGCCGCCTTCGTCCCGCGCACAGGCCGACCCTGCCACCCGGCTTTGCGACCCTGTTTCAGGCCGCCTTCTATGTGGTTGCCCGGCCCGAAACGCCCGACTATAGTCCGCGCCCCTTGCGGGGCTTGTGCCCCTCTTTTGGTACCGGAGCGTGGCGCAGCCTGGTTAGCGCACCAGTCTGGGGGACTGGGGGTCGTGGGTTCAAATCCCGCCGCTCCGACCATCTTTTCAAGCACCGGAAAACGGCTCCGAGACGGACCGCATCCAGGCGGCCGGAATCCCGCGGCGCGATGGAAATGATGACACGCGACGTGGGCAGAGCGGGGGTATTGAGCGCAGCGAGTTCGGCGACAAAAAAAGTTGGCGCAACGGGCGCGTTCACTCGCCGAAAAACAAGCGCCCCAGCCGCCCTTCGCCCAGCCTTTCGTTGAGCGCCGCAAGTCCGAAATAGGGCGTTAGGATCAGGCACAAGAGCAGGCAGCTTGCGAGGATCTCCAGCCCGGTGCTGCCGGCGACATGTGACAGCCCTTCCGCCGGCGCGCGGCCATGGACCCAGGCCAGAATCATCTCTTCGATCACCGAAAGCACAAAAAGCAGAACCGCAAACATGATCACCTGGTAGACGATCGTGTAGGCCAGCGGCCTGTCGCGATGGCGTTCGCCGAGATGAAGGTCCCGGCCCACCAGGATGAACTTGCCGAGGACGAGCGCTTTGACGACGGCAAGCCCCAGGATCGGAAAATCGACGCCATGGGCGCGCAGGATTGCGGCCTTGTAAACAATCAGCGCGCCGAAACAGACGTACAAATATCCTGCGATGACGGCGAAACGGATGATTTCCTCGCGAAGTCTCGAGCCGACCCGCGATGAGGGCTCACGATCGTTCGAGGCCATGATCGCCGCGTTGGCCGTCGCCTGCCTGTTCGGTCGGGGGCCGTGGAGCAGGCGCACGGCTGAGCGACGACAGCGCCGCGCGCGGCAGCTCGGCGGCGGCCAAAGACCACAGGGAGTAGGCGACCCCGCGGCGCCCCAACGTATCGATAGCCGATCTCAATTTTCCGCGGATTGCGGATTGTGCAGCGTCGACGACCGCCAGCGGGCCGTGCAGCATGAGGCTCGCATTGCGGTAGCAGGCCATCATGCAGGCGTTGCAGACGTCGTTCTGGTCGGGGATGTCGTCCAGCGCAAACACGGAGCCGAGCGGAGCCCGCCAGGCCTCGCAGCGCCAAATTTGGAGGTTCCAATCGAGGTAGAAATATTTTCGCCCCGCCACGCAAGGCACACGCTGCTCCTCGCCGCGGACGAAGCGCTTCACCTCGGCAATCGAGGCGCCGGGGTTCAGCACCGGAAACGACGTCCTCATGCGGTCGATGGCTTCGAACGCAGCGACCAGTTCATCTTCGCCCATATCGATCAGCGACGAGCTCTCATCGTAGACCAGGGATGAGGAGCCGAAGCGCTCCCGGCGGGGATAAGAGAAGCAGACCGCGTCAAAGCCGAGGCGCGCCAGCGTCGCCGGCAGCGCTTCATAGTCGACCAGCTTGTTGACAGTGACGCTCGCCCAGACGGGTATGGACAGAGCGTGCGCCTGTTGGATGCTGCGCGCGATTCTGCCTTCCAGTCCCGGAAGGCCGCGATTGGCCTCGTGCATCTGCATGTCGTCGCTGTCGATCGATATCGTAAGGCGGCGCAGACCTGCTTCGACGAGCCCTTCGATGTAACGGCTCAAGAACCAGCCGTTGGTGATCACTCCGCAGATCATGCCCGCATTCGCAGCTTCCGCGACGAGCAGCTCGATGTGCGGATGGACGAGCGGCTCTCCTCCCTGGAACGTGAGGTAGCGGATGTTGCGTCTGCGCAGAACCGGAAGCGCGCGCGTGAAGCCCGACAGGCTGAGATAGCGTCTGGGCCCGACGAGGTTCTTGTCGCGGGAAAAGCCGCAGAAATCGCAGGCCGCATTGCAGACATTGGTGACGGATACGTCGCAAAGCGCCGGCAGCATGTCCGTCCACCGGCGTTCGCGATCCGCGCGGAGGGGCTCCGCGGAGATTGGCTCGAGCGAGTTCACAAAATCCTCAGCATTGCGGCGGCCGCGCGAATCCGCGGCCGCGTTCAAGAGGCACGCATGACCGCCCGATGGCGGAGAAAACCAGAAGAGTGGATTAGCCGCGCTCGCCTTTGCGATGCTTGGCTTCGAGATCGTTCACCCTCTGTGTCAGCGCGTTGACGTCGGCGTTGGCTTTGTCGGCGCTTTGCTGCGCGGCCTGCGCTGCCTGTTGTGCCGCGGTCGCCGTCGACTGCGCCTGCTGTGCTGCGGAAAGCGCCTGATCGGCCGTCGCCTGTGCATGTTTGACGTCGTCGACCGATGCGCAGCCGCTGACAAGCGGTCCGACAGCCGCCACCGTGGCGATGGCGATGAATTTCAAAGCTCTGTGCATGACGAGAATCCCTTCCATCGAGAAATGTTGGACGGCCAAGGACGGCCGTCGGGACGCGCGGACTTCGCGAACGTCTCCGTGCATATCCAAGCGAACTCGCGTGCAAACGCTATTGGACCTAGGTCCAACTGCAGGAACGTGCGTCGCGCACAAAATCATTTTCGGGGCGACGGGACGCCGAACTCCATGCATTTCTTCAAATGCAATGCTCCGCTGCGTAATCCCTGGCCGTCGTGCCTGTTGATGATTGCGCTCGCACTCGCGACGCCTGCGGCAGCGCGCGACAGTCTCTTCGGGTTCAACGAAGACGATGCCGCATCGTCCGTGCAGGATGTCGTTTCCGGGCTCGATTCAGACGCTGCGGCCGGAACGCGCGACGGCATTGTTGCTGCGCAGGTGAAGGCATTCTATGCGGCCCGGGACTTCCGGATGGTGTGGAGCGGTGACGAGGATGCGAGCGAGCGTCTGACAGTGGTGAGATCGGCGCTTGAGCGGGCCGATCGGCAGGGATTGCGCCCACGCGATTACATTTCGGAGCTGTCGCGTTGGGGCGATGGCGCGAAGCCCGGGCGCGATGCCGCGGAATTCGATGTGACGATGACCGCGGCCCTGTTTCGCTACGCGCTCGATGTGCGACTCGGCAGGACCGAACCGAATCGCGTCTATAGAGATGCCGATTTGCCGCCGCAGAGCTTCGATGTGGCAGGAGCTTTCGCCACGGCGCTGCGGCGGGGAAGCATCGAAAGGTTTCTCGACGAGTTGCCGCCGCCGCATCCCGGTTACCGCTGGCTGGTCGATGCGCTCGCGCGTTACCGCGCCATTGCAGAAAAAGGGGGATGGCCGCTTTTGTCCATGCCTCGCGCCGGCGGAAAGCACGCAAATCCCTTGTCCCTGGCGTTGCGCCTGGCGGTGGAGGATCCCGACGTCGAGGACGAGCCCGCCGCGCTGCAAGAGGCGCTGGTGCGGTTTCAGCGGCGTCACGGTCTCGACGGAAGCGGCAAGCTCGATTTGGAAACGCTCAAGGCACTCAACATACCGGCCTCGTTCCGTGTCCAGCAGATCATCGCCAATATGGAGCGCTGGCGCTGGGTGCCGCGCGCGTTTGAAGACCGCTACATCCTCGTCAACGTTCCCGACCAAAGCCTCACATTCGTCGCGAACCAGACTGCCAAGCTTTCCTCGAAAGTCGTCATCGGCAAGATAACCAGTCCGACACCGATCCTGCGCACGGACGTCGTCGGCGTGGTCGCCAATCCGGCTTGGGATGTCCCCGACGACATTGCGGCAAGCAAGATACTGCCGCATCTCAGGCATCATCCGAATTATCTTGCCTCGCGCAACATGGTCCTCGCCAACGGCCATGTCGAACAGAACCCCGGCGACGGGAATGTGCTCGGCAAGCTCATGCTCGATTCGCCAAATCCGTTCGGCGTCTACATGCACGACACGCCGGACAAAAAGCTGTTTCTCTCCACCATGCGCGAGCACAGCAACGGTTGCGTGCGAGTGGAACAGATCGCGCCGCTCGCCTCCCTGGTGCTGGGCGGGGAGGACCCCGAAGACCGGATCATCGAAGCGATCGCCACCGGCGAAACGCAGGAGCTCCAGCTCGAGCGGCCTGTTGCCGTTTACATGCTCTATTGGACGGCTTTCGCCGATCCGGACGGAGCCATGGAATTCCGGCCCGACCTCTACGGCCGCGATGCGTCGTTGATCGCAAAGCTGCGTGCGCAGGCGCCAAAAGCGGCATTGCCGCTCGCGACCTTGGGCCTGCCCTAGGCCGAGGCTGCTGCGGGCTGAGCAACTATCTCGCCGGCGGCCTGCTGAACCCGCTTGTCATCGGCATCGCGGGGCAGATTGATGACGAAGGTCGAGCCCTGGCCCTGGCGCGAGCTCACCGAGATCGTGCCGCCCATCAGCGTGCAGAACCGCTGCGTCAGCGCCAACCCCAGACCGGTGCCGCCGAACTTGCGGGTGGTATCGAGCTCGCCCTGGCTGAAGTCCTTGAATATCCGGCTCAGGCTTTCTTCGCTCATCCCGATGCCGGTATCGCGCACTTCAATGATGAGACGCTGGCCCTGTTCGCTGTTCTGCTTGGAAACATTGAGCGCGATCGTGCCGTGGGAGGTGAACTTCGCGGCATTGCTGAGAAGATTCAGGATGCACTGCCGGAGCTTCAGAGGATCGCTGTGGATAATGGTTTCGCCCCGCGGCATCGTGACCTGCAGCTGATTGTGTTTTTTGGCCACGAGGGGCGCGGCCGTCGCGGTCACGTCGCGAATGAGCTGCGAGACGTCGACCAGTTCGATGGAGACATCAAGCCTGTGGGCTTCGATCCGCGTCAGATCCAGCACATCGGTGACGAGCGCGAGCAGGTGGCGTCCGGCCGCGTTGATGCGTTCCAGATCCACGGCGCGCTGCGAGCTTGCGGCGTCAGCGCCGAGATTGTCGCGCAGCATCTCGCTATAGCCGATCACCGCATTGAGCGGTGTGCGCAGCTCGTGGCTGATCTTGGCGAGAAAGATAGATTTCTGCCGGCTGGCGTTTTCCGCCCGCTGCATGGCTTCGCCGAGCGCTTCCATCTGCATGCGGCGCGCGCGCGTGGCCTGCTCCAGGGCGCCGCTGTCGCGGATGACCGCCTCATAATAGACCGAAAGCAGCGTCGTGTAGGTGATGGCCGCGAGAATCGAGAAGAGGTTGGC
>Ga0335069_10003829_pt1 | contig 22541 bp, 21 predicted proteins | sample Lox_Sample_11_FD_206714 | JGI IMG/M metagenome (GOLD analysis project Ga0335069, IMG submission 206714) | Soil microbial communities from Loxahatchee National Wildlife Refuge, Florida, United States - Lox_Sample_1.1 | ecosystem: Environmental > Terrestrial > Soil > Wetlands | place: USA... | reverse complement strand
ATCTATTCGCCATTGCCCAAGGCGCCGCGTCTGTCCGGCCACGCCTCGCCCAGGACGTTGCAGGTGGGCCGGCATCTGCGAAGCTATGTCGAATATGTGCCGGCCGGGCTTCCTCGCGGCGCTCCACTCGTCATCGTGCTGCATGGGTGGCTGATGACGGGAGAGATGATGCGAGAGATGACCGCGTATGAGTTTGATCTTGCGGCCGATCGTGGTCGGTTCGTCGTGCTTTATCCCGACGCTTACGGCCGCTCCTGGTATGATTGCCGCAAGGACCGCCTTGCAAAGGCCAAACAAGAGCACGTTGACGACGTCGGCTTCGTGCGGGCGCTGATCGCCGCCGAACAGGCGAGGCGCGGCATCGATCCGAAAAAGGTCTTTGCCGTCGGCTTCTCGGGCGGCGGGCATATGGCGATGGATTTGGCCGAGGAGTATCCGAGCCCGGTCGCCGGCGTCGCCGTGTTCGCGGCCAATGTGCCGGTGCGCGCCGAGTCCGCGTGTCCGCACGACACGATCACGACGCCAATGATGCTCGTCGAGGGGACTGACGATCCGATCAATCCGTTCCATGGCGGCGAAGAGAGCGTTCTCGGCTTGCAAAATGACGGCACCGAGATGTCGGCGATGGCCGGTGCTGAAGCCCTCGCGCGTCGTGATCGCATTCGCACGCCCGATACAAGGACGATCCTTCCCCATCGGGATGCCGACGATCCGACGCGCGTCGAAAAGCTGACCTGGTGGCGGGACGGCAAACCCTACATCGTGCTCTTTGATATCCTCGGTGGCGGCCATGTCGTGCCGCAGCGCGAATATCGCTTCCCGCGGCTGTTCGGCCGCACGTCTCACGACATCGATGGCCCGAAGCAGGCCATCGACTTCTTCCTGCACCGCTAGACCGAGCGCTGTGCCTTGTCCTTTTCGTTGGCGCCGCGGATCTGGTTGCGGATGTTTTCCCAATCGCTGTCGCCGAGGCGCGAAAGCGCGGCGAAGTTTCCGCCCGTCAGATGCATGGCGCCGTCGATGGCAATCGTCTGTCCCGTGAGATAGTCGCAGCCGTCGGCCATCAGGAACACGGCAAGATTGGCGAGCTCGCTCATCTCGCCGTTGCGCCCCATGGGAATAGCGTTCGAGGAATCGCCGCGGCTGGCGGCTTGCGGATTGAGCCGTTCCCACGCGCCTTTGGTGGGGAAAGGTCCGGGCGCAATGGCGTTGAGGCGGATGCCGTAAGGGCCCCATTCGGTGGCCAGCGATTTGGTCATGATGTTGACCCCCGCTTTCGACATCGCCGAGGGAACCGTGAACGGTCCGCCGTTCCAGATCCAGGTGGTCAGGATCGAGATCACGCTGGCGTGTTTCTTCTCCTCGATCCACCGCTTGCCGCAGGCGAGCGTGACATAGAAAGAACCGCGAAAGACGATGTCGGCGATGGCGTTGAAGCCACGCGGCGAGAGATCTTTCGTGCGGCTGATGAAATTGCCGGCTGCGTTGTTGACGAGGCCTGTAAGCGCGCCGCCATCGCTCCAGATCTGCGCGATCATGTCGTCGACCGCTTCGGCGACGCGGATATCGCAGGCAATGCCATTCACTTTCGCACCAGTCTTGTCGGCGATTTTCTTGGCTGTCTCCTCGAGAACGTTCGCTCGCCGGCCGCAGATGTAGACGCTCGCGCCCAGCGCGGCATAGGCTTCCGCCATCACTTCGCCCAATCCCGTGCCGCCGCCGGTTACGAGAATGCGTTTGCCCTTTAAAAGGCCGTCTTTGAACATCGTCGCGGTCATCGTTTCCTCCGTTTCTTAATTTGTCGTGCGTCGGCAATTTTTAGCGCAAAGGTCGCCAAGACCCGCCAAGGACGCGAAGGCGTCGGCGTGCGCAAGCTACCTTGGCGTCCTTCGCGATCTCTTTGCGTCCTTTGCGCTAAGAAATATTTCCACAATTGCTCCTATCGCGACCACATCCGGTGCAGGCGGCTGGCGATGTATTGCAGGCGCGTGCGGTTCTCCGGCTTGATGTTGAAGCCCTCGAGCGCGTGCACTTCGTAGACAAGATAGAGCAGCTCGCGCTCCGCCTCGTCCGGAATCTGGCTTTCGATGAAGGTGAAGAAGGCAAGTCTCCTGCCTTCGGTGACCGGCGCCACTTCGTGGATGGTGGTCGAAGGATAGATGATCATCGCGCCCGGCTCGCCCTTGACCTTCACTTTCTCGCTGCCGAGACGGATGACGAGCTCGCCCCCTTTGTAGGACGTCGGGTCTTCGAGAAAGAGCGTCCCCGAGACGTCGGAGCGCAACGGCCCGCCCGGCAATTGCAGGTACGGCGCGTCGGCATGCTCGCCATAGGTCATGCCCGGCTCGTAGAGGGACAGAAGCGGCTGCGCGATGCGTTTGGGAAACGCGAAATTCCTGATCTGCTCATTGCGCCCGACCGCCGCTGCCGCGATCTGGCAAAGCTTGACCGCGTTCGGCTGCGTCATGTCGAGCTGAAGATTGCGCTTGGCTTCGTTGTGCACGTTGGTGGAGCGGCCGTCGACGAATTTGAGGCCCTGGCCCAGCTGCTGAATCTGGCCGATCTCCGTCTGTGTAAGGACGTTGTTGACAAGCAGGAACATGAATACCCCTAATGCGCCGACGGATTGACGCTAGCAAATGCGGCAGGCCATTGCATCCTTGGGGCCCGCTCCTGATAGTCGCCCGCAAAGCATGAGCGCCGCCGCCGAACTCGTCCCTTCAGCCCTGCCCGAGCCGTTCGCCCGCTGGTTCGCGGCGCGCGGCTGGAGTCCCCGCGCCCATCAGCTGGCGCTGATCGCGCATGCGGAGGAGGGGCGTTCCGTCCTGCTCGTGGCGCCGACGGGCGGCGGCAAGACGCTGGCTGGCTTTCTGCCGAGCCTGATCGAGCTGTCGCAGCGACCGGCGCGCCGCCGCGCGCAATTGCACACGCTCTATATCTCGCCGCTCAAGGCGTTGGCAGTCGACGTGGCGCGCAATCTCGAGACGCCCGTGTCCGAGATGGGGCTTCCCGTCCGCATCGAGACACGCACCGGCGATACGCCGCCGTCGCGGCGCGTGCGCCAGCGCCACACCCCGCCGGATATTCTGCTGACGACGCCTGAGCAATTGGCGCTGCTGCTCTCGGGCCGCGACACGCGCCGGCTGTTCGAGAATGTGCGCGCCGTCGTGCTCGACGAATTGCACGCGCTCGCCAACAGCAAGCGCGGCGATCTCCTGTCTCTCGATCTGGCGCGGCTGTCGCGCCTCGCGCCCGGCCATCGCCGCATCGGCCTCTCCGCCACGGTGGCCGATCCCGTGCCGCTGCAGCGTTATCTGATGCCGCAGCCGCTGGAGGGTGAGACGCTGTCCGATCTCGTGCGCGGCGCGCCGGGTGCGCCGCCGGAGATTTCGATCTCGGCGTCGGAAGCCTATGTGCCGTGGGCGGGCCATATGGCGATCCACGCCATGCCGGACGTGATGAATGCCATCCGCGCATCAAAGACGGCGCTCGTCTTTGTCAACACACGCAATCAGGCCGAACGCACCTTCCAGGAATTGTGGAAGCTGAATGACGAGAACCTGCCGATCGCGCTGCATCACGGCTCGCTCGCGCCGGAGCAGCGGCGCAAAGTCGAAGCGGCCATGGCGAAGGGCACGCTGCGCGGCGTCGTCTGCACCTCGACGCTCGATCTCGGCATCGACTGGGGCGAAGTGGACAAGGTGATCTGCGTCGGTGCGCCGAAAGGCGCCGCGCGCCTCGTCCAGCGCATCGGCCGCGCCAATCACCGGCTCGACGAACCGTCGCAGGCGCTGCTGGTGCCGTCCAACCGTTTCGAAGTGCTGGAATGCGAAGCGGCGCGCGATGCCGTGCTGGCCGGCGAGCTCGACGGCGATCAGTGGCGCAAGGGCGGTCTCGATGTGCTGGCGCAACACGTGCTCGGCATGGCCTGTGCGGCGCCCTTCGACGCGAACACGCTGTTCGCCGAAGTGAAGTCCGCCGCGCCTTATCGCGACCTGAAGCGCGAGGATTTCGACAAGGTCGTCGATTTTGTGGCCACGGGCGGCTATGCGCTGAAGCGCTACGACCGCTATGCGCGGCTGAGGCGCACGCCGGAAGGCTTATGGCGCATCGCCCATCCCCGGATTGCGCAGCAATACCGCCTCAATGTCGGAGTCATCATCGAAGATCCGATGCTCGATGTGCGCCTGCAATCCAAAGGCAAGCCTGCGGGCGCGGGCGGGCGCAATCTCGGCCGCATGGAGGAATATTTCCTCGAGCAATTGACTCCGGGCGACAGCTTCGTGTTCGCGGGCCACATCCTGCGCTTCGAAGGCATCCGCGAGACCGCGGCCTATGTGACGAAGAGCAACGAGCCCCTGGCGCAGGTGCCGTCCTATCAGGGCGGCAAGTTTCCGCTGTCGACCTTTCTCGCCAACCGCGTGCGCCAGATGCTGGCGAAGCCGGAGACGTGGAAACGCCTGCCGCATCCCGTCGGCGAATGGCTGCGCATCCAGGAATGGCGCTCGGTCATTCCGGAAGCGAACCAGCTCCTGGTCGAGACCTTCCCACGCGGTTCGCGCAACTATCTCGTCTGCTATCCCTTTGAGGGACGGCTGGCGCACCAGACGCTGGGCATGCTGGTCACCCGGCGGCTGGAGCGCCTGCGCATGCGTCCGCTGGGCTTTTCCACCAACGAATATGCGCTGGCCGTGTGGGGCCTGCGCGACATGAGCGGCGTCGACATGGGACAGCTCTTCGCCGAGGACATGCTGGGTGACGATCTCGATGCCTGGCTGGCCGAATCCGCGCTCTACAAGCGTACGTTCCGAAACTGCGCGATCATCGCAGGCCTGATCGAGCGGCGCACGGGCAATGCCGAAAAGACCGGGCGGCAGGTGACGTTTTCCTCCGATCTGATCTACGACGTGTTGCGTGCGCACGAGCCCGATCACATTCTCCTGCGTGCAACCTATCAGGACGCCGGCACCGGCCTGCTCGACATCGAACGCCTGGGGTCAATGTTGAGGCGCATCAAGGGTCACATTGTCGTCCGCCCGCTGGACCGTGTATCGCCGCTCGCCGTGCCGGCGCTGCTCGAAATCAGCAAGGAGATGGTTGCGGGCGAGGCGCACGAAGATATTCTGCACGAAGCCGAAGAATCGCTGGTGGCGGAGGCCATGCGCCTTGCATGAGACGTGCATAGAGGTGGGAACAACAGGGAACAAGTTTCAGTTCGTGATATTGTAGGATGTTACTCACCATTCGGCTTGGGCAACCGCGTACAGCACTATCTTCGGGGAGTTTGCGGGGATGCGATGTGGAAACAGGTAGTTATTTTCTCGATGGCCGTAACCTGCTCAGTGAACGCCGCTGCCCAGGACCGGCCGACGCCGCCGATCCCAAAGACGTTGAAGGAATTGTCAATGGCGTGCGAGTCCGACGACCCCGTGATCCGCAAGTTTCAATGTGACCGCACAATTGCGGCATCGTTCGTGGCATTACTGGATGCTGCGGGGTCTCCAGGATATCACGATTCTGTTTGCCTGCCGCCGCTGAACAACATGATGGCGGCGATGTCGATCTATGAAGCAGCCGTTATTGGCTGGCTGCGTGCTCATCCTGAATCGGGTTCGTCTCCTACGCTTCCTGGTCTTCTAAAGGCTGTTAGCGCACTCTATTCGAGCAAGAATGGGAAGTGTCCCGCAGCGCAAGCGAGCTCTCCAGAGGAAATTACGAGAATTGGACGAAGTTGGTCAGAGGACGTCGATGTGCATTGTGCGGGCCCAAACATAACGCCCGAAGATTTGGTTCCCCAACAAGTGGGCAGCATCGACTTCACGGAAGCGGCTGTGAGTCGGACGGGGCTGATCGCCGTGGTTGACTTCGATCGGCAGCGAGTTCTTCTGTTTCGAGATATCGAACAGAAGCCTATTGCGTCAACCCCTTTGGGAGGCGCCTTTAGGACAACATCACTGAAGTTTTCGACCGATGGACACTTTCTTTCGTGGTCGGACGGATTTCAGCTCCATATTTTCGATGTCGTGTCAGACACGCCAGTTAAACTACCTTACTTGGACTCTTTTGAGGAGCAGTGGATTGGTGACGACCTGTTAGTACGCGCACACGCGCCGAATTTTGGCGATAGATTGATCCTCATGCTGAAACATGTCGGCAACGGCTTTATGGCATTCAATTTGAGCGTGAAAAGCTCACATCCAAATCGTCCCTACAACGAAGAATTTCAAACTCTGGCTGTTTCGGATCAATTTGGGCAAAGTTTTCTTCGGGGGGATAAGGTCTACGCCAGCCCAAGCGAAGCTCTTGCCGACGGTGCGGAGCCAATTACCCCGAGCGGTGGTAATCCATCGCTCAGAGTCTATCGACTTGGAGAACATCTTCTTCGGGTGGAAGACGACGATAACTTTCCCCCAGGCAGTACGCATCCCTGGTCGCTCGTCCTGCGAAATGGATCGTCCGGCGAAGTGGAGCGCACGGCGCCGATCACACAGCCTTGGTGCAAACCGCTTTACCTGACCGCGCGAAACGACAGCGGGAGCTTTGCAATGCTTCTGGGCGAGGCATCGGTCTCGATCATCAATTCCAAGGATCTTTCAAAGGTGGCTTACTACAGGCTCCATTCGTCTGACGGTTCCGCTTATCGACAAATCGAATTTCTTCCCGATGACCGCTTGGTTGCTGTCGGCATATCACAGGCGACTGGTAAATTCGTCATCGCTATCTACTCGGCCAAAAAATAGGCATACGCAATGTTCACCCGAGATTGCGACGGCTCGCGGAATGTTACTCGTATCACCGGAGGGGATATTCTGCACGAAGCGGAAGAATCGCTGGTCGAGGAGGCGATGCGCCTTGCATGAGACGCGCATAGAAGTGAACGGGGAAGAGCTGCTGCTCGAGGCGGCCGGCGCGCTGTGGTGGCCGGGCGAGGCGACGCTCGTCTTTGCCGATCTGCATTTCGAGAAGGGTTCGTTCTATGCGCGCGGTGGCCAGATGCTGCCGCCTTACGATACGCGGGCCACGATCGGACGCATCGAGAGCGTGGTCGTGCGCCGCAATCCGTCGCGGGTGATCGCGCTGGGCGATTCCTTCCACGACCCTTACGCGGCCGACCGTCTCGACGAAGAGGAACGAGAGCGGCTCGCGAAGCTGCGCCAGGGCGTCGAATGGATCTGGATCGCGGGCAATCACGATCCCATGCCGCCGCATTGGCTGGGCGGACGCGTGGCGGAAGAGATCGCTATCGGCGGCCTCTTGTTCCGGCATGAGCCGCACGAGATGAACGGCCGCGGCGAGATCGCCGGCCACCTGCACCCCTGCGCCACCGTCACGCGGCGCGGGCGCTCGCTACGGCGGCGCTGTTTCGTCTCCGACGGCAAACGGCTGCTGATGCCGGCCTTCGGCGCCTATGCCGGCGGCCTCGACGTCTACGACCGCGCCATCCGCGGCCTGTTCGGCGACAAGTTCCTCACCTACCTCCTCGGCGCCGCGCGCGTCTACGCGGTGGCGGGGTAGGCGCTTCGCAAGCGAGCGATCTGCTGCACTTCTCTACAACGGAGAGCAGTCCGTCTACTCTTTGTGATGCCGGCGGTGATGGTGGCGATGGCGCTCGTGACGCTCGTGGTGCTCTTCGTGCCGCTCGTTGGCGCTGGCGGCAGCGGCCTGCGCGGCCTGGGCCGTGGTCGCCGCGGACTGCGCCGTGCTCGCGGCGGCATCGGCCGAACTCTGCGCGCGCTGCGCGGCCGCCATGGCGGCGTCCGCCTCTTGTTTTGCCGACTCCGCCGTCGCCTGGGCGTGCTCGACGTCTTCCCGCGTCGCGCAACCGCCGAGAACAAGGCCGGCGCCGATAACAAAGATTGCCGAGCGACTGAGCAAGAAATGTTTCATGGAAAGGTTCCTCCCGAACCGCGCAAAACCGCTGCCTTCGGGCAACGTACAGTGCAGGAAATCGGTTCCTGTCGCCGGTTGTGACGCGCGGGTTCAGGGTTCACGGGAGCGCGTCCATGCGGCGGCGGCGCAGGTCTTATGCAGTTCTGGCTGTTCGTATTTTTCGCGAGGCGCTTCAGCGGGTTCGGATCATTTCGGCAACAGGCGCGCGAAGCGGTGTACCCGATAATTCCGCATTCACGCCCGCTACGCCGCAGCGTAGACTCCGGACGTTCGAACATGCTCTTTGACATCGTGAATACCTGTCGTGGGACGAGCCTTTCGCCAAGGGGCGGCCGCCGCTCCGCCGGAAAGGACGTATACGGATGGATTCCACCCTGCGTGACCCTGCTTTTCGTCTTGGTGCGCGGGCCGGACGCGCGGGAAAGCTCTGTGGAATCGGCTTTTCCTGCAATTCGGCCGACGCGGAGAAAATTTTTGACCCTGATTTCTCCCCTGATGGCAGGGGCGCGGCGACGTCATCGCGGCTGGCGGATCAGGAGCGACGACAGCCATCCGAGCAGCACCGCCATCAGGACCGCCGACAGCCCGTAGACGAAGGGCGAGGCGTGGGCGAAGCGGTAGAGGCGGCGCTCGAGGCCCTTCTGGTCCACGTAAAGCGGCGTCGACTGCGCGCTCGTCACCGTGCCGTCGCGGAAGAGATAGGCTTCGACCGTGTATTCGCCGCGCGGCACCGTTGCGGGGATCGGGATGTGGACGCGGAATAGCGAGTAGGAGAGAAACTCGACGGTCTCTGTCTGCGCATACAGTCCATCGCGGGCGCGTTCGGCGACGGCGGCGACGCGGAACGGTTCGGCTTTTTCGGGACGGTGCGTGCCAAGGATGCGTTGCGGCGTCACATAGGCAAGCCCCAGCTGATAGCGGGCCAGCGTTTGCGGCGAGGCGATCTTGTCGAGCGGGCGGGAGCTCGCGAGATAGTAATAGGCCGGCATGCCGCCGAATTTCATCTGGTCGCGATTGATCCACACGCCGGCGATGCGGGTCTTGCGGCGCACGATCATGTCAGCGTCCGGTCCGCGGATGACGACGACAACGTCCTTCGGCGAGGACGGTGTCGGATCTTCGCCTTCGATGGCGCCGAAGACGACAATGCTGGTGCCGGCATAGCTCGAATTGATCTCGACCTGATCCTGCGAAAGGCCGGAGACGAGGTCCTGCGCGAATGCGGCGGAGCAGCCGGCGAGCAACGCGAGCGCGACGGCGAGCGCTCGCATCATGTGCCCACCGCCAGGCTGTAAAGGTCGTCGGGTGTCGTCACGAGGCCGATGAAAAGCCGCGCCGCGACCGCCAGCACGAGAAGCGCGAGGAGCAGCCGCAAATGTTCGCCGCGCAAACGCGACGACATGCGTACCCCGAACTGCGCGCCGAGCGCGCCGCCGACGACGAGAATGGCCGCGAGCACAATGTCGACCGAGAAATTGGTGACGGATTGCAGCAGTGTCGTCGCCGCGGTGACGCAGACGATCTGGGTCAGCGATGTGCCGATGACGATGCTGGTCGGCATGCGCAGCAGATAGATCATCGCCGGCACCAGCATGAAGCCGCCGCCGACACCGAGCAGCGCCGAAAGGATGCCGACCGAGAAGCCGAGCGCGACCGGCGGGATGACGCTGATATAGAGGCGAGACTGCTTGAACCGCGCCTTGAACGGAAGCCCATGCACCCAGTTGTGGTGTCCGCGCATCCGAAGCGGCGGCGTGGTGCCCGCCTGCGCGGCTCTGAGCGTCTTCACGCTTTCGTCCAGCATCAATCCGCCGACCGTGCCCAACAGAAGCACATATCCGACGGAGACGACGACCTCGGTCTGCCCGAGGCGATGCAGAAGCCCGAAAAGATAGACGCCGACGATGCTTCCGGCGAGACCGCCGCACAGCATCACGCCCGCCATCTTGAAATCGACGGCGCGCCGCCGCCATTGCGCGATCGCGCCCGACATCGAGGACGCCGTCAGGTGGCTGGCCGTTGTCGCCACCGCGACACTCGGCGGAATGCCGTAGAAGATGAGGAGCGGCGTCAGCAGAAACGCGCCGCCGACGCCCAGCAGCCCGGAGAGATATCCGACCGCCGCTGCCATGCCGAGGATGGTCAGCCAATGGACCGACATCTCGGCGATGGGCAGATAAATTTCCATCGGTCAGACGCACACTTGGATGCGCGCGCTCACGAAAGTTCGACGCGGAGAGGATTCACTCGCGATGAAAGAACTTTGCGCGCCCGAAGGAGTCGGGTCAACCGCTTATGCGCTAGCCGGCCGCCGAGGGATCTGGCGGTACATTGGCATTGCGGTCGACGGGCAGGGCGCGAAATTCCGAGGCTGCCTTCTGCGCGGCGGCGCGCTCGTCCCCGTTCAATTGCGTCGAGAGAACCGCGAGGCGCGATTTCGATTCCGTGTCGCCTTGGGCCGCTGCGATCGCGTACCATTTATAGGCATCGATCAGGCTCTGCTGTACGCCCATGCCGCGCTCATAGAGGACGGCAAGGTTGAACTGTGAATCGGCCAGCCCCAGCGCGGCGGCGCGCGAGAACCATTGCGCAGCCTGCGGAAGATCCTTCGGCGTGCCCGAGCCTTCGGCGTATGCGACAGCCAGATTGTGCATCGCCTTGCGATTGCCGAGCTTTGCAGCGAGCTGGTACCACTTCACGGCCCTTGCGGCGTCGGCGGGCACACCATGGCCGCGTTCGTACAGTGTGCCCAGTCGATAGGCGGCGATGGCTTCGCCCTGGTTGGCGGCGCGCTCAAGCCATTTCGCGGCTTCCGCTTCGTTCACAGGGGCACCGTCGCCGTCGAGATATTTGAGGCCGACGATAAGCTCGGCCTTGGCACTGCCCTGATTGGCTTGTGCGGTCAGCCGCTCGAGCGGCGACATCGGCTTTGCCGCCTGTTGCGGCACTGTCGGCGTTTGGACGGCTGTCGTCGTGGAGGATGCAGATTTCGCATCCGCTGTTTTCCCGGCGATGACGGGCGATCCTGGCGCCGTGGTCGGTGAGGTCGCCGTGTTGGCCGTCGCCATGTGCGCCGCGAGCGCCGGGCGGACCGCGCGGGCTTGATGATGAAGTCTGAAGCCCTGATTTCCGATGAGCCCGCGGCTCAGCAAAATGCCGGCGACCACTGCGGCTATGACAAGCAGAAGAATACTTCCGACCAGAAGATGGCGCGTCCAGCTCTTGCCGGAGCTTGGTTCGGACGTCTCGGTCGGCGCGGCGCCCCAACTGAAATTGGCGCGCATGCCATGCTGCACGTCGGCCGCGGCCGCGGCCTTCGCGGAGCGGCGCGCTGCGGCGATGTAGGAATCGGCAGTTTCGGTCGGCGCAGGTTCCGTCAGGAGAAGCGCGTCCTGCGGTTCGCCTTGATGCGCCGTCTGTGACGAAAGAAACGACGGAAAGTCGGCGCTCGCAGGCGCCGGCTCAGCCTCCGGAAAGGGCGGGAGATCGAAAACTTCCTCGGGGCGCGGCGGCGTCGCCGCGGGCGCGGCCGCCGATGGCGCCGCAGGCGTAGCGATGAGAGGTGCGGGCGTGGCGGCGAGCGGAGGAACAGGCGTCGCGATCGGTGGAGGTGTGACGACAGGTGGAGGTGGCGGCGGCGGCGGGGAAGGTTGCGGCGCAGGCTGCGCGGCGGCCTGCAATTCCTGGATGGCATCGCGATGCCGCCTGTCAGCCGCGTCGAGACGCATCGACACGTTTCGGAGATTTTCCTCGACCGTTCGGGCAGACATCGCGGCGTTGCGTTCGGCGTTGTCGATGCGGCCCGCGATATCGGCAAGCGCCTGTTCGATCCCCTGGAGACGGCGGTCAAAGGGCTGGTCGGCCCGCCGGGTTTCCACGATCTGATGTTCGAGGCGCGCGATGGCGCTGCCCGTCTGGGCTTCGCTGGTCGATATCCGCGCGGTGAGCTTGTCGAGCGCATCGCTCAGTTGATTGATGACAGCAGCCTGGCGCTGCAGCTCCGCCTGGTCGTCAGCACGCGCATTCCGTGCCGCGGCTTCCATGCTCGCGATCGTGCGATCGAGCTTCTCGGCAACGTTGTGCGAGGCGCTCTCGGCGGTGCGGATGCGCGCCTCGAACCCCGCAAGATTCGCAACGGCCTGGTCGAGCTTGTCGGAAATGGCGCGCGAGGTCCCGTCCGACGAGCGGACGCGATCCTCGAACGCCGCAATGCGAGAGGACAATGCACGCACGCCATGCTCGGCTTCGTTGCGCACGTCGTTGAGCTTGCCGGCAATAGATTCAATGTTGCTGGCGAGTTTGGCGATCTGGGCGGCCGACTGATTGGTGTTCTCCGCGATCTGATCGGCCAGCCGCGAGAGCCCTGCATGAAGACCCTTCACTGCATCCTTGACGCCGTCATTCGCAGCGTTGCGCTCGACGCGGGAGAGCCGTTCGCCCAATCCCACGACATGCGCGCCCAGTTGATCGAAGGCCTGGGCCTGCTCCTTGGCGGCGGTATTGATCTCGCTCGCCGCGAGACTCATCGCCTTGCTGTTTTCGGTCTGGGTCCTCTCGGCCTCCTCGAGACGGTTCGCGAGGCCTTTCAGCTGCTCCTCGATTCGGCGGTAGGTGCCCTGGGCTTCGGTCTCGCTGCGGGAGACCCGCGCCAGCATCTCGTCCGTGTCCCGGGCGGTTGGGCCGGAGTCGGGCTGCCGATAGTCCGAGCCGGCCCCCCGGTAGTCGTACTCCGGGAGGCGATGCCAGCCGGCCGCCTCGCCGTTCTCGGTCAGGCTGCGGAGAATCCGGCGGGTCAGCCACTCGCCAACGGACAATCCTTCGCGGCGGGCAGCGGCACGGGCAGCCTCGCGCGCTTCAGGAGGGATGCCGGCGACGTTCCAGGGCAGGTCTGGTTGCATTTCGATTCGCTACTGGCCGGCTCCACCAATTACGGTACCGGCACCAAGATTTTGTGTAAAGAAACGATCCCGGTGCAAAGCCGAGTAGGCCTGAACCGCGCCCGTTATGCACAGCAATTAGTTGATAAAGAACCTTAAGGCCGGGTTAGCGTGGTTCCACGCCGGCCTTCAAAAGTTCACGGTCGAGACCGCCGGTCGCCCAGGTGAAAGCCATCCGGAAATCCGAGATGAGGGACCAGAACGGGTAGGTGAAGGTGGCCGGCCTGTTATGCTCGATGAAGAAATGGCCGGCCCAGGCCGGGCCATAGCCGGCAAAGAGCATCACGACCAGAAGCCAGGGATTGCCAGTGACGATGGCAGCCAGCAGGGAGGCGATGGCGAGCCCGGTGCCGAAATAGTGGATCGCCCGCGTGCCCACCTTCGAATGTTCCTGGAGATAGTAGGGCCAGAAATCCCGGTAGGTCGTGATTTCGCGGTTCGTCATGTCGGTGGCCGAGGAATGGGCTTCGGCGGCGGCGCATCCCTGGCCGTCTTGGCGTCCGGATATTCCGTGACCCGCCGCGATTTCGGATTGTCCTTCACCGGCGGCAGGCCCAGATCGGTCGCAAAGAGCTCCGTCACATAAATCGTATCACCGCTCACGGCCGCACCCACACCCGTCCGGTCGTAAGCCGCGAAGGCGAGGTTGTCCTTGTGACTCGGACTTTCGAGCCAGGACTCGACAAAGCGATGGGCGAAGACCTCGACATCGACATCGTAGCCGACGTTGAAATGTTGCGCGGCGAGATTCTCGCCGAGCAGGCCCTGCCATTTGTCGTCTCTGTCCATGATGATATCGGCGGACGAAGTCCCGGTCGGGCTTTTGTGCGCGAAATAGTTCTTGGCGGCCATGTCCTCGCTATGTGCGCGTGCGACGCTGATGAGCTCGGAATCGAGCGCCAGCGGCTTGGCGCCGGGATCGATCTTCTGCCTTTCATCCTGCACGAGCTCGAAGATGCGCCGCTCGAGCTCCGCCATCTGCGTATGAGGATCGACAGGCTCGCGCGGCGGCAGGTTCAAAGCCGTCATCGTGCTCTCGCAAGCCTGAAGCGTGAGCGCGACAACGGCGAAGAGAAACGCGTACCGGATCGGCATGCGCGTCAGTGCAGGATCTCGAAGAGCCCGGCCGCACCCATGCCGCCGCCGATGCACATCGTGACGACGCCGTATTTCGCCTTGCGGCGCCGGCCCTCGATCAAGATGTGGCCCGTCATGCGCGCGCCCGACATGCCGTAAGGATGGCCGATCGAGATGGCGCCGCCATCGACGTTCAGCTTCTCGTGCGGAATGCCGAGCTTGTTCTTGCAATAGAGCACCTGGCTCGCGAAGGCCTCGTTCAGTTCCCAGATGTCGATGTCGTCGACCTTGAGGCCGTGACGCTCGAGAAGACGCGGCACCGCAAAGACGGGACCGATACCCATCTCGTCCGGCTCGCAGCCCGCGACCGCAAAACCGCGGAAGATGCCGAGCGGATTCAGCCCCTTCTTCTCGGCGACTTTCGAATCCATGACGACGCAGGCCGAGGCGCCGTCGGAGAACTGCGAAGCGTTGCCGGCCGTGACGAACTTGCCTTCCTTGATTTCCCGGCCGCCGCTGAACACGGGCTTGAGCGACTGCAGGCCTTCGAGGGTCGTATCGGGGCGATTGCACTCGTCGCGATCGACGGTGTACTCGACCACAGACTCCTGACCGGTGGCCTTGTCGGTCTTCTTCATCTTGGTCGCGAGCGGGACGATCTCGTCCTTGAACTTGTTCGCCTGCTGCGCGGCGGCCGTGCGGCGCTGGCTTTCGAGCGCGTATTCGTCCTGCGCTTCGCGGCTCACCTTGTAACGGGCGGCGACGACTTCCGCCGTCTCGATCATCGACATCCACAGCGCCGGCTTCACTTCGAGCAGATGTTCTTCGGTGATGTTCTTCGTGTTCATGCCGCCCATCTGCACGAGCGAGATGGATTCGACCCCGGATCCGATCGCAACCGGCGTTGCTTCGGTCATGACCTGCTGCGCCGCCATGGCGATTGCCTGAAGGCCGGAGGAGCAGAAGCGGTTGATGGTCGTGCCGGCGGTCGTCACTGGACAGCCCGCCCAGATGGCCGAGAGCCTCGCGATGTTCATGCCGGTCGCGCCTTCCGGATTGGCGCAGCCCATGAAGACGTCTTCGACCTCGGCCGGATCAAGGCCGGCGCGGCTGATCGCATGCTTGACGGCGTGACCGCCCATGACGGCGCCATGCGTGATGTTGAATCCGCCGCGGACTGATTTGGCGAGACCGGTGCGCGCGGTCGAGACGATGACGGCTTCCTTCATGGTGTCCTCCGAAAATGGCCGGGCGCGACCCTAGACCGGCACGAAGGACGGCGGAAGCCCTAGCGCAACATCTCGCTGCGTCCGGCTCGCGCCTGCACGTAGGCGGGGTAGCGCGTCGTGAAGACGACGGCGAGGGCAAGGGTTGCGAGGCTCGCCGCGATATCGAGCGCGACGGGAAAATGCGTGCTGAAGGTCGCGGCCGCATCGGCCGCTGTCATCGCGCCGAAGGCGATCACCCAGACGCCCGCCACGACGTAGTTCGTGCGGAGAAACAGAGGCGCTCGCCAGAACTCCTCCGGCACTTGTTCGCGCGCGTAGTCGAGCGTGAAAGGATTGCCGATCAGAATCGACACCAGCGCGATCGTCATGAGGCCGCCGTCTACGACAAGCCGCACGGCCTGCACGGAGAGGCTGTCTTCGATGAAGCCCGTGTAGAGCGCGAGAAGTCCGAACAGCGCGACGCTGCCCATGTCGAGCACGCGCAGGATCCGGGTCTGCGCGAAATCGCGGATGCCGATGACGAATGAGGCCGCCAGCGCCGCCCAAAGCGCGAGATGGACGGAAAGCCCGGTCAGCAGCGCAAAGACGATGAACGGCGCAAAGCCAAGCAGAATCCCCATCGGTTGGCTCCATCGGATTTCAGGAAACGCTTACCGAACGCCAAACGCATGCAAGCAAAATGAAAGCGGGAGCGCCCGAGGCGCTCCCGCGAGATCAGATGGTCAGTGTGCCGGCGCGGGCGCCTGCGCGGTCGACCCCGATTTTTTCAGCTGCGCCTTCGCGTAGAGAGTCCACAAATGCGCCGCTGCGCCGCTCGATTGCGAGAGCGTCTGGATCGCTTCGTCGTATTTGCCCTCGGCCACGAGCGCCATGCCGAGAACCATCGGTCCTTCGGTCGGCGTTTTCAGGCCGCCCTTGCTGATGGCGCGGCGCGCGGCAGCCTCGACGTCGGCGTAGCGGCCATAGCCCCAATAGTCCTCGGCGAGCTTGATGTCCTGCTGGCCGGTCTTGGACTTCGCTGCCGCCGCCGCGATCTGGGGAAGCTGCTGCTGATCCATGGCCGCGCCGCTCTTGGCGTGCCCATAAAGCGGGCCTGCCTTCGCCGCCGTGGTCTTGCCGGCGGCGATACCTTTTTGCAGCACGTTGTAGGCTTCGGTCGCGTAGCCGCGGGAGTCGGCGGCACTCGCAAGCACTGTATAGTCTTCGCCGGTCATGGCGCCCGGGATTAACATCTTCAGGCGAAGGAGATAGAACGCGTCTTCGTCGCGCACGTTCTTGCCCCCGAGTGCCTGATCGATGAGCTGACTCCAGTCTGCCGCATCGTTGGAGGCCACGGCCATATCTTCCATGGTCTGAGTGGCGGCGCCGTTGTTGTGCTGCTTTACCTGGCTGTTGAAGATAATGACCAGCGCGCCCTGATTGGGGGTCTGCCCGGCCGCCTTCGCCATATCGACTGACTTCTGCGCGTATTGTTCGGCGTGCGGGAAGTCCTGCGTCTCGTAATAGGCTTCGGCGAGCATCGCGTAGCCATTTGCATCGAGCGCGTTGATAGCCGCCAGGTTCGCTCCATAGGTCGTCGCCTTCTGATAGTGCTTCGCGTTCATTGCGAGCTGGAAGGCGTTGAAATAGGTCTGCTTCTTCTGATCGTCCGGAATCGCCGGCGAGTCCGCTGCGGCTTCCATCGGCGCGGTCGCGTTCGCGTAGTCCTTCTGTCCGATATAGATCTCGGCAAGGAAAGTGTTGATCATGTAGTCGTCATAGGGCGTGCGGTCCGAGACGCCTTGCGCCTTCTGCACGTTGCTGAGCGCGGTGGCATAGTCGTTGGACTGCATCGCCTTCTGTGCGCCGGCAAGATCATTCTGCACTTCGCGCGTGAGCTTCGGCGTATCGGCTGCGGACGCTGCGACGGGCGCCAAGGCAAAGGTTGCGGAACTGAGCAGCCCTGCGACGAAGGCGGCGCGGACAATCGATTTCATTTCAGACTTCCTCATTCGGTTGGCAGGCGTGCAATGGATATGGAGCCTCTGCTTGAGCGAAACGCGTTCCGCGCCCACCCGGGTCTCCCGCACCCCCTCATTATCCCTGCCATTGTAGTGCGGCGAATTTATGTTTCCAAATGCAGCGTGGTCGCTCCCATATTGCGCTGCAGCGTGAAACTCCCTATCAGGGAACTGCAAGCTATTATGCGTATCTGATGACAGAGCGTCCCCAAGGGCTGCCGGAAGAGGCTCGGGAAATCCCTTCCGTCGGCTTCAACGATTACGTCGGCCCCTACTACCGCCTTCCCGATGCGGAAGACGGAAGGCTGCGCCGTTTCGCTTTTGTCATTGCCGAGAAACATATGAATGCCGGCGGTTCGGTCCACGGCGGCATGCTGATGGCCTTCGTCGACATGGCGATGGGGCAGACCTCGCGGGCCGAGACGGGCGCCAAGGGCGGTAGCACCGTTTCTCTCAATAGCGACTTCGTCGGCCCCGGCCGGCTGCATGACGTCGTCGAGGCGCGCGTCCGGGTGACGCGCCGTGCCCGCACGATGATCTTCCTGTCCGCCGAGCTTTTTGCCGGCGACCGTTTGCTGCTGGTGGCGACGGGCCTCTGGAAAGTCCTCGGCGCGCCATGAGCGGCGAACCGCCGTTTCCCGGCTTCGTGCCGACGCATCTCATAGATCCCTTCGAGATCTATGTCGGTCCGGTGTTCGAGGCCGGGACCTCGGGTGCCAAGACTTATGCCATGCGTATCGAGGCGCGGCATGTGAACCGGCGCGGCGTGCTCCATGGTGGCATGTTCATGACGCTCGCCGATCTGACGCTCGGCCAGGCGGTATGGGACGCCACGGACAAAGCCGCGGTCGTTACGCTCAACATGCAATGTCATTTCGTGAAGTCGGCCGTCGAGGGCGACATCATCGAGGTGGTGCCGGAATTTGTCCGCAGGACCCGCGCGCTCGTCTTCATGCGCGGCGATTTCACCGTCAAAGGGGAGATCGTGTTCACGGCCCAGAGCGTCTGGAAGCTCCTCGGTCAGTCGTAAAGATTCACGGCAGATTCACTACATGCTAACCGCCTGTTTACCATGGCATGCGACCGTGCATGTTGGGTCCATGAGGCTGACGCGCATGCGGCGCCCGGCGGAACTCGTTTTGGGATCGGTCCAGTTGGGCCTTGCTTACGGCGCGGCCAACCGAACCGGCAAACCTTCGCGCGGCGCAGCCTGCCGGCTTGTCTCCCGCGCCGTCGAGGCCGGCGTCACCAAATTCGATACGGCGCGCGCCTATGGCGATGCCGAAGAACGGCTCGGCGAAGCGCTGCGCACTCGCAAAGCCGTACGCACGATCACCAAGCTCAGCCCGTTGAGCGAACTCGCGCAGCATGCTTCGCCGCGCGAGGTGAGGGCGGCTGTCGATGCCAGCATCGATGCTTCGCTTTACGCCCTCAGAAAGCCGCATATCGATTGTTTATTGCTGCATCGCGCCGAACATATGACAGCCTTCGGGGGACAGGTGTGGGAGCGGCTGATCGAAAGGCTCGAGGACGGAACTGTTTTGTCGCTGGGCGTTTCCGTACAGGATGCCCAGGAAGCCATGGCCGCGCTTGATTGCCCCGATGTCCGCCACATGCAGCTTCCGTTCAACATCCTCGATTGGCGGTGGAGCGAAGCCGGTGTGGTCGACCGCATCCGCAGGCGCACTCAGGTGACCATCCACGCGCGCAGCGTCTTCCTGCAGGGCATACTGGCGGCAGGCGATCCCGGTATCTGGCCGGCGATCGAAGGCGTCGACGCCGGTGCGCTCGTCACCCTTCTCGAGGACATTGCAAGGGAGTTCGGCCGCGAAAATGTCGCTGATCTTTGCCTCGCCTATGCGCGTGGTCAGGACTGGATCGACGGCATCGTCGTCGGCATGGAAACCGAAAGCCAGCTTGAAGAGAATCTGCGCCTCTTCGTGCGTCCGCCTCTCGCCGCAGCCGACTGCGCCGGGATTGCGCGGCGGATTCCGCGGCTGCCGGAAGCGCTTCTCAATCCGGCGAAGTGGCCGCGGATGAATTGAACAATGTCCACGATTCCGCCGAATGCTTCCGAGCTGTTCCGTCTCGAAGGACGGATTGCCTTCGTTTCCGGCGCTGCCGGGCATCTGGGCCGCGCCATGGCGCTGGCGCTCGCCGACGCCGGCGCGCATGTCATCGTCAACGGCCGCGACCGCAAGAAGCTCGAAGCCCTGCTCGTCGAAATCGAGGCGCGGAAAGGGTCGGCGGCCCCGGCGGCATTCGATGTCGGCGACATCGAGCAGGTTCGGATATTTTTCACCTCGCGTCCGCGTATCGACATCATCGTCAACAATGCGATTTCCATGACGCCGCAGCCGTTCGACCGCATTTCAGAGGACGACTTCGCGCAAACCTATCGCTCGGGCGTCGTCGCGCCGTTCGAGATCGTGCGTGCGGCCTTGCCGGCGTTGCGCACAGCCGTTCGCGAGACAGGCGAGGCGAGCATCGTCAACATCGCGTCGATGTACGCAACGGTTTCACCCGACGCACGCATCTATTCGCGCTCCGAGCAGGCGAGTCCCTTTCACTACGGCCCCGCGAAAGCGGCGCTGCTGCAACTGACGCGTCATCTCGCGGCGGAGCTGGGCAAGGAGCACATTCGCGTGAACGCGCTGGTTCCGGGGCCATTTCCGCGCGACAGTGTGTCGAAATCCGATGCTCCGTTTGCGGAACGTCTCGCCGGGCGCACCATGCTCGGCCGGATAGCGCGTGCGGACGAAATTCGTGGCCCGCTTCTTTTTCTGGCTTCGCCTGCGTCGAGCTTCGTGACCGGAGCGGCCCTTGCAGTCGATGGCGGTTGGACCGTGTGGTAGGCTAAGGTGCGGGCGGGCGATTGATGAGCATGGCGTTTTTATCTTCCTTCCGAGCGGGCCGCGAAGCCGTTTACCCCGAGTCCCTGCGACAGAGGTTGCAGCAGTTTCCGCTGCTCGCGGATTTGGGCGATACGGCGCTGAGGCGCCTGCTCACCGAGGCCAACTGGTTCGGCTTGCCCGGCGGCATGGTGCTCGACCGCACCGGCGAGAACAATCTGGCGCTGTTTCTGGTGGTCACCGGAAGCCTCGGCGTCTTCGTCAACGACGATCGCGGCCAGCGCCGGCTCGTCGCCCATGTGCCGGCGGGCGAAACCGTCGGCGAGATGTCGCTGATTTCGGGCGATGCGCATTCGGCACAGCTCGTGGCATTGCGCGATACCGAGCTTCTGCGCGTCAGTCCGGAAGCCTTCAATGCCCTTATCGCGCGCCACCCGCGTGTCATGCTCAACATGATGCGCCTGCTGGTTCGCCGCCTGCACGACACCACGCAGCGTCCCGTCGACCGCGCCCGTCCCAAGGCCTTCGCCGTTGTCCCTCTGCAGGAAGGATTGCATGATGAACCGATCGCGCAGCGGCTTGCCGCGGCGCTGGTCGACATGGGTTTGAAGGCGGCGGTTCTGGGATCAAGCGCCGCCGAGCAGACGGCGGAATGGTTCAACAGCTTTGAAGCCGCGCATGATGTCGTCTTCTATTGCGGCGACACGCCTGAGAGCCCCTGGACGCATCAGTGTTTGCGCCAGGCCGATCGCGTCTTCCTGCTGGCCCGCACGGACAGACCTCTGCCGCTGCGGCCGCTCGAGATGCCGGCGTTCAAGGCGCGGGCTACGGGGCTGCCCGAACTTCTTCTTCTTCACCCCGACGGCGTCGCCCGCGGCCTGCCCGAACATTTCGCGCTTCGGAGCGGGCTGTTCGAGTCCCATCATCACATTCGCAACGGTGTGCAGGAGGATGTGCGGCGGCTGGCGCGTTTCGTTTCCGGTCGTGCCATCGGACTGGTGCTGGCAGGCGGCGGCGCCCGCGGCTTCGCCCATATCGGAATCCTGAAGGCGCTGCAGGAGGCGCGCGTGCCGATCGATCAGCTGGGCGGCACGAGCATGGGGGCACTGATCGCTGCGGGTCTCGCCGCGGAATGGACTCTCGACGAATTGACCAAGCGCATGCGCAGAGCCTTCGTCGAAACCAATCCGCTGTCGGATTACACATTCCCGCTGATCGCACTGGTGCGCGGGCGCAAAGTCTCGCACCTGCTTCGCGACAACTACGGCGAGGTGCGCATTGAAGAGCTGCCGAAGCCGTTCTTCTGCGTGTCGTCCGATCTCACCACGGGCCGAACCCATGTTCATCGCGCCGGCGCCCTGTGGCGCGCCTTGCGGGCGAGCGTGGCGCTGCCGGGCATCCTCCCGCCCGTTACGCATCACGGCCATCTCCTCGTCGATGGCGGAGTCATGAACAACCTGCCGGTCGACGTGATGGCGGAAAATCCCCACGGCCCCATTATCGCATCGGACGTCACCGGCGAGATCGATCTTCATGCCACGGACGACCGCTACGGCGAACGCCCGCTTTGGTGGCTTTTGTGGGAGCGCATGCGCGGGACCCCGTCCATTGTCTCCATCCTGATGCGCTCCGGCACGGTCGGCTCGGAAGCGCAACGTCGACTAGTGCGCCAACAGGCGAACTACCTGTTCGAACCGCCTCTCGAAGATGTCGGCCTTCGCGATTGGCAAGCCTTCGATCGCGCTGTCGCAGAGGGCTATGCGCACGCCATGACGGTCATGGAGAAAAACGGCGTCCCCTTCTCCGAGTTATGGACCGAGCCGCCCCCGGCTCCGTCCCTGGGGTCCTCCGAGCCGCTGCTCCAGATTCCCGAGAAAGAGCACGTTCTGGTTCCCGCACTGGGGTTCAACGGCAACTCCTAGGCGAACCCGATTCGCCTATGTATGGTTAACGCCATTTTTCTTGCCTGCCACGTCGGAACTTTCGGTCGGAACAGGCGTTCGCGGTCTGGAGTCTAACTGACTCAATGGGGCGAACCCTGAGGGCTTGTAATGGTGGACGCGGGCTGGGCAACGCCGGCTTTCGGACGCGCAGGTGTCGGGCGGTGGTTGCAGATCGTGCTGCAGGGCACGCGCGCCGACATCTTTATAACAAAGGATGGTGGCGATGAAGCCTGACGCAGAAAGCTCGGCTCGTAAAAGGGCGAACGGCAAGAAAGAACACATTGCTGCGGCGCACGGTCCGAATGGTACCAACGGCGCCGCATCGGCGTCCGGCCAGGTCGATGTGCTCGAGCTGCTTCATGCGCTGCAGGCCATGCGCAGCGGCGACTTCTCCGTCCGTATGCGGCGGGACCAGGAAGGCCTCGCCGGCAAGATCGCCGATACGTTCAACGAGATCGTCGCCGCCAACCAGAAGATGGCGGTCGAGCTCGAACGCGTTGGAGAAGTCGTAGGCAAGGAAGGCAAGACCAAGCAGCGCGTCCGCTTCGGCATTCCGACCGGCGCCTGGGCCGACATGGAGACGTCGGTCAACTCTCTGATCGACGATCTTTTG
>Ga0335069_10003828_pt1 | contig 22543 bp, 22 predicted proteins | sample Lox_Sample_11_FD_206714 | JGI IMG/M metagenome (GOLD analysis project Ga0335069, IMG submission 206714) | Soil microbial communities from Loxahatchee National Wildlife Refuge, Florida, United States - Lox_Sample_1.1 | ecosystem: Environmental > Terrestrial > Soil > Wetlands | place: USA... | reverse complement strand
TCCCACTTGGGCTCGGCGACGATCATGGGCCCAATCAGGTAGTGGACCAACCCATCGTGATCACCCCAACTGCGGACGCGGTCGAGCCAGCCGTCGAACAGCTTGAACTCGCGTTCGCCGAACCTGGCGACCGAATTCTCCAGCAGGAGCACGGCGAAAACTTTTTCTTTCGAGCACCTTGCTGGTGAATAGCCGGTCGGCCACCTGCACAAGGGCTTCGAGCCCGTCCGTCGTCTGGATCTCGCGGCTGGTCTTGCGCGCGAAGCGGCGCAGGTCGACCGTGTACCATCCGTGCGAGCGGACTTCTTCCTTGAAGAACGACTGCACGCCCGTGGCGTGCTCGGGCGAGCCTCCGCGGCGGAGGGCGTCGCGGAGGCGGCGGAGCCATGACTCAGTCTTGAGTAGCATCAGTGCTCATTGTGAAAAGCAGGTCCCTCGACTCGGGCCAGCCAGCGCATCAAGCCAAAGGCAGGCTTGATGCGTTTCTGGGCTGGCCCTCGCTCGGGATGACAGTTCTATTTTTTCTCTAGCGTGGATGGACAGCCTCTTGCGTTTGCTCCTCCTCCGCGAAGAACGGCGCCCACTGCTCGCGGCGAGGCGCAGGCGTGACCAGGCTGACCAGCACCAGCGCCACGAGTGAAATGATGACTGCCGGGAAGATGGCGTCGTGCGTCAGCCAATTCGCAGGCAACAGGGGCGTGCCGCCGCGCTGCGCGATCAGTTGCTGCACGTTCCAGAAGATGGTGACGGCAGTGCCCAGAATGATGGATGTGACGGCCGCGGCCGCGGTCACGCGCTTCGAGAAGAACGCTCCCATGACCACGGGTGTAATCGCCGCCGAGTAAATCGTATAGGCGTATAGGGCCATGGCGAGGATCGAGGTCCACACCGCGCCTTGCAGGAGCGCGAAGATGCCGAGCAGCACGATGATGATGCGTGAGACCAGCAGCACGCTGCGGTGCGAGGCGTCCTTGTTGATGAAGCGAGTGTAGACGTCGTTGACCAAGTTGGTCGCCGGCGAGAACAGATAGTTGTTGCCGGTGGAGATCACCTTTGCGAAGACCGCGCCCATCAGCAGCGCGCCGACAAATGGCGGCAAGCCATGGCGCGCGGTGAAGGGGATGGTCTCGCGCGGGCGGCTGGCCAATTCCGGGTTGTGCAGGAACAGCGCCGCGCCGAAGACGGCGATGGCAACGATCAGGGTCTCGAGCAGGAAGGTGCCGATGATCCAGCCGACCACCGCGGTGCGCGCGTCTTTAGGCGTCTTGGCGGAGAAAAATTTCTGATACATGCTCTGATTCCCGAGCATGAGAAGAAAGGTCGGCACGAAGTAGTCCCAGGCCTTCATGAACGCGACGCCGCTGCCCTGGTTCACGCCGTTGACGAAGCCAAAGCGTCCGAACCACTGGAAGTATTCCCGTGGTAGCGCGGCGTGCAGTCCCGACACCCCGCCGACGCGGTGGAGCAGCACGGGAACTGCGATGCACGATGTGACCGTGATCAGCAGCCCGATCATCAGGTCCATGTATGCGACCGAAGCCATCCCGGCCAGCGCGGTGAAGGCGATTACGAAAGTCGCGATGATGATCATCCCCAGCGCATGCGAATTCTGCGGCGCAAAGCCGAAGGTGTGCACCGCAACCTCATCGAGATCGGGAAAGATGAGGTGGAGGATGTCGCCGCCGCCCTTGAACTGGTAGGAAGTGATGGCGGTGTAGGCGAACAGGATGGCGATGGTGCCGAGCACGCGCGCGGCCGTGTGGTAGCGGGTTTCGAGCAGGTCGGGGATGGTGAACTGCGCGAACTTGCGGGCGCGCGGCGCGACGAAATAGATGATCAGCAGGCCGGCCCATCCGCCCGCCGGCTGCCACAACGCGGCGAAGCCGTTCTTAAAGGCGTTCTCCGCGCCGGCGAAGAGCGAGCCCGCCCCGATCCACGAGGACAGCAGCGTAAAGATCAGGACGACGGCGGGCAGTGAGCGTCCTGCGACCAGGAAGTCGGCTTTAGTCTTGACCGTCCGGACGCGGCTCAGGCTGACCGCCAGCAGCGCCGCCACGATGATGGCGAGAACGACGATGTAAAGATTCATGCGTGAGTACCGAGTTGCGAGTACCGAGTACCCAGTGGCGGGCTGCTAACCTTGAAGCCTTCGCCGCAGCTCGCCAGCGGATATTCGTGCGATCCGGATCACTTTGTTGCGGCTGGTCTCACCCGCGGCTATGGTAACGGAGGAGCGCGGGAGTTTCAAAAAATCTGCCAGAAACTCGACGCAGGCCTCATTGGTGCGGCCCTCGATGGGAGGCGCCGTCAGGGCCAGCTTGAGGGCGTCGCCGATCTCGCCCAAGATTGCGTTCCGGCGGGCGCGCGGCTGCACGCGAACAGCGAAGGTGGCACCCTGAGGCGTGTCGCGGATTGAGATCACTTCGGCGCTCTCGGGCCAAAGATGGCGGTGCCGATGCGCACGCAGGTCGAGCCTTCCTCAATGGCGACCTCGAAATCGTGTGACATGCCGATGGACAGCGTGTCCACGCCGATGGCGGGCAGGTTGCGGGCGGCGATCTTATCGCGCAATTCTCGCAGCATGCGGAAAAAGGGCCGCCCACCTTCGGGATTTTCCGTGAAGGGCGGGATGCTCATCAGGCCGCGGAATTCAAGATGCTCGAGACGCGGCGCGGCCGTCAGGATCGATTCGAGTTCCGGCGAATCCGGCGCAACTCCGCTCTTCGCCGCCTCGCCACCGACGTTGATCTCAATGAGCACTCGCAGGCGCTTGCCGGCTTTGCCAGCGGCGGCGTTCAGTTTCTCCGCCAGGTGCAGGGAGTCGACTGAATCGATCCCGGCAAAAATCTGCGCGGCTTTGGCGGCCTTATTCGACTGCAAGTGGCCGATAAGGTGGAACTCAATCTCCGGCAGGTCGGCGAGCGACGGGGCTTTTTCCGCGAACTCCTGCACGCGGTTCTCGCCGAACAGGCGCTGGCCAGCGTTGGAGGCTTCGCGGATGATTTCTGGCGGAAACGTCTTGGTAACTGCCATCAACGCGACGTCTTCGGAGCGCCGGCCGGCGCGGCGTGCGGCTTCGGCGATGCGCTGGCGGACGCTAGCGAGATTGTCGGCTACTGACACGGGGGAAACGCCACGGATTACACGGATAGAGACGGATCAGGATTTGGATCCGTGAACATCCGTGCAAATCCGTGGCCGATGTCTTTCGCTGTCACATGATCGCCGTCGGCGGTGCGGGTTCGTCGGGGCTGCCGGCGTTCGCTAGCGGCAGCTTGACCATTGCGAGTGCGAGCACTCCCAGGGCGATCAGCGCGGTCCAGAAGGGCGCCGTCCACTTCACAAGGGTGGGGTCATGTCCTGTGCCGACGAGACCGGCGATCACCAGGCCGCACAAGGCCTCGCCCGCGATGAGCCCGGATGCCGTGAGGACTCCGGCGTTCTCCACGCGCGCCTTCTGAGCGTCATTGAAGCCGCGGCGATCGCGCAACTTTTCTGTTACCCAGCGCAGGATGCCACCCACGAAAATGGCGAAAGTGGTTCCGAGCGGCAGATACATGCCAACCGCGAAGAGCATGGGGCTCCGGACTTCCACCATGATCAGGGCGAAGCCCATGAGGATGCCCACCACGACCAGTGGCCAGGCCATGTTGCCGCCAACGATGCCCTGGGCGAGCATCGCCATCAGTCCGGCTTGCGGCGCCGGAAGCTGCGCACTGCCAAAGTGATAGGCCTTGTCGAGGATGGCCAGCGGAAAGAAGAGCACCAGCGAAGCGACCACGATGCCGAAAAGGTCGCCGACCTCCATCTTCGCGGGCGTTCCGCCGAGTATGTGGCCGACCTTCAAATCCTGCAGCATCTCGCCAGCGACTGCCGAAGAGACGCAGACCACCGCCGCCACACCCAGCACCGCGGCGACACCGCCGACGCCAGAAACACCGAGGGCGACCATCAACAGGGCGGCGACTACGAGCGTGCACAACGTCAAGCCGGAAACCGGGTTGTTCGAAGAACCGATCATCCCCACCAGGTTCCCGGAGACCGCAGCGAAGAAAAAGCCCAGGATGACCATGACCACGGCCGCGACAATGGCGCCCGACAATATCTTGGAGCTGGCGAGGTTGCCTGCGCCAGCGATGAAGTAGTGGTAGAGCGCCAGCATGGCGAGGAGCATGATGCCAACGCCGACAAATACGATTTTGGAGCTCAGGTCACGCTCGGTGCGGTCGCCAACCTGGTGTGCCGACGCGGACTTGCGCAGATCGGAAACCGCGCGTCCCATGCCCGCCGCGAGTTGTCTGCGCATGCGGAACAGAGTGAAGCTGGCGCCAACGAGCATGCCGCCGACAGCGATCGGGCGAACCACCGAAAAGTAAATCGACGCGGCAAGCTGCGACCACGCCACCATGTGGCCTGCCGGCTGGCCGGCCTGTATGTAAGGACCAATTACAAAAGTGAGAAGGGGAACCAGGAGTCCCCACGCCACCACACCGCCGGCGAAGTTCAAGGCAGCGAGGCGCGGACCGATGATGTAGCCGACCCCAAGGTAGGCCGGGCTGATGTCGGGGGCGGCGAACGTCGAGGCGCCGCCGGTAAGGGTCGCAGCCACGTTGGGATTCGTACTTGTTCGCAGGATAAGCTTCCTGCCCAGTTCGCCGATGTTCACGTTGAAAACGTTGCCGGGAGAGAAAACATTGATGGCGCCGAGCAGGTACAAGAAGCCGCCGAATCCCATATTGGCGAACAGGATTTTTGCGGCCGTGCTGCCCTGCTGCCCGGCTTTGTGAATCTGTGAGGCGGCGACGGACTCGGGGTAGGGAAGCTCGGGGTCTTCGACCATCACGCGCCGCAGCAGGGTGACGAACAGGATGCCGAGTGTCCCGCCGATCACCATCAGGGCCACGGAGTTCCAATACTTAGCCTGGGTGAGGCCCGGCCAGAGGCCGGCGATGACGAAGGCCGGGATCGTGAACACGGCGCCCGCGGCTACCGATTCACCGATGGACCCGATGGTCCGGGCGATGTTCTCTTCTAGGATCGAACCTTTCATCAGTCGCAGCAGCGACATGCCGATGACGGCTGCGGGATAGGTGGCGGCAATGGTCATGCCGGCCCGCAGTCCCAGATAGGCGTTGGCCGCGCCCAGGACGCCGGTCATAAGCAGGCCCAGGAGGATGGCGCGGAGGGTGAACTCCTTCATCTCCATCTGGGGAGGGACGTACGGCTGAAACTTCCTGGGCGCCTCTTGCGGGGGCGCCGTGGTTTGAGGGCTCATGAACTCCTCGTCGCTTGCGGATGTGGGACGCTGCCATCCCAAACAGCACGCTGATTTTACAAGGAAACCCCTCGGCCACGGGTTGGTTTTGCCGGTAACTGCCGGACAAGGCCGGAATCCGTGGGTCGGCAGTGTCTGGAGAATGCATGCGCTCTACGGATTTCTACGATGGCTTGACGTCCCCTGCAGGATTCCGGTAGTGGTGCAGCACCACTACCAGGATTCCGGCAACCTTTACACATCCTGCCATTTACGCAATAATCAAGGATTGCGTCTAGAGAAGACTAACCACATAGAGAAGACTAACCTCTAGAAAGGACAGTGTTTTTGTGCTAATGATTCGCCTGGCGCGCGTAGGTGCGCGCAAGCAGCCGCACTACCGTATTGTGGTGATAGAGAAGGAGCGTGCGCGGAACGGTCGCCCGGTTGAGGTGGTGGGCACATACAACCCTCGCACCAATCCCGCATCGGTCGAGTTGAAGCGTGAGCGCGTGGATTACTGGGTGTCAAAGGGCGCTCGGATGTCGGATACAGTGACCCGGATTCTGGCGAAGCAGCCGACCGCGGCTCCAGTGACGGCGTAAAAACTCGCCCCGTCGAAGGGATCTCGCATTTTTCTGTTTAGGGGGCGCAGCACGTCGGGCCTCGGACCCCACGCCAGGGAGGGCGCGGGTTATGGGCGGCGAGCAGGGTGGGGACATGCGGGCGTTGATCGAACAGATTGCCAAGGCACTCGTCGACGAACCGGAGCAAGTGGCGGTTCGGGCCATTGACGGGGAACAGGTAACAGTCTTGGAGTTGCGTGTTTCTCCCAGCGACCTCGGCAAGGTCATCGGGAAACAGGGTCGTACGGCGCGTTCCATCCGCACCATCCTGGGCGCTGCCGGTATGAAGCTGAAAAAACGCTACACCTTGGAGATCCTGGAATAGCTCCCGCGGGTTCCGCCAGCCAGGAAGAGTTCATCAGCCTCGCACGAGTGCTGCGCACTCAGGGGCGGCGCGGCGAGGTTGCCGTAGAACTGCACACCGCGTCCCGGGGACGTTTCCCGGAAGGTTCCCGCGTGTTTGCTCTCAATGAGTACAACCAGCGGCGGGAACTCGTGGTGGAAGATTCCTGGCCGCACAAAGGGCTGGTGGTCCTCAAGTTTCGCGAGGTGGAGAACATCTCGCAAGCGGAAATGCTGGTCGGCTGCGAGATCCAGGTGCCGCGCGCGGAGCGCTTGCCCTTGCCGGCGGGCGAAGTTTACGTTAGCGATCTGGTGGGTTGCGCGGTTTTCGATCGCGGTGCTGAAGTCGGACGGATCGCGGAAGTCCAGTTCGGCTCAGGCGATGCGCCCTTGTTGCTGGTGAGGGCCGGCGCGAAGGAGCACCTGCTGCCGTTTGCCGAGGCGTATCTGGTCAAGGTGGACACTGCAGGCAAGCGGATCGATATGGATTTGCCGGAAGGAATGCTGGAATTGAGTCATTGAGCGATTGGGTCATTGAGCCATTGGGTGATTAGGCCGTTGTTCAATGACTCAATGGCACACTGACTCAATGGCTCAATTCTGATGAAGTTCCACATCCTGACGATCTTTCCGGAGTTCTTCCGCGGCCCGCTCGACTACGGGATCGTGCGGCGGGCGCAGGAAGCCGGGCTGGTGGAGATCAGCGTGCACGACCTGCGGAGCTTCACCCATGACCGGCATCGGACGGTGGATGATCGCCCCTTCGGCGGCGGCGAGGGCATGGTCCTCAAGCCGGAACCGATCTTTGAATGCGCGGAGTCTTTGGGCGTGGCGGCGCGCGATCAGCGCCGTGTCGCGCAAGAATCGGTAGTGCTGCTGTCGCCGCAGGGCGGGCTGTTCAACCAGGACATCGCCGCGGAACTGGCCAGGCTCGAGCGCCTGGTGCTGATTTGTGGCCGCTATGAGGGCGTGGACGAGCGCGTGAGCGCCTTCCTGGCCGATCGCGAACTGTCGGTAGGCGATTACGTTCTGAGCGGAGGCGAACTGGGCGCGGCCATCATCGTGGATGCGGTCACGCGCTTGTTGCCCGGTGCGCTGGGCAACGAAGCTTCGGCGCAGCAGGAGTCGTTCACGCGCGGCTACTACCCCAGCAAACCAGAAGCGGGTTTGCTGGGGGCCCCGGGCGCAGGAACGATCGGGGAGGGCCCAGACTCCACCTGCGCGTCGGGCGGGTTGCTGGACTACCCGCACTACACGCGGCCGGCGGAGTTTCGCGGGATGAACGTCCCCGAGGTGCTGGTCTCCGGGAACCACGAAGAGATCCGGTGCTGGCGGCGCCGCGAAGCGCTTGAGAAGACACTGCGCAACCGTCCCGACCTGCTGGAGCGTGTGTCGCTCAGCGCCGAGGACAAGGAGCTCATCGCCCAGATTGAAGTCGAGGACAGACACTGAATCCGGATTGCTAGCCCCCGGCTATTGGCTCTTGGCTTTTAGCTCTTGGCCAAAAGCCAATAGCTAAGAGCCAATAGCAACGACTCAGGGACGGAGTAGCACAAGAAAGGAACAGTCATCATGTCGATCTCACCCATCATGGATAAAGTAGTCGCGAAGCTGCAGCGCAGCGACCTTCCCGGGTTCAAGCCGGGGGACACCATCCGCGTGCACGTCAAGATCAAAGAAGGCGACAAGGAGCGCTTACAGGCGTTCGAAGGCATCGTGATCTCGCGCTCGAGCGGCCCTGACGCCAGCTTCACCGTGCGCAAGATCAGCTTCGGCCACGGCGTGGAGCGCATTTTCCCCCTCAATTCGAAGGTGATCGACAAGATTGAGGTGCTGCGCTCGGCCCAGGTTCGTCGCGCCAAACTGTTCTTTCTGCGCGGGCGCCGTGGAAAATCGGCGCGGCTGCGCGAAGCGGAGTAAAGCGGTCGCGTCCTGCCCCCTTGCCCCTGCCCGGCTTTTGCGCCAGACTGGCAGCAGCCATGCCGGAACACGGCACAATGCGCCGGCTTCCCTTGAAAGGCGTTGGCGGACTGGTCTTCACCGCTGGGATGATTGCACTGGCGGTGGTCTATGTTCCGGTGTTGCGCTGGTTCCTGGCTTTTGCCGTGCCCATTGGAATCGTGATCGCTTTGGCGCTGCACTTCTGGCACAAGCACGCGCCCGCCCCTGAACCCGAGGACAAGAAGAGAGTCCTCCACCTCGACGACCACTGATGTCCCGCAAGCTCCAGCTCGATAGCGAGAAATCCCTCTCCAAGGCTGCTCTAAAGCTGCGCTTATTAAAACGCCTGAAGTGCACCACCCGCTACGAGCGGGAAGCCTGGAAATCAGGCGCGCGCTTTGTCGCCGGGGTGGACGAAGTTGGCCGCGGGTCGCTATTCGGACCTGTGGTCGCCGCCGCCGTGATTCTCGACCCCGCTTACCGCATCCGCGGCTTGCGCGATTCGAAGCTGCTGCCCGCCGAGCGACGCGAAACCCTGGCGGAGCGCATACGGGAGCACGCTGTTGCCTGGTCGGTTGCGGCCGTGGACGCGGCGCGCATCGACCAGATCAACATCTACCATGCCTCGCGCCTGGCGATGCTGGAAGCTGTTTCGCAGCTTGCGCCGGCGCCGGACCACCTGCTTATCGACGCCTTGCGCATCGATTTCGCTTGTCCGCAGACCGCCATCATCCACGGCGACGCCCTTTCGGCCTCCATCGCGGCCGCCTCTATCATCGCCAAGGTCGAACGCGACCGTATGATCCGCGAATGGGACTCCGTATTCCCGATCTACGGCCTCGCCTCCAACAAGGGCTATTACACGCGCAAGCACGCGAGCGCGTTGCGCCAGTACGGGCCTTCCCCTCTGCATCGCCGGTCGTTCGAGCCAGTGTGGAATTCGGCCTCGCCGCAGGACGTGCTGGAATTCATGCTGGGCGAGGCCTCTGCGCCGGACGAAGCGAAGGAAGCCGCCCTGGAGATCGAGGCTGACGAGCGCGTCATTTCTGCCGCATCCGGCGGCGACTGAGGGCAATCTACATGTCGAGGATTGGATGCTGAGGCTGCTTTGCGTAACGGCCCACCCGGACGACGAAGCCGGAGGATTCGGCGGCGCGCTGCTGCTCTACGCCTCGCGCGGAGTGGAGACGCATGTCCTGTGTCTGACACCCGGGCAGGCGGCCTCGAATCGCGGCGGCGCTCGCTCCGATGAGGAGCTGGCAGCCATGCGCCGCGCCGAGTTCCAAGCGTCTTGCCGCGTGCTGAAGATTGCCAGCGGCGAAGTGCTCGATTATCCCGATGCCGGGCTCGACCGCGTGGACTTCCGCGCCGCGGTCGGCAAACTGACCGAGCGCGTTCGCCGCATTCGGCCACATGTCATCCTCACCATCGGTCCGGAGGGGGCGGTCACCGCCCATCCCGACCACTCCATGGCCTCGCTTTTTGCCACCCTGGCCTATCACTGGGCGGGACGGAGTAACCGTTTCCCCGAGCAGCTCCAGAACGGTCTCACGCCACATCGTGCGCAGAAGCTCTATTACGCGACCACGCTGTTCTCGCTCCCCGACCGGCAACCCGTCTCGCCCTCCCCGGTGACGGCCACCATTGAGATTGGGTCCCACTTCCTGGAAGAGAAGATCCGGGCCTTCAAGCAGCACACCAGCCAGTCGCCGTTGTTCGAGCTTTTCGAGGGCATGGCGCGCAAGCGCGGGACCAGAGAACTGTTCCACTTGGCGGCGACAACGGCACCGCGACAGATGCAGATGGAAACGGACCTGTTCGAGGGAGTGAAGGAAGATTGAGTCATTGGGCCATTGGCTCATTGACTTTTCGTGCAACAGCACTACAGGCCCGCCTTGATCACGCGATCAGGCGTACTCCCAGCGCCGCGCCATCCTGCGGGCAATTGCGAACAGCACCGCTGCCACCGCGAGCAGCACCACCACCTGGGGCCAGAGGTGTGACAGCGGCTCATCGCGCCAAAACACTTTGGTGAAGCCGTCAATTGCCCAGGCGTTGATGGTCAGCAGGCCTGCCTTCTGCATCGCTTCCGGCATCAGGAACCGTGGGAACATGCTGCCACCCACCGACGACATGATCAGGATCACCAGCGTGGACAGCGGGCCCAGTTGGGCCCGCGTACGGCAGATGCTGGCCAGCAGCATGCCGAAGGCCGCGACCGCAAGCGCGGTGCAAACCCCCATCACCACGAACCCGGGGATATGGGGGAGAAAGTCGAGCTTGAAGACGGCCCATGCCCAGATAAACATCAGCACCAGTTGCGCGAAGGCCAGCAGTGTGCTAAAGGTGAGTTTTCCCGCCAGCAGCGCGGTCATTGTTACGTGCGAACTCAGCACCCGGTCCAGGGTTCCGCTTTCCGCCTCATCCAGCAGGGATCCGGCGGCACTGCTTGCCGTAAACAGCAGAAACATCACTCCAATGGCCGCAGCGTAGAAAGACACCATGGGGCTGCGCTTGTTCTCGCCGACAACATCGCGCGTGGTGATGGAAATAAGTCCGCCGCCGCTGGCGCCGCTGGGGCCTGGGTTCGCGCCGGCGGCATCCCGATCGTTTTCGTATCGCTGAAGTTCATCAAGACTGTGCTGGATACGCCTGCGCTGTTCCGGCGTGATTCCGCCGGCGTATTCTTCAAAGTATTTCGATCCCTGCTCCGCCATGACGTCGGGCATCGAGGTCATGGCCACTTTCTGCAGCAGGCCGGCAACCATCTGCGGCGCGACCATGTCGCTGCTGTCCTTGAGCAGACGTATCGCCGGATGCTCCTGCGAGCCACCGAAAGAAATAGGATTTTTTCCGAAACCCTGCGGAATGATCAGCGCGACCGGCGCCGCCCCGGCTTTCACCGCGGCTTCGGCGGTTTGAGCGGCGTACTCCGGTTGCTCGACGCCCTGCTTCCGCGGGGGCCGCGTTCGCACTACGAGCGACGCCTCCGCCTGGAGGCCCTTGATCAGCCGCTGCGACCCCCGGCTGTGGTCCTCGTCCACGACGATGACGGTGATCTTCGGCGTAGTATCGCGCCTGCCGCCGAAGATGACGGCAAATATAGAGAAGAACGCTATCGGCAGGATGAAGCTCAGGGCCAGCGCCCCGCGATCGCGGCGCAGCGAAACCAGGGCGGTACGGACAATGGAAGCGATCACTCGCGCAGCTCCCTTCCCGTCAAGTGCAGGAAGACCGATTCCAGGTTCGGCTTCCGGAGCGAGACGTCCAACAGTTCGTGTCCGGCTTTGGCCGCGGCATCGATAAGGGTCGCAATCTCGCTGGGATGCTCAAGCGTGAACTGCCCCGTGCCCTCGACATAGCGGCCGCCGCGCTTCTCCACCCACTCCGCCACATGAACTCCCGGCTCGCGGAAATGCGCAATGGCCTCGCTGCGCGAGGCGAAAGCGTTGCGTACCAATTCATCCCTGGTCCCCAGGGCAATGATGCGTCCGTGATCAACGATGGCGATGCGATCGCACAGCCGCTCCGCTTCTTCCATGTAGTGCGTGGTGTAAATGATCGACATCCCTTTCGCGTGCAGGGCTTCGATCATCTCAAAAATCCGGTTGCGCGATTGCGGATCGACGCCAACGGTCGGCTCGTCCATCAGCATCAGTCTGGGTTCGTGGATGAGGCCGGCAGCCATGTTAAGGCGCCGCTTCATCCCTCCCGACAGATTGCTGACCCGCTCTGCCGCGCGGTCTGCCAGCGCCGCCCACTCCAGGCAGCGCGCGACGGCACTCTGCAGGGAAGCGCTCCCCAGCCCATGGAATCGGCCAAACGCTTCCAGATTCTCCCGGCAGGTGAGCCGGGGATAAAGCGCCAACTCTTGCGGGACCCACCCGAGCGCCGCACGTGCACCGTTGGAGCCGGCCGGCGATCCAAAGACCGACATCGTGCCTGCATCCGGGATGACGCGTCCGACAACGCTGCGGATAAGCGTGCTCTTGCCGGCGCCATTAGGGCCGAGCAATCCCAGGCATTCGCAACCGTTCAGTTCGAGCGTAATGCCATTGAGCGCGACCACCTCACCGAAGCGTTTGACCAGCCCCTCGGCGCGTAGCGGCTTCACTGCCGAGGAAGCCGGAGCCGGGCGCGCGGACGTCATCCGAGTCCCCCTACTTCGGCGATTGCGCCAGCGGTTTGATGATTTCCCCCAGCAGGTCCGGCGTGTTGGAAATGCGCTCCAGGCCCGGATATTTCTCGCCTCCGTGATAGTTCACGGAATATGTGCTCTGAAAGGAGCCGTTCTGGACCAGGAGTTGGATCGGCTGGGAGCTGCGCTTGGCTTCTCGGATAGCGTCATGCAGCACGGTTGACGAATAGGCGCGTCCATTGACGCCGAGCAACTTCATGCCGGGACCTATGCCGGCCTGCCACGCGGCTGAGCCGGGGAGAACGTCACGCAGGGTGGCCTCGGGCTCGCGGACTACCATACCCAATGAGTAACGCACGTCGGTCACGTGACCCACTACCTCGGTGCCCTGGAACACCGGGGATGGCGTCTCGCTGTAAACCAGCTTCCAGCCGCTGCGCTCGAGGCCGCCCATGGGGGCGTGCGCCACAGTGGAATCCAGGCGCGTGTTCAGGAATGTGCGCCAGTCGTGTGCCACGACCTGGTTGAGCCCGTTTACCACGTCGTCGAAGGTGTAGGTCTTCAGCTCGGGTCCCCTGTCGCCTCCCCCGAAGAAAATACGGCAGAAATCGTTCAGGGATCGCCGCCCCCTGGTGAGCTCGCGGATGGTGGTATCGGCATCGAGCCAGATCAGCGTGCTCTCGTCGTAGAAGTCCACGCTGCGCCGCCAGGCCCCCCACTCGGGCGGAGCTTCAAACAGAATCTGCGCCGCGATCGCCGTATCGCTCAGCGGCCGCCAGGTGCGCCCGGAGGTCGTGTCCAGTTGGGCCGTGGTGATGGCCAGGTGCTGCCGCGTCTGCTCGGGCGTCCACAGGCCGCTGCGCCCCGACAGGATCACGCCCAGATACTGCGTCAGTCCCTCGTACACCCAGAGCAACTCGCCCTTCATCGGCTCCTGATAGTCAGCGGTAGCCAGGCCGGCGGGACGGCGGTATTTACCATTCCAGGAGTGGGCGAACTCGTGCGGAAGCAGACCGCCACCGGAGGCGTAGAGGTAGCCGTCCACGAAAACGCGCTCCCGCATGCGGTCGTCGCTCGATTGGTGGTGCTCCAGCCCGAACTGCGCGATGTGATCGCTCAAACTGATCAGGAAGTCGTAATGCCGGTAATGCCGCGCGCCGAAGAGCGCGCCGGTCTCGCGTACCAGTTGCGAGTACTCGCTGACCACATCGGAAGGGATAGCGAGGGCAGCGTCGCTATCGGCGGCGAGGTCGAGGCGATGCGGAGGAGTGATATCAGCGGCCAGTGGTACCACGCGGAAGTGTGCGCCGGAGAGGACCGGCGAGTCGATCAGGAGATTGAGGGCGACGGACTTGAATTCGACCGTGTCGCCGGTCTGCGACGCAACTTCGAGAGGGGTGGCGAATTTCCATCCTGCCGGCAGACGAAGGCTGGCGGCGTAGGTCAGTTCGCGCGGCGGCTTCCCCTGCGGATACAGCAGCACCTGGTTCCAGTTGACCATCGCCAGTTGCTGCGTGGCGGAGGCGGCCGAGGAGAATCCTTCCTCCTTTACCTGCCCGAGGTAGTCAAGCGCGATCTCCAGCGCGGGCGTGCCCTCGGGCACATCCACGTGGAAGGCGTACATGTCCACGTCGTCGCGGCGCCAGGCGAGCGGCTTGCCGTTTGCGGTGATCTTGAGGCCGGCGAGATTGACGATCGGGCCGGTGGGGCCGTGTTCCCCCGGGATCCACTTGGGATAGCAGAGCGTCAGAGGCCCGCGGGTGACCGGAATTATCAGCCGCGCATGAAGCAGGCTGCGCGGCGCGTCGGTGGCATCGACGGCCAGCGTGATCGTGCCCGGAGGATTCGCAGCGGGAAGAGGTGCGCAGAAAACGCCGAACAGCAGCAGGAGAGCAACCGCAGAACGCTTTCGCATGGGCGCACAAGAATAATCGCCGCGTCGGGGATGGCGCAACTGGAGCGTGGGCTGCCGGCAAACAGCTACTTCCTGCCGGTCTTCTTGCCTTCCTCCACTGCGCCGGTGATGCTGGCCAGCACCTTGTCGAAGGCTTCCTTCTTCGACATCGAACCGCGACCGCCCTTGTTCCTGCGGTAATTGTGCTCGTGGTTGCAGGTGCGGCAGCGGACCTTCCGGGCCTCTTCGCCAGCCATGGAGACTACAGCGTGGGTGGCGCTCAGCTTGCAGCGCGAGCAGTAATCGTCGATGTCGTCGCCGAGGCGCATAAGGCCTCCCTGGACTCCCAAAGCAACGGGGCCGAAGTTTAGCACAGCAAGGGACGACTGAAGGGCCCTGCGCGCGGGTGTTATGATTCCCGCGTGCCGCCGAAGAAAACGCGCGGGAAGTTCATCACCATCGAGGGTCTGGACGGCTGCGGCAAGAGCACGCAGCTCGGGCGGCTGGCTACGGCTCTGCGTAGCGAGGGGATCAGCGTGATCGAGACGCGCGAGCCCGGCGGGACTCCCGTGGGTGAGAGGGTCCGCGCCGTGCTGCTCGATTCCCGCACCTCGGGCCTGTCGCCACGGGCCGAGCTGGCGCTGATGTTCGGGGCGCGCGCGCAACATGTGGATGAGGTCATTCTGCCGGCCCTGGCGGAAGGCACCTGGGTGCTGTGCGACCGCTTCACCGATTCCACGGAGGCCTACCAGGGCGGCGGCCGCAAGCTGGGAAGCGAGGCTGTACAGGCGTTGCACAGGATCCTGTGTCACGACCTCCAGCCCGACATGACTATCCTCATGCTCTCGGACGTGGAAGCCAGTGTGGCGCGGGCGCGCCGCCGCAACCTGGCGCGCATTCCCTCCGTGGCTCCGGCCGCGGAGGCGCAACCCAACGACGAAAACCGCTTTGAGCAGGAGAGCCGTGCGTTTTTCCAGCGTGTCGCCACTGTGTACAAAGCCATCGCAAAACGCGAGCCGGAACGCGTGTTTGCCGTGGACGCCCGTCCGGCGCCGGACGTGGTCCACCCAAAAATTGTGGCCGCGGTGCGCCAGCGGCTGATGGGAAAGAAGGCTTCGAGCTTTTAGCGGACAGTTTTGAAAGCGCTTTGTCATCCTGAGCGAGCGCGCCCACTTCTGGCGCGCGAGTCGAAGGACCCCTATTCGAGAGATATCACGGGGGTAGGGGTGCTTCGACTCGTGCGGGCAAAAAACGGCCCGCACTCGCTCAGCATGACAGCACTGAACGGTGATGCTTTTCCTACCGAGTTAGACTATCTCACGCATGTCCTTCTCTGACTTCTACGGTAACTCCGAAACCGTAACTCGCTTGCGGGAGATGCTGGCGCGCGATCGCCTGCCGCACGCCATTATCCTGGCGGGAGCGCGCGGCGCTGGAAAGTACAAGCTGGCGCAGATGACGGCCAAGGCGCTCAACTGCCTGAAGCGCCCCGTCCGGGACGGCCTGCCGGATTTCTGTGGCGCCTGCTCCAACTGCCTGCGCATCGGCGAGGCCGATGATCTCGCGGCGCGCTTCTCCGAAGCCGTGGCTGCGCGCGAAGAGCTGCGCGAAGCGGACAAGCGCGAGACGCGCCTGCTCATCCAGACCCATCCCGATGTCCTCATCATCCCGCCCGATCCCCCGCAGATGATGATCAAGGTCGGCCAGGTGCGGCGGGTCATCGAAACCATTTATTTCCGCCCTTCGGAAGGCCGCGAGGCGGTGTACATCTTCACCGATTCGGCTTTCATGAAAGAGGCGGCCAATTCTCTGCTGAAGATTCTGGAGGAACCGCCGGGCTTCGCCACCATGTTTCTGTTGACTGAGAACCCCGGCGAACTGCTGCCGACCATTCGCTCGCGCGCCATCACGCTGACGCTGGCCGCGCTCCCGGCAACGGAGATCGAGGCCTGCCTGGCCCGCATGCGTCCGGAGTTGCACGCCAAGCAGCGGGGGCTGGTGGCGCGGCTCTCGGGCGGCGCGGTCGGCGCGGCGCTGTCCTTCGACCTAGCCGCTTACGTCACCGCGCGCAAGGACGCGCTCGCCCTGCTGACCACCGCTGCCCATCCCCAGGACCACAGCGAGCTGTTCAAGGTGACGGAAACTTACCGCGCCGGGGCCGAGGGCAAGGACAAGACCGAGGAATTGATCACCACGCTGTACTGGCTGCTGGAGGACTTGCTGTTCCTGAAGTCGGGCACGCCGGATCTGGTGCGCAACACGGACATCGTTTCCGAGCTGGGCCGCCTGGCGCAGTCGGTGGACTTCGCCTGGATCGCGGCTGCATCCGACCGCCTGGGCGAGGTGCAATCCGGCATGCGCCGCAACCTGCTGCGCTCGCTTTCCCTCGATGCTTTTGTTGCCGCACTGGAACGCGCCTAGACATCATTGGCTGCACAATCAATTGTCAGGCCGCGGGGGCTGTGATACGGTAGTGCCAAATTTAGCCCGCTCGAAACTCCTGGGTCATTCCTGAGACCAAAGCGAAGCGCGTTGCCGGCAACGGCAGCGCGGCTGTCGCCGCAGCGTCGGGAAAGCGGGCCCCAGCCGGAGTAGCGCCATGAAAGACGGAATGGATTTCACCGCAGTGCGCCGGGCCCCGGAGGCGGCCGATGACTTCGCCAATCGCAAACTGATTCGGCCGTCGTTGAGCCGTCCGGAGGGCAACCACATGCCGAGCGAGCGCCGTGACCGTCCCATTGTTGCCAAGAAGGCCCCACCCCCAGAGCAAACCCACGCAGAGAACTTCTATTATCAGAAGCAGATCCAGTCCAAGACGCCGATGGTCGTGGTGCTGCGCGACGGCGAGCAGGTGCACGGCACCATCGAGTGGTACGACAAAAACTGCATCAAGGTCATCCGTCCTTCGGGCAACCTGCTGATCTACAAGCCCGCCATCAAGTACATGTTCAAGGAAGCGGAAGAGCCGAAGAAGGGCTAGCGGCCGTACCCGTTCCACGCTGGGAAGCCGCGAGGATGGCCCAGCCTCTTTCTACACAATACCGACGCCAAGGGTCTGCTGCGAGGCCCGAAGGGCCCATATGCAATAGCCCAGGCCGCAGGCCTGGGTGGGCGAGGTTAAGATGGCGTGAGCCCCCGGAGGGGCAACACACGCCTTGGCTGGAAGAGTACCGCCCCGACGGGGCTCGTGCCTGCATTGACTTGCTACCCAGACCTTGCGGTCTGGGCTATTACATATCGGCGCTCCGCGCCTGACAGGTTGCAACACGAGCACAGCAGCCAAACGCTGTCCTTACGCAATCACCTTGGGCAGTACTATCCCCTTCTGCGCCTGGTACTTGCCTTTGCGGTCCTTGTAACTGGTTTCGCAAGGCTCATCTCCCTGAAAGAAGATGATCTGGCACAGGCCCTCATTGGCGTAAATCTTGGCGGGCAGGGGGGTAGTGTTCGAGATCTCGAGCGTGACGAAACCTTCCCATTCCGGCTCAAACGGAGTGACGTTCACGATGATGCCGCAGCGCGCGTACGTGGACTTGCCCACGCAGATGGTGAGCACGTCGCGCGGAATCTTGAAGTACTCCACCGAGCGCGCCAGCGCGAAGGAGTTGGGCGGGATGATGGCGCACTCCGAGCGCACGGTCACGAACGAGCGCTCGTCAAAATTCTTAGGGTCGACGATCGCCGAGTTCACATTGGTGAAGATCTTGAACTCGTCGGCCACGCGCAAGTCGTACCCATAGGAAGACAGGCCGAACGAGATCACATGGTTCGCGACCTGCTTCTCGGAGAAGGGATTGATCATGTCATGTTCCAACGCCATCTTGCGGATCCAGCGGTCACTCTTCAGCATGCTTGTCCTCATCTGTGGCCGGCGGGTAGCCACGGGTTCGTTCGGCAGGAAGGTGAGGCCATCTTAAACGCGAAAAGGCGCCGTTGACAATGGTCGCTATCTCCTCTAGCATCTGTTACTTGGCGACTTTCATGGCCGGCAGGGCCTGAGCCCTGGCGGAGGGAGTGGCAGGTGATCAAGCTAGACATCATCAACGAAGTGGTGACCAAGACGGGCATCACCAAGACCAAAGCGGAGCTGGCGGTCGAAACCGTCTTCGAGGGCATGAAGAAGGCCCTCGCCAAAGGGGAGCGCATCGAACTGCGCGGCTTTGGCGTGTTCAACGTGCGGCCGCGCAAGACGGGCATTGGCCGCAACCCGCGCACCGGCGCCGAGGTCAACATCCCTCCCGGCAAGGCGGTGCGCTTCAAGCCCGGCAAGGAACTGCAATCGATCGATTAGAAGCCGGCGCACTCGGGCGCGCTGCGTCTCCTGGGCCTTTTCTTCCATGTCTGAGCCTAATCCGCCTCTGACTTCTTCCACCTTCGAGCTGTACCGGCCGTTGGAAGTGTTCGTCGCGCCTCCGCCTCCGAAGCGCCGCTACTGGCTGCACGCGCTCCTGCTTCTGCTGACCATCTTCAGCACGCTGGTGGTGGGAGCGCGTCTGCAATACAACTTCGACCATAACCTGCCGGCGTTTTCGCTCGAAGAGTCGATTTTCCCCTGGCGCTGGGCCCTCGGCCCCTCGCACCTGCTGCTCGGCGTCCCTTTTTCCGCCACTTTGCTGCTGATTCTGCTGGCCCACGAGATGGGACACTTCCTCTACTGCGTGCGCTACCGCGTCTGGGCCACGCTGCCGTTCTTTATCCCCGCGCCTACCCTGATCGGGACGTTTGGAGCGTTTATCCGGATACGCTCGCCGATTCGCTCGCGTGCCGCTCTGTTCGATATTGGCATCGCCGGGCCGATTGCCGGATTCGTGGTCGCGGTCGTGGTGCTGGCCCTCGGGCTGACGTTCTCGAAGCCGATGACCTACGCGGCTGCGGGCTCCGACATTCAGCTTGGGTATCCGCTGATCTTTTATCTCGTGCAGAGCGTGCTGGCTCTGGTGCTGCCTGCCAGCGACCACGTGCACTTGGGCCTGCAGCACGTTTATCTTCATCCCACAGCCGTCGCTGCCTGGGTCGGCATGTTCGCCACCGCGCTCAACCTGCTGCCGGGCGGGCAACTCGACGGCGGTCACATTGTGTTCGCAGTTGCCCCGCGAATTCACCGCTGGGTCTCGCGCATCACAGTGTTGCTCTTGGTGGTGATGACTGCCTTCTGGTTCGGATGGCTGCTGTGGTCAGTGCTGCTGATGGCGACAGGCATGCGCCACCCCCAGGTGCCGGTCGAGCCGGGCATGGGCTCCGGACGCCGGCTTCTTGCCGCCTGTGCTGTCGTCATGCTCGTGCTGACTTTCGTCCCGGCCCCCTTCGGCGGCGCCGGCGCGTTCTCGCTGTTCAGGTAACTTCTTCGCCTTAGAGCAGGGACACTGGATCCACGTCCACCACCAGCTTGCCGCGCGGAATCTTCTGGGCGGCAGCGAAGTCCAGCAACGCGCGCAGCGCGGCGTTCAGCCGCTCGCGGCTCTGCGACTTCAGAATGAAATGATAGCGGTACTCCTGCTTCAGGCGTACCAGCGGCGCGGCTGCCGGACCCAGCACGCGCACGCCTTGGGGCGGATTTTTTTCCAGCCAGCGACCCAGCAGGCCGGAATACTTCAGCGCCTGCGTCAGTTCGTCCGAGCGCACCAGTACGTTGGCCAGCGCCGTAAACGGCGGATAGTGCATCCAGCGGCGATACTGCTGCTCCTTTTCGTAGAACCCGCGGTAATCGTGGCGCTCGGCGAAGCGGATGGCGTAGTGCTCGGGAAAATACGTCTGCAAGATGACCTTGCCCGGCGTTGAGCCGCGTCCGGCGCGACCGGCGACCTGCGTGAGCAACTGGAAGGTGCGCTCGGCGGCGCGGAAGTCGGGGAAACCGAGAGCGAAATCTGCACCCACCACACCCACCAGCGTGACGCCGTGGATGTCGTGTCCCTTGGCAATCATCTGCGTTCCCACCAGCAGGTCGAGTTCGCCGGCATGGAGCGCGGAGAGCACGCGCTCGAAATCCCCACGTCCGCGCACGGTGTCGCGGTCGAGACGCCCGATGCGCGCCGCAGGAAACGCGCCGTGCAGCAGGTCTTCCAGCTTTTCGGATCCTGTGCCAAGAAAATAGATGTACTCGCTCGCGCACTTGGGACAGACCTTGGGAACAGGTGCCTGGTAGTCGCAGTAGTGGCACATCAGGCGCTGAGCCCGCCGATGATGGGTCATCGCGATGGCGCAGTTCCTGCATTGCACCGTCTCACCGCAAGACCGGCAGAGCACCACTGGCGAGTATCCGCGACGGTTGAGCAGGATCATGGCCTGCTCGCCGCGCTCGAGCCGTTCGCGGATCTCTTCCACCAGCCGCCGGGAGAAAACCTGCTCTTCGCCGGACTGCTGGAACTCGGCCCGCATGTCCACCAGTTCGACTTCGGGCAGCGGACGCTGCTCGACGCGCTCCGGCAGTTCCAGCAGAGCGTACTTGCCTCTCTGCGCGTTGTAGAACGACTCCATCGCGGGCGTGGCCGAGCCCAGCACCACCGCCGCGCCGCAGATCTTGCCACGCATGATGGCGACGTCGCGCCCGTTATAGCGCGGCATCTCTTCCTGCTTGTAAGAACTGTCCTGCTCTTCGTCCACGACGATCAGCGCCAGATCGCGGACAGGGGCGAACACCGCGGATCGCGTCCCCACAACAACACGCGCATCGCCGTTGTGAATGCGGTGCCACTGCTCAGCCCGCTCGGCATCGGAGAGTGCGGAGTGCAGGATGGCTACCTGGTCGCCGAAAATTTCGTGCAGGTTGGCAGCAGCCTGCGGCGTGAGGCCGATTTCGGGGACAAGCAGGATCGCCGAGCGCCCTGCGGCCAGCACCTCCTGCATGGCAGCGAGATACACGGCTGTCTTGCCCGAGCCGGTGACACCGAACAGCAGCGTGACGGAGAATTTCTTCTCGCCGACGCGCTTGCGGATTTCTTCGAGAGCCTTGGTCTGCGCCGGGTTGAGGGGATAGTCGAGAACAGGCTTCGCTTTGAGGCCGGAGACGGCGAACTCCATCGGCTCGCTTCCAATCTCAACGATCCCGCGCCGCACCAGCGTGCCCAGCGTGCTCTGCGGCACGGCGAGGCTGCGCAAATCGTCTGCCGGGAGCCTCCCGCCGGAGGCGGCCAGGGCCTCCACAATCTTGCGCTGATTGTCGTTGAGCTTGCCACTAACTTCTTTCAGTTGGACGACGCGACGCATGCGCCGGGCATCGCGCACGCTGGAAATATCTTCGGCGGTTATCCATCCCTTGCGCACCATGCCCGCGAGTAGCTCGCGGCCGGCACGCAGCGATGTGCGCAGCGTCTGCTCACGGGCGCCGTCGCGCGCTGCCAGATAGTCGAGCACGCGGTATTCGAGCATCTGCTCGTCCGCAGACCTTTTCGATCGCCGCGATGACCCGCGCTCAGCGGACTCGTGCAGCGCGGCCCATCCCGTCTCGGTGATGCGGAACTGGCGTGCGCTCTTCACCTCCGCGCCCAGCGGCAACATGGTGCGGAAGACCTCGCCGAGAGGCGCCAGGTAGTAGTGGGAGATCCACTCGCCCAGGCGCATCAATTCGGGATCGAAGGCAGGGACGGCGTCGAGGATTTCGAGGACAGTCTTCGCTTCGACCGAGGGCGCGCGGTCATGCAGGGCCGTTACGACGCCCGGCAGTCGCAGGTTGCGGAAAGGCACCAGCACGCGACCGCCCACCACCGGCTCCGCTCCGTTCAGCCGGTAGGTGAAACAGGTCTCCAGCGGAACAGGCAGCGCGACATCACAAAAGGTGGGCATGGATTGGAAAGGCAATTTAACCACAGAGGACACAAAGGTACACGGAGGGAATCTTGGAAAGGGCGATCAATCAAGCGCCGGTAGGCGCGACTGAATGTAGCCCGGCACGAAGTGCCGGGTAAGCAAGGAAATCAAATGCCAGTCCCGTCAGGGACGGCTGACCGGATTACCTGAACAGTGGATGACTGCGCCTATTCCGAGGCCCTGCGCTGCTTCAGCCCTAAGTAGTCCATCACCATCTGCAGGTCTTTCCACGTTTCTTTTTTCTGCCGAGGGTCGCGCAGCAGGAACGCCGGATGGTAGGTGACGGCCAGGCGGGTGCCGCGGAAATCGAACCAGCGACCGCGTAGCTTGGCCATGGGCTCGTTGAGGCCGAGCAGGCAGCGCGCCGCGACCGCCCCCAGCGCAACAATGGCCTTCGGCTGGATCACGGCAATCTGGCGCAACAGGAAAGGCGAGCAGGTCTCGGTCTCCTCGCGCTCGGGCGTGCGGTTTCCCGGCGGGCGGCACTTCACCACGTTAGCGATATAGACCTGCTCGCGCTTGAGGCCCATGGCCTCGATCATTTT
>Ga0335069_10003827_pt1 | contig 22544 bp, 27 predicted proteins | sample Lox_Sample_11_FD_206714 | JGI IMG/M metagenome (GOLD analysis project Ga0335069, IMG submission 206714) | Soil microbial communities from Loxahatchee National Wildlife Refuge, Florida, United States - Lox_Sample_1.1 | ecosystem: Environmental > Terrestrial > Soil > Wetlands | place: USA... | reverse complement strand
GAACTGCGGATGAAGAGTCCGACGAGGCGGTAGTATAATAAAAATGTTCGTGGCGCTATCGTCTAACGGTTAGGACGGAGCCCTCTCAAGGCTTAAATACGGGTTCGATTCCCGTTAGCGCTACCAATAATTCAAAGACTTACGGGCTTTGCGCTGTGACGCGCTGTGACGCGCAACGGGCCAGCCGAGACGACGCGCAACGCGGCAAACTCTCCCGCACCACGCCGTCGAACCGGACGAACGCGTCCCTCATCGGGTGCCCGGCAGGTTGGAATTCTGCGATGATATCGATCATGCCGACGAGCGAGGCTCGGCCGCACGCGCAACCAGACAACTTAGAATCGACGGCTCGGCGGGGCGGTCAAAATGCCGCTCAATAACCAGCTTGCGCCTGAACGCCGAGACTGGAGTTTCATGGCGTTCAGCGGCCTGCCATCTGGGTCTGGCGTTCTTTTCGAAGAGGTTACGCTCGACGAACGCATCGGACCGGAAGCCGTGGCGCTACTGATCGAACCGGAGCCGGACGAACTGCTCGCAAAGAGGAGGCTGGACCTCAATCTCAAAGCTGGTATTGCTGCGACTGACTACGGTCCTGTCCTTTTCCTAATCTGGTGGATACCACCCATCGTCAGCGGGCGCCCTACCGCCTTCTACGAACAGATCATGAACCCCTTGTACCTAAACACATCCGAGGTCCTTCGCCGCGTGGCGGAACAAACACACCTCCACGTGATCGTCACGGACGAGACCGGCCAGGTTGTGACCGTCTTTGAGTACGAGAACATCTTCGGTTTCGGCGGGATCCGGGCGGCCGTGGACGGTGCGCGCGTTGCGTGGCGCGGTCCAGCGGATTTTGCCGAGGCGAAGGGCGCATACGAGCGGGAGTACGAGATCGACGATATCCTTGCCGGCCGGTATGATTGAATGCCATGATCGGTCGGAATATCAGCTTCATCGTGGGTCAACATTCCAGCGAGTTGGATCAAGCCATCTGGCATCATCGGGGCCGGAATGGCTTCGTACTAGATGTTGCCACCATCCACGAATCCATCGGCCAAGAGGTGATTGCGATGTGGTTCGACAGAACATCCTTCCTGGAAACGCTGTCCCGCTGCGAGACTATTGATCTCCGCGTCCGTTGCGGCCTGGCAGTTACGCAGGCGGGTCCGATAGCATTTATCCTGTGGTGGCTGCCGCCAGTCGATGAAGAGGGCGTGCCGTACTTTCTGAAGGAACACGTCCTGAATCCGATGCACGAAGGAAACCGGCAGGTACTGCGGCGACTGGGTGGGCAGAACTGCCTTCACGTGGCGTTGGTCGGTTCGGGCCCGCGGCTACTTGGCTTGCATGAGTTCAAGCACGATTACGGCTTCTTCGATCTCTACTCATACGCGCAGGCAGCAGCCGAAAAGGGATGGCCTGGGTACGACTTCGATGTTGCGCATTCGGCATTTGAGGAAGCCTTCAACGTTGGTGACTTGCTGCACGCCCGCTGTCCGGAACTCACCTTCCTGGCCGGCGATACCCCCTGATTTGTAGCCTTACGTCCGCGCTCTTAGCGCGCCTCCAGGCTTTACTCGGGCCCATCGAAGAACCAACCCCTGCGGTTGCGAGTTGACTCGTTGGAGCATCGCGCATCGAGGCGATCTCCGGTCGCAGCACGACCAGTATGAGCCGACGAAGATCCAACTCAGTCGGCAGAGAAACTCCCACGCCCAGATTCGGGAGCGTCTGCACAGCGGGTAGCCGCGCGTTAAGCGCGATAAGCGCGGTAAGACTTTTCTGTTGACGACTGAACTCGCCGAATGATAAGCATCAGTTGAACGCTCGCGAAGCGTTCCCCGAGCGTCGGGACGCTCGTTAATCCCTTCTCGCAGCTTTTCTGCTGCGCTACGTGTGTCCAAAAACATGAATGTCTTGATCCCCGTCTATCACGCAGACGGCAGCCTGTACGCCTGGGCCTCCGAACAACGCTTTGCCCGGCTGCAAGCGGCAGGTTTGATAGCGCGGGTGGTGCGTGAGCGCAAGGGACGCATCCACCGGGCGATTCTCTTTCTTAGGCCGGGTGAGCCGAAGCCGCTGTCGGCCAGTTCCGTGATGGGCACGAGGTACAGCTTCAAAGATCTCCTGGAGCACGGGCCGGCCTGGGAACTGAAACATCTTGATGGCAGCCGTGACGGCACGACGTATGCGCCACCGGAGACGAGAGCCGCATTCCTCCAGGTGGTTGCGGACTGCTTAGTCCCATGAAGAGCCAGCGACGGCAGGTCGGTGGACGGTACCTCGCCAGAGCGCGAGGCGCCTTCACCAGTCGAAACAAGCCGCTCACTCGAAAAAGGAAAGCTGATGCAGGCAGAGTCGTTCGGTAAGATCGCGGTGCCGACTCCAGGCACGCCGGTGCGCGTCACGACCAATACGGATCTGCGAGCGTCGCGAATACGTTTCGCCGCCGTCATCGGTGAGACTGGCCGCGTGTTCCTCGGCGTAGCTGGGATGAACAAGGCCAATGGTACCGGCGTCATCAAAGAGTTCTGGCCGACAGGAGCGGGAGGCGGCGTCGCGGACGCGCTCGATGTCTGGGCCACCGACGACCGTCACCTACTGTCGCCTTCCGACTACTACGTGGACGCGAACAACGGTGGCGAGGGGTTGATTGTCGCCTACTGGGGACGGTGATTTCGTTTCATAGGTACTTCCGGGCGACCGGCGGCGGCGCGTTGCACGATTGCACCATTTCGCTACCGTCAGACGAAAAAAGAGGTGGTCGGTGGTCACCCTCCGCGCGCCCCGTGGCGGCCCGCCAGCCAGCCTGGTAGGACAAGGCCAACCCGCCGCGACGGGGCGCAACGTGGGCCAACAGTGCGCGAAGGGGCGGCCGATGACGGCAATTCCAGTGATCCACGAACCCGTTTCCATTACGCCCGCGCTGGCGCGGCGCATCGAAATCTGGTCAGTGGACCGTGTGGTGCCGTACTCCAAAAACGCACGCACGCACTCGCCGGAACAAGTGGCCCAGATTGCGGCGTCGATTGCCGCGTTTGGCTTCAACGCGCCGATCCTTGTGGACAGCAACGCCGGAATCGTCGCCGGCCACGGCCGTCTGCTGGCGGCACGCAAGTTGGGCCTGTCGGAAGTCCCGGTTGTGGTGCTGGACCACCTGACCGAGACCCAACGTCGGGCTTACATCATCGCCGACAACAAACTGGCAGAGAACGCGGGCTGGAACGAGGAGGTCCTGGCTGCGGAACTGGCCGATTTGGAGCGCGACGGGCTCGACCTCAAACTCGTGGGCTTCTCCGACGAGGAGTTGGAGGCGTTACTCGCAAGCGCCGACGACAGTTCGGAGCCGGAAGAGGAAGAACCGCTTCCCGAACCGCCGAGCCAGCCGATTACGCGGCTTGGCGATGTGTGGTTGATCGGACCGCACCGCCTCATCTGCGGCGACTGCAGCGATCTCGGTGTGATTGAGAAATTGCTCGGCGGAAAGCACGCGAACGTCGTGATTACCTCGCCGCCCTACGCCACGCAACGCGAATACGATCCCACCAGCGGCTTCAAACCGGTGCCTCCGGAGGAGTATTGCGATTGGTTCCGCGACGTCGCCGCGAACATCCAAGCCATTCTGGCGCCCGATGGCTCCTACTTCTTGAACATCAAGGCGCACGCGGCCGAAGGCGAGCGGAATTTGTACGTGATGGATCTCGTGCTGACGCACCGACGCCACTGGGGCTGGCGCTTCGTTGATGAGTTTTGCTGGCGCAAAACCGATAACGGTGTGCCGGGCGGCTGGGGCAATCGATTCAAGAACGCCTGGGAGCCGGTGTTCCACTTCTGTCGCCAGCCCGAGATCAAGTTCCGGCCGAAGGCGGTCGGTCACGTCTCGGAGGATTGCTTCGACTACTCGCCGAACAACCCGAAATCGACCTCCGGCAGCGGATTATTGGGCACGGGTGCGCGCGGAACCGCCGCCGAGAAGCCGGGGGCAGCCGATGACGATGGCCGGTTCCGTGGCGTCGCGCGCCCGAGCAACGTCATCGAGGCGAGAACGGAGTCCAACCAAGGATCACACTCCGCTCCCTTTCCTCGCGCGCTGGCCGAGTTCTTCGTCAAGGCGTTCACGGACGGCGGCGACGTGGTGTTTGATCCGTTCCTGGGGAGCGGCACGACGATCGCCGCCGCGGAAGTCTTGGAGCGGATCGGAGTGGGTTGCGAGATCAGTCCGTCGTACTGCGATGTGATCCTGCGGCGGATCTCTAACCTGAGCGGCGAGGTTCCGATTCTACTCGCCACTGGCCAGACGATCACCGCAGTTGCGGCCGCGCGCGATGTCCCGATTGAACAGGTCGACAACCCGCGCGCGAGGGATGCCCGACGCATTCAACACAACGGGCCGGCACCGTTCTACGGGAGCCGCCGGAAGGTCTCCTGAGCCATGAAGACCGAACTCCAGGTGCAGCAGTGGTCAGTTGAGAAACTGATTCCCTATGCGCGCAACGCCCGCACCCATTCCGAGGAGCAGGTGGCGCAGGTCGCGGCCAGCATCGTCGAGTTCGGCTGGACGAATCCGATTCTGGTTGGCGCGGACGGAGTGATCATCGCCGGCCACGCGCGCCTGGCGGCTGCCCGGAAACTGAAGCTGGCCGAGGTGCCGGTCATCGTCCTGGATCATCTGACTCCAACGCAGCGGCGGGCCCTCGTGCTCGCGGACAACCGGCTGGCACTGAACGCCGGATGGGACGAAGAGATGCTGCGCGTGGAGTTGGAGTCGCTCGAGGAGGATGGCTTCGACCTCGACCTAGTCGGTTTCACGGACGAGGAGGTTGAAGAGCTTCTGCGCGATCCAGAGGAGTCCAATGTTGGACTGACCGATGACGATGCGATTCCCGAAGAGGAGGAGCACGCGGTTACCGTGCGCGGAGACGTCTGGCTGATGGGCGAGCACCGGCTGCTGTGCGGCGATGCGACCAGCATGGATGCGGTCCAGGCCGTTCTCTCTGGCGGCTTGGCCGACATGGTTTTTACGGACCCGCCGTACAACGTCGATTACGAAGGCAAGACCGCCAAAAAGCTCAAGATCGGCAACGACACGCTGGGCGCCAAGTTCTATGACTTCCTGCGCGATGCGTGCGCGAACGTGCTGGCGGTAACGAAGGGCGCCATTTACGTCTGCATGTCGTCGTCGGAACTGCACACGCTCCATCAGGCGTTCACCGACGCAGGCGGCTACTGGTCCACGTTCGTGATCTGGGCGAAGCACCACTTCACGTTGGGCCGGTCGGATTACCAGCGGCAGTACGAACCGATTCTCTACGGCTGGCGCAAGGGCACGGATCACTTCTGGTGCGGCGCGCGGGACCAGGGCGATATCTGGTTCATCAAGAGGCCAGCATCGAGCCAAGCCCATCCGACCATGAAGCCGGTGGAACTGGTGGAGCGCGCGATCCGCAACAGCAGCAAGACGCGTGACACCATCCTCGATCCGTTCGGCGGATCGGGCACGACCATGATCGCGTGTGAGAAGTCCGGACGGCAGGCGCGGCTGATCGAGTTGGAGCCGAAGTATTGCGATGTGATTGTTCGTCGCTGGCAGGCGTTCACCGGGCGGGAAGCCAAGCTTGAATCCGACGGGAAGAGTTACCGCGAGGTCGCCGGAACGAGAAGCGCAGTGGCAGCGTGAAGCGGACCGTTGCCGCGCCGAGATCGCGGCTACCGAAGCGTTGCTCCTCGCCGGCCATCCGGACGTCGAGGGCCTCTGCATGGCGCTGGCGGACTGGTCGGCCGAGTTGAGAATTCTGGAGCGCGACGGCGATGATTGATCCCATCCTGCAGGTGCTCGTACCCATGGTCGGATTGGTGTCCGGTCTGATCGCTACCTATGTCAGTCTCCAGAACCGGGCGTTGCTGGCCGAGGTACGCAAAGAGATCGCGGAACTGGAGAACCGGATCATCACCAGGATCAACGGTACGTACGTCCGTGCAGGGGAATGCCGCTTACGTGAAGAGTTGGTGGCGGAACGGATCAGTGCGCTGGCGGCGGGAGTTCACAAAGCAGAACCGACGCCGGATCGGAAAACGGCATAAGGCAATGACCCGCCCGCAGCCATCATGTGCCGCAGGACAGCGATGCCAAGACGTCACTATTCACGTTTCTTCGCCACCTCGGATTTGATTGAAGTGCCGAGTTGGAAAAGATGCTTGAACGCTTCTACTTTGGCCGAATATACGGGATCGAGGCTTGATATTGTGACGACGAGCGCCCATACGAGGGCCGCTCCTGCAAGATAGTCCATTGTCGGGCCGGGCAATAACAGCTTAATCCGGAGGGCGAACCACAAGGCGATCGCGGGCAGAAAGCCTGTAATAACGATTCGCAGAAGTCCAGCGAGCCGCAGTGACCAACGGTCTGTGGCTGAAACTGGGTCAGGTTCCGCCATGGGCATGCTATCCCAATCGCCTCTCAGAACGTATACGAGGATATTACTCACCTGCTCAACGAAGCGATCTCTCGTGTCAACTTTTGGCATCAGCACCCAGCGCTTGAGGTTTCTCAAGGCCGAGGCTCGCTTCAATGTCATTTCCTTAAGCCATCGGTCATCCGCAAGATGTCCGGTCATGAGCTGTGCAGGCAGATCGCCTTCAACTGCATTGGCCGCGGACTCAAGCTCCTGGATCAAGTCCCGCTTAATACTCAAATCAGTCCAGCGATTCGGCTTTGTCTGAAGAATTGCGAGCACCTCAAGTAAACTGGACGTCAGGACTGAATCCGGTCGCCTCCGTTCCTGTTGGATCTGACGAATGGCGATTATGCTGAGCGCGAGCATGAACACCCCGAATCCGAACAGGAGCCTTATGCTCTGTTCGATCGCTGGTGCGGGGAGGGCTACGGCCGCATTGAGCCACTCCCGCTGTGATCCGGGCACCGAATTCCATACGCCGTAACCAGCTATAAGTAGTGCCGTCCACACTGCTGTCGCAGCCACAGAAGTGAGCCTACTGACGCTCAGCCGGTCCGCAATGAGCGTCGGCAAGAAGAGCATCGCGATGGTCGACAGCATCAAGATGAAACCGGGGATTGATCGCGTGAACACATCAAAATTGTGAATGCGCTGATAAAAGAAAACGAACCACGCTATCGACGCGATGATTCCCAACCGTATGGTCTTGGCTCGCAAAACAACCAGGCGATTCACATGCCGGCGAAGGGCAGGCGCCAATTGTCGCCTGACGTCTGGCGAGATCGTCGATAGCGCTCCGAAAACTTCTCGTTTAGCTCGGGCCGTTTCTACGATCAAGCGCTTGATGCCTTTTCGACGCGCAAGCCATATCGGACGTCTGTCCCAGGTCTCCAGGATGATACGTCGTGGCCGGCTGATGAGAGCTTCTAGCTCCATAGCGTCTTCCGCTCGCTCCGCGTAAGGGGAACTGTTCAGTAGTGTGGACCAACGACGATCGTGGAGTCAAACACCGGGCCGGGCAGGGAATAACGAAAGTAACGCCGCCAGATCGTTGAATCCGGCGGCGTTGGGGGTGAGGTAGGTGTCGGTCGTTACTTGGCGATCTTGTAGACGCGGTCGCCGGCTTCGTTCTTCGAGGACTCGATGTTGACCTTGTGCTTCTTGGCGGCGGTGGAGATGAAGCCCCTGACGCTGTGGGCCTGCCATTCGGTGGCCTTCATGATCTCGGCGAGGGTCGCGCCCTTCGCGCGTGCGATCATGTCCAGGATCTTCGCGCCCTTGCTCTCGGCGCGCGGGGCGGTGGCCTTGCGTTCGGACTTGGCGGCGGCCTTCTTGCTGGGCTTGGCTTCCTTCTTGGGCGCGGCGGCCTTGGCGCTTTTCTTGGCTTTGGGCGCGCCCTTCTTCTGGCTGGCACCCTTCTTCGAGGGGGCCTTCTCCGGCGCAACGTTCGCGCCCTGTTCCGCAACGGCGGCGGCTTTGTCGTTGGTTTCTGCGTTCGTCATCGTGTTTCTGGTCATCCTTTTCTGCGCGTGCTTCGCGCATGACGATTCATCACTCCGGTTCGCCCGGAAGGCAAGGGAATAATGACCGTCCCCGCGACGATTCTCCGAGAGGCGAACACGTGGCGATTCTGAGCCAGCGGGCTTACGCGCGACAACGCGGAGTCGCGCTGTCCGCCGTGCAGAAGGCGATTGATACAGGCCGCATCTCCACACTGCCGGATGGCCACATCGATTCTGAACAAGCCGACATCGAGTGGGAGCAGAACACCACGCAGCATGCGCCGCCCGTCGCCAAGCGCGGCCAGGATGAGGACGATGTCTCGATCTTCGGCGCTTCGCAGTACACCAAGGCGCGCGCCGTGCGGGAACACTACCAGGCGCGGCTCGCCAAGATCGAGTACGAAGAGCGCGTGGGCAAGCTCGTGCCCAAGGACGAGGTGCAAGTCGCCGCGTTCAACAAGTTCCGCCAGTTCCGCGATCACATGTTGAACATCCCGGATCGCGTGGCGGCGGTGGTGGCCGCGGAAACGGAAGCCGCGAAGTGCTACGAAGTCCTGGCTACCGAGGTTCGCAGAGCACTGAATGAATTTGCAGACTCCAACGGCTGAAGAGATCTACTCAGCCGCGGCGGCAGCCGGCGCGCGTCCGGACCCGCTGCTGACGATCTCGCAGTGGGCCGACAAGTACCGGGCACTGTCGCAGCGCGCCTCGGCCGAGCCGGGTCCGTGGCGAACGGAACGAACGCCGTACCTACGCGAGATTATGGATTGCCTCTCGCCGTCGTCGCCGATCGAGCGCACGGTCTTCATGAAAGGCGCGCAGATCGGCGGCACGGAGTGCGGCAACAACTGGATCGGCTACGTGATTCACCAGGCGCCCGGCCCGATGATGGCGGTTCAGCCCACCGTCGAGATGGCCAAGCGCAACTCGAAGCAGCGCATCGATCCGCTGATCGAGGAATCCGAAGTGTTGCGGGCACTGGTGAGCGATCCGCGATCGCGTGACTCGGGGAACACCGTACTGTCGAAGGAATTTCCCGGTGGCGTGCTGGTGATGACTGGCGCAAACTCCGCAGTCGGCCTTCGCTCGATGGCGGCGAGGTATCTGTTCCTCGATGAGGTGGATGGATACCCGGGCGATGTGGAGGGCGAGGGCGATCCGGTCAACCTGGCGACTGCGCGCACCAGGACGTTCGCGCGCCGCAAGGTCTTCATGTGCTCGACGCCGAAGATCACGGGCATGTCCCGGATCGAAGCGGCGTTTGAGGAGAGCGACAAGCGGTGGTACTGGGTGCCGTGTCCGGTCTGCCGGGAATTCCAGACGCTCAAGTTCGCGCAAGTGCGCTGGCCGAAGGGAGAGACGGGAAAGGCGGTCTACGTCTGCGAGCATTGCGGCCAGGAGATTCAGAACCATCAGAAGCAGTCGATGCTGGCGCGCGGAGAATGGCGGCCGAGCGCCGTCGGCGATGGCAAGACGGCCGGCTTTCACCTCTCCAGTCTCTACTCTCCGATCGGATGGTTCGCGTGGTCGGACGCTGCCAAGCAGTTCGAGCAGGCCCAGAAGAATCCGGCGCTGCTTCAGGTCTTCGTTAACACCGTCTTGGGCGAGACATGGACGTTGCTTGGCGAAGCCCCGGAGTGGCAGAAGCTGTATGACCGGCGCGAGTCCTACAAGGTCGGTACGGTGCCGATTGGCGTGCTGTTCCTCACGGCTGGCGCTGACGTTCAGAAGGATCGCATCGAGGTCGAGATCGTCGGATGGAGTCGAGGCAAGGAGTCGTGGTCCGTTGACTACCGCGTGTTCGAGGGGGACACGTCGCGGCCGCAAGTGTGGGAGAAACTCACCGCGCTCCTGAACGAGACATTCACGACCACGAGCGGTGTGGAGCTACCGGTGCTGCAACTGGCCGTGGATTCAGGATTCGCGGCGACGGAGGTGTACCAGTGGGCACGGCGGCAGGGTGGGCGGGTAGTCGTCATCAAGGGCGACTCGCGTGCTCCTGCGCTCCTCGGCCCGGCTGCGCCCGTCGAAGTCGGCCCCCTCGGGAAGAGGATCACTCGCGGCGTGCGTGTCTGGCCGGTGAATTCCGGGATGGCGAAAGAGGAGCTGTATCGGTGGCTGCGTCTTGATCGGCCAACCGATGAGGACGTCGAGAAGGGCGTTCCATTTCCGCCCGGCTATTGCCATTTCCCGCGATACGGCGAAGAATACTTCAAACAGATCACCGCCGAACAACTGGTCACCAAGATCGTGAAGGGCTATCGACGGCACCAGTGGCAGAAGATGCGTGAGCGCAACGAAGCGCTGGACTGCCGGGTGTACGCACGGGCGGCTGCCAGCCGCGTCGGAATCGATCGTTATCAGGAGAAACACTGGCGTGCGACAGAGGAACGTCTGGGCCTGCAAAGCAAGTCACAACGATCTGCAAGTTCTCGGCCGCAACCTCCCGAGCCGCCAGCCAGACCGCGTCTTGGCCGGAGAGTAGTCGGGCGCTTTTCGACGTGAACTATGGCTAATCCGTTTACTGACGAGCAGATTCAGGCGCAACGCGATGCTATCGCCACCGCCGAGCAGCAGGTTGCTTTCGAGGGCCGCAGCAAGACCCTGCGCGATGTGGACCAATTGATCAAGGCCGAGCAGCACATGGTCAACACCAATCGCGCCTCCAGCGGAAAGCGCACGCGCCAGTACCGGCTGATGTCCAGCAAGGGCTTTTGATCCTGCCGAAGGTCTATTTCTTGATTTCGTCGCTAAGTTTGTCGAAAGCATCCATCGAAGCACTGAATCCTGTGTAGGCAGATGTGATCAGTCCTGTGATTAGAGGAATCATCGTCGGTGCATTGGCAGCCGTCGGCAACGATGTGATCGCTCCAAATGCTCCCAAACACAAGTTCGTGACGGCCAACGCGCTTCCAAGGGCAGCTTTGCCGATGAGAGCGCCTATCTTGAGTCGCCTTGAGCCAGTTCCTTTGTCGACTTTGGGGCGTTCTGCCCAGGGAATTGAAACGTGAAGTTCCACGCGGATGTGCTCAGCAACTTCTCGCTCCGACGGAGCCATCTTCGAGAACGATTCGGCATCGAAATTCTTTATCTTAGGCGATACGCGGGCTTGCGCAATCAACTTGCCCAGTGTTTCGGGGTCCGCGATTGCTGTGTCAATTTGAGGGAGGAGATCCAAGGACAAGGCAGTCTGGATTTCATCGGAATTCTCTTTCAGTATATCCATCAATCCGTGCTCTGCAGCCACGGAAATGGCGTTCTTGCTCGCCTCGTAAGAGGCGACCCAACCCTGCAGCGACGAAGGAGGCAGGTCCCAATCTTCCCGTGGGTTCGGAATGTCTCTGAGTTGCACGCCAAGCGCCCTGAGGCGACCGTAGTCTAGTCGATCGAGAGTGGCTCCCTTTGCTTCGAGTTTCGGACCGAGTAAGAAGTGAAGGCGTTCAGCGGCATCCATTCCGAGGATTGTACCCAATGCGCAAATCCGCGTGGGTCATCCAGACTTGCGTGGCCTGATCGTAGGTAGGCTTGATCAACTTCGGCGCATTTCTGACTCGTTTCAAACGGGGCGGGAAAGCTGTGCCTACAGGCTCCGCACCTCCAGCGCGCCGGGCGAGTTCGTTCCCCTATGAGGGAGCGACGGTGGGTCGGAGGCTGGGGACGTGGTCCACAACGCGCGACGCCGTCAACTCGGTCTGGTATCAGAGCGCGGACCAACTGGTTTCGCGGTCGCGGGATAGCGCGCGCAAGGATGGCTGGGCGGCAAAGGCCATCGACGAGTGGGTGTGCAACGCAGTCGGCAACGGGATCAAGCCGCAGTCGCTCCACTCCACACCGGCGACGAAGGAGAAGATCCAAAAACTGTGGACCCAGTTCGTCACCGAAGCCGACGCCGGCGGCCTCACGGATCTCTACGGCCTGCAGGCGCTCGCGTTCCGATCCATGGTCGAAGGTGGCGAGTGTTTCGCGCGCAAGCATATCCACCCGATGAGCGATGGATTGACCGTCCCGCTTCAACTCCAGTTGATCGAAACGGAACAGTTGCCGTTCTACCTTGCGCGACCGACTCCGGAGACGCCGAAGGGCAACGTGGTGCGTGCGTCGATCGAATTCGACCCGCGCGGGCGGCGTACGGCTTACTACTTCTACAAAGAGCATCCCGGCGAACGGCTCTTCTTCCCGAACTACCTGGACCTGATTCGCGTGCCGGCGGATGAGGTCATGCATCTGTTCCGGCCGCTGCGTCCTGGGCAACTCCGCGGTGTGCCGTGGCTCGCGAACGCGCTGGTGCGGTTGTGGGAGCTCGACCAGTACGACGATGCCGAACTTCTGCGGAAGAAGTTCGCCGCCATGATGATGGCGTTCATCATCCGCACGAATCCGGAAGACCCGTTCCTGCCGAACGCCCAGGACCAGCAAACGACCGACTCCGGTGGCGTGGCCGGTGGCACTCCGAACGATCAAGGCGTCCAAGTCGCGACGCTCGAGGCTGGCACGATGCAGGAGTTGGAACCCGGCGAGGACGTGAAGTTCACAGATCCCGCCGACGTGGGCGGCAACTACGAGTCGTTCGAGCGGATGACGCTGCTGCGAATCGGCGCGGGCCTCGGGCTGCCCTACGACATGCTGACCGGCGATTTGTCGAAGACGAGCTATTCGTCGATCCGCGCCGGCATCCTCTCGTTCCGCAGGTTGTGCGAGCAGATCCAGTACGGCGTGTTCATCCACCAGTTCTGCCGCCCGGTGTGGCGCGCGTTCATCGAGCAGGCCGCGCTCGCGGGCCGGCTGGATGCTCGCGACTACCAGGCCAACCGCGAGGAATACCTCGCCGTGGAATGGCACACGCCGAAGTGGGCCTGGGTCGATCCGGAGAAGGACGTCAGGGCCGAGGTCATCGCGATCCGCGCGGGCTTGAAGCCCCGCTCGATGTCCATCAACGAAGCGGGTATGGACGAGGAAGAAGTGGACGCCCAGATCGCCAAGGACAACGAACGCGCCGACAGGTTGGGACTGGTCCTCGACTCCGATCCGCGCAGGACCGATGCACGCGGCGCGGAAAAGGTAGAGGCAGACGATCCCGAAGCAGTCGGCGAGGACACAACCGGCGACGCCACGGCGCAACCGAAGGAGCAGCGCCGGAAGGAGATGATCCAGTGAAGGCAAGCTTTCTGCCGCGCCTGGCGGTACGGGTCTTCGACGAGCCGCTTCTGATCAGGCCCCGAAAGCTCTACGTCATCCTCCAGGCCATCGGTCCACGGCTGGGGTTGACCGACGTCGACGTTGATCTCATTGCGGCGCGCCTGCCCATGGATGACGAACCGGATGATCCGGACGAGCTCGACGACGAGGCGCGCGCGGCGAAGCCCTACGAGGTAACCCCGGACGGCATTGCGGTCATTGGCGTTTCCGGCACGCTCGTGAAGAAAGCCAGTTGGATGGATGCTTGGTCCGGCCTCCAGTCCTACGAGATGATCCGCGCGGAATTTCAGGACGCCGTCGCGGACCCACGCATCCAGGGCATTCTCCTTGACGTGGACTCGCCCGGCGGTGAAGTCGGTGGGCTGTTCGATCTGGCTGGTGAGATCTTCGCAGGACGGCAGGAGAAGCCCATCTACGCCATCGCAAACGATGCTGCATTCTCGGCAGCCTACGCGATTGCATCGAGCGCCGAACGGCTGTTTGTCACCAGCACCGGCGGCGTCGGTAGCGTGGGCGTGATCGCAATCCATGTGGACCAGTCGGGCTTCGACGAGAAAGTGGGCCGCAAGTACACGGCGGTCTTTGCCGGCGCGAAGAAGAACGATTTCAATCCGCACGAGCCTTTGTCCGACTCCGCGAAGGACGATCTCCAGACCGAGATCGACCGGCTCTACGACATGTTCGTGAGCCTGGTCAGCCAGAACCGTCAGATGAAGACGGCGCTGGTGCGGAACACCGAGGCCGGTTTGTTCTACGGTGCCAAGGCGATCAGCGCCGGCCTCGCGGATCAGGTTGGCACCCGAGATCAGGCGCTCGCGGCAGTAGCGGAAGCGGCGAGGTCCCGGAAACAAGTTCGCGTCGCGGCGTCTGCCGAGGCGCAGATTCCAGTAAGAGAGGCAAGCATGTCGCAAGACGTAACGAAAAAGGCAGACGCTCCCGGCGCGCCGGTGGCGCCTGCTCCTGAACAGAAGCCTGCGGAAGTGCCGGTTACTGCCGCCGCTCCCGCTCCGACCCCAGCCGCTCCGGTTCCTTCGGCCGCTCCGGACGCCGCCGCCATTGAAACCCGGCTGCGCGCCGAGTATGAGGAAAAGGCCGCAATGTGCACCATCGCACGACGCCCCGACCTCATTTCCGAGGCGATGAAGATGACCGTGCCGCAGTTGCGCGAGCATCTGCTTTCGCTTGCGGCACAGGAGTCCCAGAGAACGGCGCTGCAATCGCACACGCAGGCTGCACCGGTGGGAGCGGAGGCGCAGTTGAACGCCGCCGCCACCGAGATTGCCGCCAGCCGCAACATCACGTTCGCCCAGGCCTACGTGCAGGCAATGAATCAGAACCCCAAGCTTTACCAGCAGTACCTCGCTGAGAAATCGGCCACGGTGAGGCCGAACTAGGGCGGCAAGCCCAATCCCACTCGAAAAGGAGAAACACAACTATGGCTTACGAAGTTGGAAACCAAGCAATCTCGGTTCCGGCGAGTGCCGACCTCTCCGCGAAGCAGTTTCTGTTCGGCGTGATCGATGCCAATGGGCAGGTCGCGGTAGTCGGCGCTGGCCTGGCCGCGGATGGCGTGATTGCCGACAAGCCCGCCGCGCAGGGCCGTCCCTGTGCGCTCTATGCAACGCCCGGCATGGTCGTCAAGGTGATGTGCGGCGCGGCTGTTGCCAACGGCGCGCTGCTCGAAGCGGACAACGCCGGCAAGGCGGTGACCCAGGCTGCGGGGAAGATCCTCGCGAAGGCTCTGGTGGCGGGCGCCGGAGCGGGCAGCATCATCCCGGCGCTGCTGATCCTTCAGCGGTAGTGACACAGAAAAGGAGCTATGAACCAACATGTACACCCCGACTCCCGGTGACGTTCACGTCAATACGCCGCTGACTCAGATCAGCATCGCGTACCTGCAACAGCAGGATCAGTTCGTAGCGGCGCAGATTTGCCCGGTCATTCCGGTGGAAAAGCAGAGCGACCGCTACTACGTCTACAATCGCGGCGACTTCTTCCGCGACCAGATGCAGAAGCGCGCGCCGGGCACTCCGGCCGCGAGCACCGGCTACCGGCTCGACAACACGCCGACCTACTTCGCCGACGTTTGGGCCGAGGCCAAGCCGATTCCGGACCAGTTGCGCGGCAACGCTGACGCGGTCCTCAATATGGACCGTGACGCAACGGAGTTCCTGACGCAACAGGCGCTCATCCGGCGCGAGAAGATCTTCGCCGGCAACCTATTCACGACCGGCAAGTGGAAGACCGACATGGTCGGCCAGGCCGCGAATCCTGGTGCGGGCCAGTTCCTTCAGTGGAATGACGGCGCTTCCACGCCCATCGAAGACGTTCGCGCCGGCAAGCTCGCCATCAAACAGGCCACCGGCTACCCGGCGAACACGCTCGTCGTTTCCGAACCGGTTTGGCTGAAACTCGTCGACCATCCGGACCTGGTGGACCGCGTGAAGTACGGCCAGACCAATGGCGGGCCCGCCCGGATCACCCGCGAAGCTCTGGCGGCAATCCTCGAAATCGACCGTATCCTCGTGATGGGCGCGATCGAGAACACCGCTGGCGAAGGCGCCACCGACTCGCACTCCTTCATCGGCGGCAAGAACGCGTTGTTGGCGCACGTCGCCCCGAGCCCGGGCCTCCTCACGCCGTCGGCTGCATACACCTTCGGTTGGACCGGCTACCTGGGCGCGGGCAATGAAGGCAACCGCGTCAAGCGGTACCGGTGGGAGATCATCGCGAGCGACATCGTCGAGATCGAGATGGCCTTCGATATCAAGCTGGTCGCTTCGGAGTTGGGCTACTTCTTCTCCGGCGCGATCGCATAGTCAGGAGGCTTCCATGGCATATCGCTCGTTGCCGAAATTCAATCCCGAAGCTCGGTTCGAGGCGAACCGGGTCTTCGCGTTCAATGGCCGGGAGTTCCAGCCAGGAGAACCGGTCCAGGATATTCCGGAGCGCCGCCTTCGGCAGTTGTTCGAACTGCGGAAAGTTCGTCCCGTCGAAGAGCGCAAACCAGCGGTCGCCGATCGCGCCGCCAGAAAGGGGAAGAAGTAATGTCGAAGCAGGTTCAGACCATTCAGCAGATCACGCAATACGGGCGGCTCAAACTGGGGACCATCCACCTCAATCTCACGACGGCCCGCATCATAGCCACGAACGCCATCCAGAACACAACCGAGGGCGGCGTGCCGGATGGAAACACCGCCGGCCCGTCGCTGGCTCGTGTCAACGGCGCGACCGACAAGGCACTCCGGCTGGCGTGGGCGGCGACCCAGGTTGATGAGATCCAGTTCGAGCCGGTTCCGCTGCCAGCGGACCTGGACCCATCCGCGGGCGTCGAAGTTCATCTGATGCTGGCGAAGGATGCAAATGCGAATACCTTCGCCGTGGCAGTCAACGCCTTCTTCGGAGTGGGCGACACGAACTGCGGCGGCAACACCGCCAACGTCGCCCAGGCGCTCGCGGAGTACGTCGTGACGCTCGCCGCCGCCGACGTTCCCGCGCCGCCGAACTTTCTCAACCTCTCGCTCATTCCGGCCGCACATGCCGGTGACGCGCTCTATCTGTATTCGGCGTGGCTGCAGTATACGCGGAAGGCGTAGCCCCGATCATGCCTGAGCCTTTCGCCGCGCTCAACACGTCGTGCATCGACGCCTTCGGTTCCCCGGTCACCTACCAGCAGGGCGCGGGCAGTCCGTTCGCGATCACGGGAATCGTGCAGAAGGACACCGATGAGGAACGGCATCAGGATGGAGTGTACGCACGGCTGTTCGTGCGCCTGGCCGACTTCGCGTCGCGCCCGGACCATGGCGATGAGGTTGTTGTGAACGGCGTCAACTACACGGTGTTCGAGGTTTCCGTCGATCCGACCGGAGCGGCGTGGTTGCGGCTGCGCCAACACTCCTGAGGTTGTCATGCCATCCGTACGGGTTTATCAGAAAAAACAAATCCGCCTCGACCGATTGAACTTCCGGCAGACGCAGATGTTCAAGATCGGCAACGTCGGCGTCGCGGCTGTGAAGAACCGCCTGGCGGCCGCGCAGGGCCCGGATGACGGGCCGGCGAAGCCGCTCACCAAGCGGTACGCCATCTGGAAAACGAAGCTCGGCAAAGGCAATCGCCGAAACCTGATGCTCAGCGGCGACATGCTGCGCAACTTCATGGTCCGGACGGTCAGTGAGAACAAGGCGAAGGCCAGCAACTCCACCAGGAAGGATCGGATCAAGGCGTGGATCACGAGCAAGATCGAGCCCTGGATCGTGTTCTCGCCGAGGAACAAAACCGCCGTCGTGGATGCCACTAATCGGGTGCTCCGCGAGGCAGCACCGCGGCTCGTGCTCGAACAATCGCTGGGCGGTAAGCAACTATGATCGACCCTTCGGAAATCGTCAACAATCTGGTCGCAATGCTGCGGGACATCCCGGATCTGGTGACCGAGTTGGGCGGCGATGCGGCGCGCGTCTACGCCTATCACGACTCGTATCCGAAGAACATCAGCCTGGTGCATGCGATTCACAACATGCCCGCGCCGTCGATGATGGCGGTCTGGCAAGGCACCGCTCCGGGCGCGTTTGGCGGAATTGACGTGTGGAAGCATCAGATCACTCTGTTCCTGCGCGCGAAGCCGGAGGCGACGGCTGGCACCGCGTACTATCGCCTGTTCCGGCTGATCACCAAGGGCATTCCAGTCGCGGCCGGCATCGCGATGGAGAACGCCACGGTCCATCCTTCCTGCCACGCGATGGACCTGCCCCAGATTCAGCGGCAGACGGACGCAGAGGCGTTGGACTACTTCGAAGTTCCGCTTTCATTTACGGAGATCGGTGATGACTGAAGGACATCGTGTGTGGATGAAGCCTCCTTTCGGCGAGGGCGAACCGAAAGAAGTCGAGGCAACGCCCGAGATTTTGACACCGCTCATGGTCGCGGGCTGGAGCCAGTGCGACCCGCCGCGGCAGGCGACCCAGGAGGTAACGACCAATGTCCACGACTAGGCTGCAGGAACTGCTGGTCGGCTTCGGTTTCGGGAAGCAGACCGACATCGCCACGGCAAACACCGCTCCGACGATATGGCGGCTGCGGAAACTGAACGCGTCGATGGCCAACCCGAAGCTCGCCACCGAGAACGACGCGCAAGAGTACGGCAAGGGCCACGAGTTCGCCACCCAGACGTTCAAGACTTCATGGGACGTGGCCGGCTCGCTCGAGAAATACCTGGGAGCGGAGATCGGCGCGTGGGCGATGTGCTTCGGTCTGGGGAAGGTCGTGAAGTCGGGCACGACGCCGAACTTCACCTACACCTGCACTCCGTTGATCCCGTCGAACGGCGACGCCACGGAGCTGCCCTACTTCTCCTTCGTCGAGCAGATCCGGCCTGGCGCGGGCGTTGTGCTCGACCGGATGGCGGTGGGCTGCGCCGTAGAGGGATGGACGATCACGATTGGCTCGGGCCCAGGCCGGGCGAACAGCAAAATCACTGTCGAGTTCGTTGGTTCCGGAAAATACACCGACCCGTCCGGCATCACGCTCCCGGCACAGACCGTCGAAAAGCTCCTCCCATCGGCTTCGCTCACGCTCTCAATCAACGGCGTGGATTACGTAACGAACAAAAACATCGTCTCGCTCGACACGTCGTGGAAGAACAACATCCGCCTGGATGCAGGCTTCTTCCCTGGCTCCGGGTTCCAGACGCCGGGCGACGGGACGACTGGCGCGGTGCGCGGCCGACTGGAGTTCGGGAACCGCGTTGGCACGCTGAAGTTTGTCGCGCGCTTCGACAACAATTCGACGGAGTACACGAAGCTGAAGGCGCAGACCACCGGGACCGCTGTCATCACGCTCACCTACGACGCCAACAACTCTCTCCAGATCACGTGGCAGAAGATGGCGTTCGCTACGGTTGAAATCACCGAGACGGATCAGTTCGCGACCGTGGCGGTCGAATGCACGCCGATCTATGACTCGACCAACGGCCTGATCACGGCGGTTGCGAAGTGCAACGTGGACGCCATCTGCCAGTAGAAAGGAATGCCAAATGGAAACTCCAGTATTTGACGCGAGCAGGCCGATCGCCATCAACCTGCGCACCCCGGAGGGCGTGAAGACCGTACGCGTCCGCTTCCCGACCGACGACGAGTGGATCGAACGGCAGCGCCGCCGCAAGGCGATCATCAAGCAGTTGGGCCGCGGCATGTCTGAGACGACCGTTGCCAACGGTGAGGACGTGGACGCAGCCATGGTCGCCAAGATCCGCTCCGAAGAGACTCCCGAAATCGATCCGTTTGAAGCCATGAAGGTGATCGAGCAGTTGGCGCAAGCGGATGTGGACGATGTGGTTCCCGAGGGCGACTCGTTTCGGATCACGCTGCGAGTACTGGGCGCCACCACCATTCATCTGCTGAAGATGCCGTCGCAGAAGGACGTGGTAGACCACCGGCGCGCGTTCGCCCGGGTGCTGGATCTGCCGTACGGCCGCCAGGAGCTCCGGATCAACATCGCTCCCGTGGCGGCGTTGTACAAGAAGCTCGTCGTTTCGAGCGAAGGATACGTCGGCGAAGCGCCGATCGTCCACCAGGCAGTAGCCGTGAAGGCCGCCATCGACGCCCTGGATGCGGAGTTCGCGGAGGGCCGTGACGCAAATTTTTAGCCGGGGAGTGGCCGGATGATCCGTCGTACCGGTTCCTCGTGCATTGGGCGATGCGCCGCGAGGAGCTGTGCGATCCTGGCCTTTGCCCCGATGCTCCGGACGGCGAGGGCCGATGCGACCACTGCCCGTTGGACAAGCTCGACGTCGCACAGGCGTCGGAAAAAGGTCTGCTGATCCGGCGAGCGCTGGATTTGATGGCCGCCCTTAAGCTTGGCGTGGCGGTCCCCCTCGAAGAGATCAGAGCGGACGAGTTCCAGGCCATGTTGATCGTAGCCGAGGAGCGGGATCTTCTGGAACAAGAGAAGTTGCGAACAGCAGGGAAATATGGCGGTTGAGGCTCAGGTTTCGTCGGCCAGACTGCTCTGGCGGTCTTGCTCACGCCAGGTGAGAACTTGCTCCCGAGCATCGAAGTCCCGCATAGCCCGTTTTATGGTGTCTCTGATCTCCGGCTCCAACTCGTCGATTGTCTGCGCTTCCTGCCGAGGAATGAGAACCTCTTCTTCGGGCCGCATGTAACGTCGCCAGAGTTCATTCGTGATTGAGCCCTCGATCTCAATTGGGTAAAAGCGATGTTTCGTGCCGTGCGCTCTGAGTTGTTCTTCGGTCATCTGCTTTTTGATGGCGACGCGCATAGCGAGGTCTCGCTTCAGATCGGCCCCCCATATGAAGGTATTGATTCCCGCTGTTGCGGGCCACAATTCGCGATGGAATTTGTCACCGGAAACAAAAACCATGCAAAAAGGAGCGTAAAAAAGGTACTGCAAGTCCACGTAGTGACTGGGCCGCGGCCCCAGAAACCCACGGGCCAAACCACCGATAAAGCACAGATACAGCTTGAGAACACTGTTAGCATATGGGGCAAAATCTCGAATCCGGGTATAGCGCTCTTCGAGGCGCAATTTATACGCGAGGGCCTTGGCATCTTCCGGAGCCCTGACGAACGCAAGCACGATGCCCAAGAACTCCAGTTGGTCCTCAATCTTCGGGCCTGAAAGGATCGCGTCGACTTTGACTATGAGGTCGGCCATGTTGGAGGCGTCCCCCAACCGCTCCTGTGAGAACGTCTTCCATCTGTCGCCAACCGCTCGCAGATCAACTTTTGCGAGCCCGCGGCGCCACGCTGAGGCGACTTCATCGTCCTCGGTGCTGAACTCTCCCGCAGCCCAGCGATCCCACATGTGCTGTTCCGGAACGGAATCGTAAAGCAAGATCTTCCCGTCAGATGAGACGTTCACATTTGGGGCGGCAGGATCGACCGGAACTTGACCGAACATTGGAATATCACTGCCCCACAAATTCGCGATTGTGAGCTTCCGAAAATCGGCGGGCTGCACACCGTGGGTTTGGCTCATCTTCCGAGCTAACTCTCTGACAACGTCAATAGGCAGTCGCTTCGATGAGGAAGGGTCCTTCCGAAGGTCTGCGATGATCTCACGAACAAGCAGTGGTGTGCCGACCGGATTGAACAGCAAGCTGAATTCAAATACTTCTTCAGCATTGAGCATCTGAAGGAAGGACTTGTCGAAAATGACCAGGGGGCCAATCATAACTCAGCTCTAGTACCTGTTGCGAGTGCCCCGACGGTGAGCAACGGTGGTGACGCTTCGAACCGTGTCCTCTGGGCCTCGTTTGCGCACACAGAACCGATTGCATTGTACTCCCGTGAAGGTAACCGCATAATCGCCCCAACACGGAGTGGCGCCTTGACGCAGCACCCAGATCCGCGTGATCTCTCGTTTCTCCTTCGTGGCTGACAACAATAAGCTTGAACTCGTCGTCGAGGTGGACGTCAACAAAGCCAATGCCTCGATCAAGAGCATCAATACCGGCCTGTCCAGCATGGAGCAGGTGGCCGCGAAGGCCGCTCGCGGCGCGTCCGCCGGCATTGATGGCCTGACGGTCAGCATGGTCAAGGGCGCCACCGCGGGCAACCTTCTGGCCGACGGCATCAAGCACGCAATCGAGTGGGTCAAAGAGTGGACCATCGAGGCGGCGAAGTCGGCGGCGAATACTGACCGGATGGAAGCGGTCACGAGATCGCTGGCCAGAGTGCATGGCGAGGGCGCGCAGGCTGCGATGAAGGCGGTTGAGGCGATCAAACAGGTCGGCTACACGACCGACGACGCGCAGGGCGCGGTCCAGAAACTGATCAAGGCGGACATGAGCCTGGCCCACGCGGAGGGCCTCGCCAAGATCGCCAAGGACGCAGCAGCGCTCAACACGGAAGGGCTGGGTGCGGCCGAGGCCCTCGAAAAGATCATGCTGGCGATCGAATCCGGCCAGGGCCGCGGACTTCGGGAAATTGGCATCTTCGTCAACCTCAACAAGGAGACGGAACGCGCGCAGAAGCTGGCCGAACTGCACGGCAAGGAACTCGACGAAAACGAGATCAAAGAGGTCCGGCGCCTCGCCATCATGCGCGAGGCGGCGAAGATGCAAGGGTCCGCCGCCGCCGCGGCGGGAAGCTTGAAAGCGGAAACCGCTGCGCTGAGTCGCGAAGTGGATGAGTTGAGAAAGGCGGTCGGCAAGGAGTTTCAGGCATCGCTCGTCGCGATCGTCCATCACATGCGCGACCTCGTTGGCTTCCTGAAGGAAAACTCCGACTGGATCGTGAAGTTCGCGCAAGGCGCAATCTTCCTGGCTGGCGCGATTGCCACCTATGGCCTCATCACGAAGATCATGGGCATCACGACGGCGGTCGAGGGACTTGCCGCCGCCCTCACGCTGAATCCCATCGCGTTGCTCATCACC
>Ga0335069_10003826_pt1 | contig 22544 bp, 15 predicted proteins | sample Lox_Sample_11_FD_206714 | JGI IMG/M metagenome (GOLD analysis project Ga0335069, IMG submission 206714) | Soil microbial communities from Loxahatchee National Wildlife Refuge, Florida, United States - Lox_Sample_1.1 | ecosystem: Environmental > Terrestrial > Soil > Wetlands | place: USA... | reverse complement strand
GTACGCGTCGCGAGCCGCAATCCAGACACTTCCGTCGCGAGTTTCATGAATGAGAAAGACGCTCGGCTTACCGACATTCAGGGTCGCGATGGAGCCGTCGGCTCCAAAACGTAATACTTCTTCCCCTGAGCGGAACCACAAGCTTCCGTCCCGCGCCCTCAGGTAAAACTCCCGCACCGCTTTCCCCCGGTGAGTGGGGTAGGGTGCCAGCCTCGCGCCGTCAAAACGCGCCAGGCCCCCCGAGGTTTTGACCCAGACGTTCCCTTCGGCGTCCCCGCGGATAGAGTCGATAAAGCCACTCGGCAAGGCGTCGCGGTCGGTGTATGTGGTAATGACCCCGTGATCCAGCCGGGCAAGACCCCCGCCCGTGGTGCCCACCCACAAAACTCCCGGGCTACTTTCGTACAGGGAGGTTATCCCAATCCCGCCGAGACCCGGCAGATCCGCCGAGCCGAAAAACTTGAAGCGCTCTCCATCAAAGCGCGCCAGGCCCCCGAATGTACCGATCCAGAGGTAGCCGTCGTGGTCCTGCAGCAATGCATTCACCGAGTTCTGCGGAAGGCCTTGCTCGGTCGTCCAGACCGCGGGGATGTACTGCTTGGGATACGATTGCGCGTGAAGGGAAGCGACCTGCAGGCTCGCTAGCAGAGTCGCGGCAAGCGCTACCGCGACGCGTGCTCCGTTTGGGCCGATCGGCCGCGCGATCCGCGGGGAGAAACGGGCGGAAGAGGCGGAGGGTAGCCCGGCGGCCTCCGGATCTCCATCCCAGTTCTGTTTCGCGTTCACGTTTTCGCTCGGGCCCCTGTGGCCGCCTCATTCCGGCGTGCCGGTTTGGGACCGGCCCACACCGTACGGCCGATGACTCCCATCATCTCATTACGCGGGAGGCCCCTTCCATTCAGGTAAGCGGACCGCATCAGGCGCTGGTTTTGATCCGAAAGAGCCCAAATCGGCGGCGGACATGAGACGCAGCGTAGGCGATGGAGCCGGGGACAGCCAACTCTACTTCAGTGCCGGCTCCATTCTCGCTCCACACTTTCAATTGCGCTCCGATCCGCTTGGCGCGCTCCCGGATCCCGGGCAGCCCCCAATGACCGGCGCGCGCGCCTTCCTGCAGCACCTTCGGATCAATCCCCTTTCCATCGTCACGAACCCGCAAACGGAAAAGATCAGGATCGTAATCGATTGCGGCTTCAATGCAGCTTGCGCCAGCATGCTGGAATGCGTTTCGCAACACCTCGCGAGCGATCCGGTAGATCTCGTCCTGCAGCAGAGGGGACAGGGTTCGCGGATGTCCTTCCATGCTGACCTGGAAGACGGGACAAGGAGTGTTCCCATCCTGGGCGGTCCCGAGTTCCTTGCCGGCTGCTGCGAGCAGGTCCTCGAGCCGGCTCTGAGCCGAAGCCGGGCGTAAGTTCTGAATGGCGGCCCGGCCCTCCGCGAGAGCGTTTTCGGCGCTGGAGATGGCGGATTCCAACGTGGTGAGCGCCTCTTCGGGACGCCGCGAAAAGAGGTTGCGAGCCGCCTGGAAACGGTATAGACAACCCTGAAAACTCTGCAGGAGCGTATCGTGCAACTCGCGCGCGATACGCGTGCGCTCACCGACGCGCTCCTCCAGGCGCATTCTGAAGGCCCGCTGCAATTGGTGGACACGGAACTGGTAGGCCGCCCACAGGAGCGCCGCGAAGAGCACAGCGCAGACGGCGCGAAATGCATTCGTCTGATAGAATGCCGGGTCAATCGTAAACTCCAGCGAGTCGCCGGTCTGGTTCCACAATCCGCTGTTGTTGCAGGCGATTGCGCGAAAGCGATAATGGCGCGGAGCCAGGTTCGTGTACTCCGCCTGGCGATCGTTGATTTTTTCCTGCCAGTCCTCATCCTGGCCCTCCAGCTTGTACTTGAAGTGAACCTTTTCCGGCGCGACGAGGCTGAGAGCGGTATAGTCGATCTGCAGATCCCGGATCCGCGGCGGCAGATGCAGATTCGAATTGGCGGCGCCGGTTATGTTTCTCCAATAAACCTCGTGGTTGGCGCTGATTTGCTCGATGCGCACCGGCGGCACGAGTTTGTTGACGACCAGATGACGGGGATCGATCACCTGGACGCCTTCTCCCGTCACGAACCAGATTTTGCCGTCCGTGGACTTGGCGACGCGAGGACCATAGGCGCTAGCCGCACTCGAGCGCAGCCTGACGCCGTCCGCCGCATCCCAAACCGTCGTTTCTATCCTGCGCTTCGGGTCGGCGATCCACGATTCCAGTTCGCTGCGCGCGATGCGAACCAGGCCGCAGACTGTATACAACCAGAACGAACGATCGTCGTCCTCTATCGTCCAGTGAATCGCGTTGCAGGGTAAGCCATTGCTGCTGGTGAGCGTCGCGATGCGGCCGTCTTTGATCCGGCTCAGGCCGCCAGCCATGGTTGAGGCCCACAGCCCCCCGTCCCGGTCGAGTCGAAGATCGCCGACAGGGCCCTTCCCCAGCCCATCACCGGCTGTGTACGACGCGCGAAGCCGGCCCTCCTTGAGATACGAAACACCACCCTCGAGCCAGAATCCGAGCCAGAGTCCACCTGGCTCACGATCGGAGAGTACAAATTCGGCGCTTTGGCGGCGTCCCAGTACTGACCAGGGGATCTGATCCACCAAACGTTCCTCCAGCAAATGCATCAGACTCTGTTCCCCTGAAAGCCAGACGTTACCCGCGGTGTCCCCCGTTATGAAATGCACTTCTCCGTGAGGCACGGCATTTACGGCAACAAACCTTCCGTCCTGAAAATAGGCAAGCCCGTGTACAGTGGACGCCCACACTCGCCCGTGATCATCCTGAAAGAGAGACTGCGGGTCATCAGGCAGTCCGTCTGCCTTGCGGAAGATTGTAGTCTGTCCGTTCTTCCACCTGGTCAAACCCTCGTGAGCGCCAACCCAAATGCTCCCGTCTGTGGCTGCGAGCACGGACTGAGTTGCATCGCTGGACAAACCTTGCTTTACGGAAACGGTGCTAACGGGGAGCTCTCGGAACCGGTCGAGCCCGCCCGTGCTGGAAACCCAGATGGTGCCTTCACGGTCCTCGAAAAGACTGAGAATGACGTCCCCTGAGAGGCCGTCAGATCGCGTAAATACGTCTACTCGGCCCCGATGCACATGGATGAGCCCACGCTCCACAGTGCCGATCCACAGGCCGCCATCGCGGTCAAGGAGCAGTCGATTCGAATCGATCTCGCGGTCCCGCAGCATGTTGCTCGAATTGACTGCGCCTCGAATCGGAAACGATTCGAGTCTGTCTCCGGCAAGCTGCATGAGTCCTGCGGCGTGCAGGGCAATCAACAGCCGTCCGTTGTCGGCCTTGCTCAGGCCAATAAGCTCCGTTGCTGTCGGAAATCGCCTTGGAGAACCGGGCTTCATTCGCCAAAGCCCCGACTGCGCAGCGGCCCAGAGATTGCCCGAGCCGTCCTCATACGAAGCCCACACGGCCCTACCGAACGCGCCATCCTCACCATAGCACTGCGTCCCGCCCCTTTGGATTGCGCAGAGCCTGCCAGAGGGAACCCCCAGAGTGCCGGCCCAAACCGTTCCCTCATTGTCCTCGAACAGCGATGCCACAAACGCTTTCGCAAGCTCTTGTTCTGGGCGCTGTGTCAGCGTGCCGCCACTCCATGTTACAAGGCCAGCGAAGGTGCCAATCCAGAGAGTGCCGTCGCGCGTGACGAGCAGGCTGTTGATGTTGTTCTCAGGAAGGTGCTGACCCGTAGGTGGGTACCAGGGGATACTGCGAACACCATCGAATCGAAATAAGCCAAATTCCGAGCCCAGCCAGAGATACCCATCGGGGGTCTGGGCCATTGCGTAAATGTTTCCCAGCGAAAACCCGTCGCGGACGGTCCACGCGGTGTGCGCATACTGGCTGATGTCGAGCGAAGGATTTAAGGCCAACCCGAGACTGCAGGCCGCCACGAAAACGTTCAGGAGCTTGATAACCCGCCGAATGACAAGCCCCCGCCGGGAGAAGCCGGTCAACCGCTGCGGAAACCTGGGTTCGGCGGCAACCTGTCTGGGGTTCAGAGCCGACCTCCACATAGGCTCGGATGTCCTCGGTTCTGCTCTGGAATTTCGAGTATTCGTATTCTATCATCGGCGCTTTGCCGAAATGGCAGTATCGAAATCGCCCATTTGGACCGTTCCGGCCCTATAAGAGTCATTGGCAAGACCCCTAAAAGTGGTACACCCCGCCCTCACGATTGAATCAAAGCGCAAGATGACCAAATGGGGTTGGCCGCCGGCGGGCTTCGCCGCAAAATGAGGTTGTTATCCGGGACGAGTACCCGATACGGCGTTCGCGGTTGAGGGTGCAATCCAAGGGTGACGAAAGGAAGTTCCGTCATGAAAAAAACAGATCGGGATTCCGAGGACCGGGGCGAGCGTCGGGGCGATCTCGCCGCCGGCAGCCACGGAGGGCGAATGGTTGCGGTAATGGCATTAGACGCCACAAGGACCGGAACGGAGGCAGCAGATCTGGCCGACAAACTCCGCAGCCGCGTAGTGGGGCAGGAGGAGGCAATTCAGAATATCGCGAGGGCCTATCAGACTTACCTGGCGGGATTGTCCCCAGTTGGCCGGCCGGTCGGGAACTTCCTTTTTCTCGGCCCGACCGGCTCAGGCAAGACACGGCTCGTCGAGGCGACGGCCGAGTGCCTGCTTGGCGATCGGCGCTCCGTCGTCAAGATCGACTGCGCTGAGTTCCAGCACAGCCATGAGATCGCCAAACTGATCGGGTCTCCTCCAGGATACCTGGGGCATCGCGAAACTCATGCGGCGCTCAGCCAGGCTGCCCTCAATCGATACCACACCGAGAGTGTGAAGTTGAGCATAGTGCTGTTCGATGAAATCGAAAAGGCGAGTGACGCACTCTGGAACCTGCTCCTCGGGATCCTCGACAAAGGGACGCTGACGCTCGGTGATAACAAACAGGTGGATTTCTCGCAGGCCATGATCTTCATGACCAGCAACCTGGGAGCGGCGGAAATGAACTCCATGCTACGGCCCAACCTGGGTTTCGCCGCAAACGAGACGCAGCGGCAACACGCCGCCGGAGTCATCGACGAAAGGCTCAGCGATAAGATGTCGCGCGCGGGCCTCGAGGCCGCACGCCGCAAATTCGCTCCGGAGTTCATGAACAGGATTGATAAGACAGTCGTCTTTCATCCATTGGGCGCATGTGAGCTGCGCAGAGTCCTGGAAATTGAGCTCGACGAAGTACAGGAGCGCATCCAGAAGGCTAAGGCCGGCAACGCGTTCCTGATCAATGTGACCGATAGCGCCCGCGATTTCTTGTTGGCGGAGGGCACCGATGTGAGATATGGCGCCCGGCCGTTGAAGCGCGCGATCGATCGCCTGCTTGTCCAGCCTTTTTCGAATCTGATCGCGACCGGTCAGATTCGCGACGGCGACTGTATTCGGGTGACGCACAGCGCGTCGGCGCGCATCCTGACATTCTTCCGCGAAGCAGGGGCGTTCCGATCGTGGGAAGCCCATCGCGCCGCTGCATAGCAGAGGGCCAAAGAAGACTCACGCTTGAAGGCGCGCGATCCGCGTGCGGTGAAAGGAGCACGAGTAATGGAAAACGTGGATATGGAATCCGACTTCCGGAGCGAACCGCATTTTGAAGATATCGCCGGCGGCAGCGCAGCCGTGCGGTGCGTGACGAAAGAGCTCGAGACCGTCGCCGCGGCGGATTACACCTTCCTGATCGGCGAAGAGAACGGCGCTCGGAAAGATGCGCTTTACCAAGCTGTGATCGCGCTTTCGCGTTCGATCGCCGGCCGCGCGGACCTGAGGGACCTGCTTTCGGGCGTAGCCGATTCTGTTCGCCCCATCGTCAGCTTTGATCACATCGCGTTAGTTCTGCACGATCCTAACAGCAACGCCATGCAAGGCTACATTTTGAATGAGCCCTGTAATCCCGTCATCGCGAGCCTTCGACTGCCGGTCGAAGCGGATCCAGCAGGTTGGGTATGGCTGAACCAGCAGCCACTCGTAGTCTCCCGGCTGCACTCGGAGAATCGCTGGCCGGAGTTCGTAACGCGTGCTCGCGACTTCGGGATCACCACGCTCGTGCTCGTTCCTCTCACTACGGGCAATAGACGTCTCGGAGCATTCGGCTTCGGCTCCGTCGCGCCCGTCGATCCCAGTCCGGTCGAGATCGCGTTCCTGGAACGTGTTGCCAGCGAGTTCGCGGTCGCGGTCGAGTCCTTCCTCGCGAAGCAGGAAGCACTGCGCGAGCGGGACCGGCTGGAAACGCTGTTCGACATCACCAACGCGCTTGTGTCGAAACTGGAGCGCGATGAGTTGTTTTCTGCGATATCCGCCCAGTTGTCGAAACTCATCCGATACGACTTCGCGATGCTGACTTTGTGCAATGAAACCGGCGGCCTCGATGTCTACGCACTCCATAGCGCGCGCCCTCTGCTCGCGGAGGCAGCGAAGGGAGTGCTCGACCCGGCCGGCCTGCCCTCGGCCGAGGTGCTTGCCACCGGAAAACCGGTGGTGGCGCACGACACCGATATCGACCGCTATCCCAATCCAGGTTTTCGGCAGTTTGTGGAACTGGGAACAAAGTCCCTCTGCCTGGTGCCGTTGATCGCGCAAGACCGCGTGATCGGCACGCTGGACCTGTGGCGAGTGACCGATGAGAACTGGTCCGAGCAGGATGTGGAGTTCCTCGTTCAGATCGCGAGCCAGATCGCCATGACAGTATCGAATTCACTCGCCTTTCGCGAGCTGGCAGACATGAAGGAGCGGCTCGCTACCGAGAACCTGTACCTGGAAGATGAAATCTGCCTGGACCAGAATATCGGGAACATGGTGGGTGAAGGTCCGGCCTTTCAAGCCGTGGTGAAAGGTATTCAGACCGTAGCGCCGACAGATGCAACCGTTCTCATAACGGGTGAAACCGGCACTGGCAAGGAACTCGTCGCCCGCGCCATTCACGAGTTGAGCGGCCGGAATAAGGGCAGTTTCGTGAAGGTGAACTGCGCGGCGATCCCCGCCAGCCTGCTAGAAAGCGAGCTATTCGGGCACGAGAAAGGATCGTTCACCGGAGCAGTGGCGCAGAAGATCGGACGCTTCGAAGTGGCCGACCACGGAACGCTATTCCTGGATGAGATCGGCGAGATGCCGTTGGAACTTCAGCCGAAGCTGCTGCGCGCGATTCAAGACCAGGAGTTCGAGCGCGTTGGGGGCAGCCGCACAATCCGGACCGACGCCCGGTTGGTTGCCGCCACGAACCGCGATCTGAAAGCAATGGTGGAGGAAGGCAAATTCCGCGCCGATCTCTACTACCGGCTGCACGTCTTTCCGTTGCATGTTCCACCCTTGCGGGAACGCCGTGAAGACATACCGCTGCTCACGCGCTACTTCGTCCAGAAACACGCGCACCGTATGGGCCGCGACATCGATACGATCCCAATGCCCGTTTTGGATGCGCTTACCGGCTACGATTGGCCGGGCAATATCCGCGAGCTGCAGAATGTGCTCGAGCGCTCCGTCATCTTGACGCACGGACGCGCGCTTCAAGTGCCGGTGCACGAGCTCTCCGCGAAGGCGGCTCCGGTTACATGGGACTCACCATCGCCGGCTGGACCGCACAATGCCGAACGGGAAAGGATTCTGAAGGCGCTGGAGGAAGCAAAAGGCCTTGTGGGAGGCCCGAGCGGCGCGGCGGCTCGCCTGGGACTGAAGCGGACGACGTTGCAGTCCCGAATGCGGAAACACAACATCTCTCGCCAGTTTCGTTGAGCGAAACCTCGTTCCGCGATTTCCATTCAGAAAGCCGTAGCCAGAACTCTGCCCGTTGCTCCGCCAAAGAGAGTTTCCGAAAAAAATGTGCCGGCGTATACAGCCGATTGCGCGAATTGCCGTCCTGGCATCCGGCGCGTCAAGCCAAATCCTGAGTCGTGCCGACGACCTTCGGCTCCCGATATGGCACGCGCCGAGAATGCCGAACCGCATCCAGGTCCATGACGCTCCACAAAGAGGCGAGCAAGCGTGCAACTCTCCTATTTGCAAAGGATTGAAGATTCTTGGCTTCCAGCCTGGCGCGGTAGACGAAATGGCCGATTGCATGCGAATTCCAGTGCATCGCCCAATACAGAGCGGCATCGGCATTCAAGAGTGAGGCGCAATGAAGTCACGTAGAAGGTTGACACGGCAGCAAAGCCACGAGCTGACACGCATGCGTCTCATCGAAGCGGCCGAGGCATTATTCATCCGGAAAGGCTTCGATGATACCTCGGTAGACGAGATCAGCGAGGCGGCGGGATACTCCCGCGGCGCTTTCTACTCCAATTTCAAGGACAAGGACCAGCTATTTCTGGCAGTGATCGACCGTCGCAGGCCTTCCGTCCCCAAAGCTCTCGACGACATCTTCCAACAAGTACCGGAACCCATCTCCCGGACGGCCGCGGTTCGGGATTGGTACTCGAATCAATGGAGGTTGAAAGACTTCATTGCGCTGCAGATGGACCTCAGCCGCCGGGCAATGAAGGAACGCTCCGTAAGGAAGCATCTGGCCGAACTCCAGCGGGAGGAACTCGAAACAGTAACCTCTGCGGTAATTCGGTATTTCGGCGCGGGCGAGGAAGTGCGGAGTGAGCGGCCGGAAATCGTTGCGCTTGCGCTCATGGCCGTTGCACGTGGCCTGGCGATTCTCGCCGGGGATAACGAGCCTGAGCGCGAACACATGTACACGGAGGCCGCCGCACTGGTGTTCGATCGCATGACTGCCCCCAACATCTCTCAATTAGGAGAATTGCAATGCTGAAGAAGCATATTTTTGTCCTCGTTACGTTTGCATCTTGTGCGGTGCTCACATCGTGTAGCCACGAAACCCACGCGGCTTCCGAGCAGGTGGGCGTCCCCGTTCAGGTCCGGACTCCAGCCGTTGTGGAGCGTGCCGAATCGGTGAGCGCCTCTGGCTCGGTAGAAGGCTCGGAAACGGCCGACGTGGCTTTCCTGGTCGGTGGCCGCGTGGTCCGGGTGTTGGTCGAAGAGGGCCAGCACGTGACCAAGGGACAGTTGCTGGCGGAGATCGAACCGACCGATTACCGGAACGCGTTCAACGCCGCGGAGGCACAGAAAACGGCGGCGGTCGCCATCGAACAGAGGGCGGACGCCGGTGTACGGAAGCAGGAGCTCGAACAAGCTCGCATCGAATTCAATCGCGCGGAAGACGAATACAAGCGCATGAAATTCCTGGTGGAACGAAAGAGCCTGCCGCCGAACGACTTTCAGAAGATCGAGGCGGCGTACAAAGCCGCCAAGGAACGCTACGACATGGCCCAGGAAGGGACGCGGAAGGAAGATCGCGCCGCAGCAACTGCACAGGCCCACGCCGCCGACGCCCAGGCGAGCGAGGAAAGCAAGCGGCTCAGCGATACCCGGCTGCTGGCGCCGATTTCCGGCAGCATCGGCATGCGAAAAGTCGACCCGGGACAGACGGTCGCCGCCGGAATGCCGGTGTTCTCCATTGTCGAGCTCAACCCAGTCAAGGTGCGCGTCGGGGTTCCCGAGGCCGACATCGGAAAGGTCCATTCAGGCGCCGCCGCGGAGGTCTCCGCTCCTTCGCTCGACGGACGCTGCTTCAACGGAAAGGTGGCCATCATCGGGGTCGCGGCCGAACCGGCGTCACGAACCTACACGGTCAAAATCCTGGTTCCGAATCCTGGACCGGTGCTGCTTGCCGGAATGGTGGCGGAAGCCCGCATCTTCGGGCCCGCCAAGATCCACGCCTTGACCATCCCCGCCGAAGCCGTCGTGCCCGATCCACAGGGCGCGCCCAATGTGTTCGTCTACTCCCCCAACCGGAAGCGCGTCTACGGACGCAGGGTCGAGGTGGGCTCGCCGGTTGGCAAGGAAGTGGAGATCCGCTCCGGCCTCACCGGCACCGAACAGGTGGTCGTTTCCGGGCAGCAGAAGGTCCGGGAGGGCAGCCTGGTGGAAATTACGGGAGGCGTCCAATGAATCCGGTGCGTGCCTCGCTGCGCTATCCGCAAGTCACGATCGCCCTCACCTTCATGCTGGTGGCCTTCGGAGCCTACGCTCTGATGAGGATGCCTCGGCGGGAAGACCCGAAGATCCACGTGCGCGAGGGAATCGTGGCCGCTTTCTATCCGGGCGCATCCGCCGTGGAGGTCGAGAACCAGGTCACGCAGAAAATCGAGCAGCGCATCTTCAAAATCGAAGGCGTCCGGCGCGAGAAGACGTACTCAACCAGCATGAACGGAGCGATGTTCATCAATCTCAACCTGGAAGACAACCTTAAGGACACCGAGAAGTTCTGGTCCAAGCTGCGCCTCGATATGGCAGAGCTGAAGAAGACGGACCTTCCGGACGGTGTGCAAGGCCCAATCGTTGACTACGATTTTGGAGACACCGTGGCGGTGCTGCTGGCCATCCATAGCGACCACTATGGCTACCGCGAGCTGAAGGACTACGCTGAGCGGATCGAGTCGGTAATCCGGCGGATTCGTGCCGTTTCGAAAGTCAAGAGGATCGGTGAGCAGAAGGAGGAAGTCGACGTTTCGAGCACCCTCAACCGCTTATCGCAGTACTCCGTTTCGCCGGACCAGGTGAGGAAGGCGTTGGAGGGCCGCAACATGGTGCACTACGCCGGCGCGGTGCCGACTGAACGCGGGAAACCCCCCATCCAGGCGACGGGTGCGTTCGAAGCGGAGGATCAGATCCGGCACGTGATGATCGATGTTTCGCGCACCGGCCAACCGGTGTATATCGGCGACCTTGCCAACGTGGACCGTGTCTACAAAGACCCGACGCAATATGCGCGATCGCGAGGCGAGCGAGCCCTTCTGCTCTCGGTGGAGATGCAGGAAGGGAACAACATAGTCGACTTCGGGAAGGAGCTCCATGCTTCTCTGGATCAACTGCGCCCGCTGTTGCCGCCCGATCTGAAAATCGATTTCGTGGCCGACCAGCCTACGGTTGTCGCCGACCGCGTGAAGCACTTCATCCGCGAGTTCGGCATAGCTATCCTCTCAGTAATTCTGGTGACTATGGTGCTGCTGCCGTTCCGCGTCGCGCTGGTGTCGGCCGTCGCGATCCCAGTGACTATTTCGGCCACTTTCGGACTGCTGAACGCTTTCGGCATCGAGCTGCACCAGGTGTCGATCGCCGCGCTGATCGTAGTGCTGGGCATGGTGGTGGACGACGCCATCGTGATCGCGGATAACTACATCGAGCTGCTCGACCGCGGCCTGCCCCGTTCGGAAGCGGCATGGCGCAGCGCGAGCGAGCTTGCGGTTCCCGTGCTTACGGCCACGCTCACGATCATCTGCTCCTTCCTGCCGTTTCTGATCCTCTCCGGGGCCACGGGCGAATTCATTCGCGCGCTGCCGTTGACCGTGGCGATCGCACTCTCGACGTCTTTTCTTGTCGGTATGCTGCTGACGCCCATGCTGAGCCAGTTCTTCATCAAGCAGGGGCTGCATCATGCCGAAGGCGCTGGGGAAAAGAAGCAGCGCCGCTCCCCGCTGGAAATCATGCAGTTGATTTACAACCGGGTGATTGTGTTGGGTATGAGATGGAAAACCGCCGCGATCGCATGCGGCATATTTGCCGTCGTCGCGGGCGCATTCGTGCTGCATAACCTTCCGGAGCGCTTTTTCCCGTTCGCCGAGCGCGACCAATTTGTAGTGGACGTCTGGCTTCCCGAAGGCTGGAAGGTGGAAGCAACAGAGGCCGCCGTGAAGCGTATCGAAGACGTGTTGCGGCGGGAGAAGGAGGTGGTGAACTACACCTCGTTCATAGGGTCGAGCTTTCCGCGGTTCTACTACAATGTCAACCCGCAGTTGCCGGATAAGAACTACGCCCAATTGCTGGTCTCGACCGAATCGGCGGAAGTCACGCCGAAGCTGGTCCGGGACCTGCGCCCGGTCCTCGCGCAGGCGGCTCCCGAGGCCCGCGTCTTCCTGAGCGAGTTGCAACAAGGCCCGGTCCAGCTGGCAGCCATCGAAGTCCGGCTCACCGGCGAGGACGAGCACGTACTGCGGCATTGGGGCGATCAGGTACTCCAATTGCTCCAGCGCACGCCGGGATCGCTGGACGTGCATAGCGACTGGCGCGAGGATGCATACCGGATGAAAGTGAATCTCCGGGAGGAGGTGGCCAACCGTCTGGGGTTCACCAACGCGAGCATAGGGCACGTGCTGGCGGGCGGCTTCGAAGGGGAGCCGGTCACCACGTATTGGGAAGGCGAGCGCGACATCGCCGTTGCCTTGCGGCTGGAACCCGCGCGGCGCCAGACCTTCAATGATGTCGCCAATACCTACGTAATGTCGCCCGTAACCGGCGCGCGCGTGCCTTTGGACAGCGTTGCCTCTGTGGCGCCCGTGTGGGATCCGGGCCGGATCGTGCGCCGCAACGGCGTCCGCACGCTCACCATCCGGTCCTGGGCCCAAGGAGGCACGCTGCCGAGCCAGGTGTTGGAGCGCGTCCGGCCGATAACCGACAAACTCCCGCTGCCCCCAGGATATCGCGTGTGGTACGGCGGCGAGTATGAAAATCAGAACAACACCTTTCCCGAGATGGTCAATGCGCTAATGATCAGCGTAATCGCGATCTATCTCATTCTGATGTTCCAGTTCCGATCGGTGATCGATCCGTTTGTGGTGATGGCCGCGATTCCGCTCGGCCTGCTGGGGGCATCGGTGGGACTGATGGTGACCCGCAACCCTTTCGGTTTCACAGGATTCCTGGGAATTGTCAGCCTCGGCGGCGTGGTCGTGCGGAATTCGATCATCCTGGTGGACTATATTCGCGAACGAATGAAGGAAGGCATTCCGATCGAGGAAGCTGCGATTGAAGCCGGTGAGCGCAGGCTGCGTCCCATCTTCCTGACCACCATGGCGGCGGCGGTCGGCGTCACTCCCATGATTCTCTCGGGGTCGACCATGTGGTCGCCGCTGGGAAGCGCAATCGCATTCGGATTGGTTGGGTCTATGTTTTTCACTCTTGTCGTAATTCCCGTGCTCTACGTTCTGATTCACCAGCGCCATTCAAAGCCCGGGCCGGCCGGTCCGGTCGCTGCGGCCGCGCTGATTCTCATCGCATGCGGTGCCGTGGCGCATGCGCAACCGCGAGCGTTGGCGCTTGATGAAGCGGTGTCGATGGCTACCAAACACAACTCGACGGTCAAGATCGCCGGCGACCGGGTGAAGGCGATGGACGCGCGGGTTCACGAGGCGCGGGCCGGCTTGTTCCCGGCGTTGACGAACGAGTCGACAGCGGTGCACATCGCCGAGCAGCAACACATTGACATCCCGCAGGGCGCTCTCGGCGTGTACCCGCAGATCGGGCCGATCCCAGGCGCCGGGGTGTCGCTGGCTCAGGGCAAGCCTAATTTCGGCTTGAGCACGACCACGCTCTCGCAACCGCTCACCCAATACTTCAAAACCCGCGCGGGTGTGGATGTGAGCCGGGCGGATGCGGCCGGCGCGCGCTCCGAGATGCGTCGCTCGGAAAACGACGTGGCGTACAAGGTGAAAGAAATCTTTTATGCCATTCTCGCCACGGAACGCCGGCGCGACGCAGTCGGCGCGCAGATCCGCGCCGCCGAATTGCGGATCGCCGAAACACAGAATGCCGTTGTCACCGGCGTGGCGCTGGAGGTGAGGGCAGCCGAGGTGCGCGCCCAGATTGCACAAGCGATACACGCGCACGGCCAACTGCAGGACGCAGTCGCGGACATGAAGCAGGAACTGGCGGACTTGTGCGGGTTGCCGGTGGATACCGAGCTCGTGCTCACGCGCCCGCTTGCCGCCGCGGACTACTCCCCGACAGTCGAAGCGGCGGTTGACACGGCCATCGCGCACAATCCCGAGATCGAGGCCGCGGCTCATCAGCTCGAAAAGGCGCGCGCGGCGCTGCGTGCCGCCCGCGCCGAATACATTCCGGAGGTCAGTGCGTTTGCGCAGCACGTGTACCAGGATGGCGCGCCGTTTCTCTCGCGCAATAACGGCGTAGCAGGCTTTCACATGACCTGGACCATATTCGAGTTCGGCAAACGGCGTGGCCAGGTAGCGGAACGGTCCGCGGAGGTCGCCCAAGCCGAGGAGAACCTGGCGCGTCTTCGCAATCGGGTAAGGATCGACGTGGAGAAGGCGGTTCGCAAGCTGAATCGCGCCCAAACCGAAATCGAATCGGCAACGCAGTTGGTGGCCGCGACAACCGAAGCCAGCCGCGTGTCGAGCGATCAGGCAGAAGTAGGGACGGCGAATCGTTCCGTCTTCCTCGAATCGGAGGCCTCGAGGCTGACCGCACAGGCTGACCTGCTACGGGCGGAATACGACCGCAGCGTAGCGGCCGCGGACCTGGCCAGGCTTACTGGAAATCGCTAGACAGTGGAGCGGCATTGTGGGATTCATCAGCGGCTTTTGGAACTCGGTTCCCATTTCAGCCTTCGCGGCCATCTGTGGCTCGTTTGTCGGCGCAACCGGTTCAGCCGTCAGCGTCTGGATCGCTCAGAAGCACCAGGACCGCCGGGATCTCCTCGGCCGGAAGATTTCACAACGCGAGCAGCTATATTCGGACTTCATCACTGAAAGCGCGAGCGCCATAGCGGACGCGACCCAGCACAAATTCGAGGACCCAAACAGGCTCATACCAACTTATGCACTGCTCAGCCGCATTCGTTTGAGCTCCTCGACGATCGTGGTCGACAGCGCGGAACGAGTGGTGCAAACCATTCTCAGCACATACTCGGCGCCGAATCTTACGCCTGAGGAGCTCTACGCCTACGCCACCAAGCATAACGATCCACTCCGCGAGTTCAGCGAGATCTGTCGTCGTGATCTTGAAACGCTGTGGAAGGATGTGTAAAAGACCGAAGTTACGCAGCCCATTAAAGGTGAAGTACAACTCGCGAAGGTCGGTGTTCATCTAAATAGATGGAGCTTTACCCGGAACGGTATTCCCAGAATTGGAGCGAATATGATCAGAGTATACATCGCGCTTATTGTCACTTGTTTCGTTAGTTCTCAATTAAACGCGCAGAACGCCGAAGTGAGCCGCGAGAGGATCGCGCATGGTGTTCGTCCGTCCTTCGCGTGGACTACTTTCAACCCGCAGTTTTATCCGCCCTATTACGACTATTACTATTCCTACAACGACAACACCGGTTTGCGTAGTCTTTGGAATTTCTATGCTTTTTGGCGTAGTGTGGACGAGCAGGATCGGCCGCAGGCCTCATACGGGGAGGAAGCAACGGAACCGTCTCGAGTGCCTGCTACTCCGGCCACGCCGATGGTGCGCGAGTATCATTGGCCCGAGCAGGTCGACGCGCCCGCGCCGTTTTCCATTGTGACCACCAGCGGTACTGAGTACCTCGCCACGATGGTTTGGGTAGAGGGCGGCAACGTTCATCTCAACTCGGTCGATGGAGGCGCGCTCCAGATACCGCTCGCCTCGGTTTCGAGGTCACTCACGAAGTCTGCAAATGCGCAGAAGAAACTGAATCTCCCGCTGCCGTGAACCCAGGATCCGGCAGTCGAGGCTGTGCCGGAAACGAATGTGTCTGACGTATACGCATTGAGCAAGATCATGAATCGCAATGCTGAGGCTGCGCGGCAATCACGTGCAAGCGCCGCACAAGAGACCGGCGAGGTACCAGGATGCAGCGATTTCTAACGCTTTTCTGTCTGGCAGCATGCTTGCGGGCGGCAGGAGACCAAAGGACCAACAGCCTCGCTCAGTTCAGCGGCGCTCTGGAGCGATTGGCCGCGACCGTCGCGCCGGCGGTCGTGCAGGTACAGGTCTCGGCATGGTGCGGGTCGGACTCAGCCACCCGCGGCGCGATCCTGACAGCTTGCAAAGTCATCGGATCGGGTGTCATCGTGGATCCCTCGGGATACATCATTACCAACGAGCACGTAGTACGGAACGCACGCCGCATCCGTGTGATGCTGACGCCGAGATCGGACCACGCAGGTGATGGAGCGGCGCTCGTAGGAACGCCGCCTGTGCTGGATGCCGTGATCGTGGGCGCAAATCGCGAGCCTGTCGGAAAACGCGAAATACTCGACGCCGTCGTCGTGGGCGCAAACCGAGACACGGATCTTGCGGTCCTCAAAATTGAATCCTCCGGACTGCCGGCCATCGCGCTCCGCTCGACGGGTAAGGCTCCCCGCCAGGGACAGCTTGTACTTGCTGTCGGCAGTCCCGAAGGGCTTGACAACACGATGACGATCGGAGTTGTCAGCGCGGTCGGCCGCCAACCGCATCCGGATTATCCAATGGTGTATATCCAGACTGACGCTGCCATTAATCCCGGAAATAGCGGCGGCCCACTGTTGAATGTCGAAGGCGAGCTGATCGGAATCAATACATTCATATTCAGCGAGACCGGCCGTAACCAGGGTCTCGGGTTCGCGGTGCCGGCCGCGGTCGTTCGCTACGTCTACGAACAACTGCGAGCCCACGGCACCGTGCGATGCAGTCTGGTCGGCGTCCAGGTGCAGACAGTCACGGCCGGACTCGCCCAGGGCCTCGGCTTGAGCCGCGGATATGGGGTTATGATCTCGGATGTTCTGCCCGGCAGCCCGGCGGAGGATGCCGGGCTGCGGCCGCGAGACATCATCACGGCGGTCGACGGCGCTTCGATTTCGGCTTTACCCTACTACGCCGCGATGATGTATCTGCACGATCCTGCCATTCCCGTTGCAGTAACGGTATTGCGCGGCCAACAGACCGTCCAGTTTCAGGTACCGGTGGTGGCGATAGATGATCAGGTCTATCGAGAGACTTCCATTGACCCGCGCGACAGTCTCATTCCCGAATTGGGTATTTTCGGAAAAACGCTTGACTCCATGTTCGCCCGCAGGTGCGGTCTGCGGTCGAAACTGGGGATCTATGTCCTCGCGACGACCGCCGGGAATGACGACTCCGGCACAGGATTCGCGCCCGGTGATGTGATCGCTTCATTGAATGGTGTCGCCATCCTCGGCATGCAGGATTTGCGCGGCGGGATTCATGAGTTGGCAGGCGGCAAGCCGGTTGTTTTGCAGATCGAGCGAAACGGGCAGTTTTTCTACATCGAACGGGAACTCGAACAACAACCGGCGGAGTCCGGCGCGGAGCGGCGCGTCAACCGTGAATGAGCTCTGATCCGGTGGCGGATCAACTGTGAACGGGGTTGTGAAGCTTCTCCCACCGCGATCCCAAGCAACAACTGTATGCAGAGCCGGTTTTGCGGTTAGGCTGGACCTCGGCCGAACCAGCAATCCGGTGTGGCGAAGCCGAGAGGCGCTGGCCGGAGTTCCGGCACTTCGCATGCCGCTGACAAGGAATATGAGGCTGACTGCCGCCGAATTATGTGCCGAGTGATGCGGCATCGGACGAACGCCGCATGCAGTCTGGCTGGCAACTCCTTTAGATCGGACCAAAATGTCTGGATCTCGCTTTGCATTTCATCATACGTGTGAGGAGAACCTTCCTGGTAGCTGTCCCGTGCTCGGTTCGCGGGTTCGCCGTTTCGCCGTGCCTCCTCTGTCTCCAGGCGGCGGTCGCCCAGGGTCGGGACGGGAGGGCTGCCCGTGGTTATCAGCATCGGAGGTCTGGCCGAGCAAGCCCGCGGACCTGACAGTCACCAGGTGAACCGTGAAGACCTGAATCAAATTCATGAGGAGAAACACAAATGAGACTTGTCACTTTGGCAGCAATCCTCCCTCTGGGCGTTTCAGCCTTCGCCCAGGACGTGCAGTTCGATTACGATCGTTCGGCACACTTCAACGACTACAAGACGTACAACTGGATCGATTACAGGGCCGTGCAGCCGGGCGATCAACTCCTGGATCAGGACATCAAGCGCGCCGTGGACGAGCAACTGGCCGGCAAAGGTCTGCGGCGGGTCGAGAGTGGCGGTGACCTGGTCGTCGGTTATGAGGCAGGAATCTCACAGGAAAAGGAGTTCGATGCCATCGGGACGGGTGGTTGGGGCCGGTGGGGTGGTCCGCTCGGGTGGGGCAACTCGGGCCGGGTAACGACTTCGACCATTGACGTCGGCAAGCTGACGGTTGGCCTTTTCGACCCAGCTAGCAAACAACTCGTGTGGCGCGGATCGGCCTCCAAGACGCTCAATATCAGCAAAGACCCCGACAAGAACTATCGGACCTTGGAAAAAGCCATGGCCAGGCTGTTCAGAAACTATCCTCCCGGCACGGGCAAGAGGTAAACGGAGCTCAAGCCACGCTTCAACAGGGGGAATCCAACAATGATTCGGATCATGACTGCCACCAAACGCAATGGCACGACAATTACAGTGGACGGCCGCGTTACAGCCGAGTACGTTGGAACCATCGATACCGTGGTGAGACAAGCAATAGAACGGGGCGGCCCAGTTCGTCTCTATTTGCGCGACGTTTCCACCATCGACCGGAGCGGACGTGCTCTCCTCGACCGCCTGGCAGCGAAGGGCGTTCGTTTGAGCGCCACCGGTATCTACAGTTCGTACGTCGTTGGTGAGATCAGCCGATCGGCGGCACGAAGCGCCGCCTAGGATGGCCGCTGGTATAGCCGATTGTGTGAGTGTCGTTCGCGCGCCGAACGTCCGGCGATTGTTTCTCACCGCACGCCGGCAAATACAAGGAGCACCGTGATGGCGCGACGAGGCCTCGGCAGACTACATCGGCATCTGCTGATGGTGCCGGCATGGATCTCACCTATCGCCCTTTCAACGGTGGCGTAAACCTCATGAATCCAAGTGCTGCCCCAACCATCCGCGCCCTCGCCAGATGGCTCGTCGAATGCAATTCCGCATGTGATGCCCCCGTGGCTGGGGCCCAGCCAAATCGCCATAGCAGTAGCGTCCAAGAGTTTCGATCAAGCATGAGATTCCACATTGTGCAGAAGGAGTTAATGAATTGACGCCCGTCATAGAAAAGCAACATTGCTCCAGCGACTCATTGAGTGCTTATGGGATCGCGCGCTCTACGATTTCGGGATCCCCCCTGAGTCCGGCGGAGCTGAGGAAAACAGATGCCTACTGGCGAGCGTGCAATTACCTGGCGCTCGGCATGATCTACCTTCAGGACAATCCCCTTCTGAAGGAGCCACTCAAACCCGAGCACATAAAGAACCGGCTCCTGGGTCATTGGGGATCGAGCCCAGGGTTGGCTTTCACCTATATCCATCTGAACCGCCTGATCAAGAAACTCGATCTCAATATGATCTTCATGGCCGGCCCCGGACATGGCGCGCCGGGAGTTTTGGCGCCTTGCTATCTTGAGGGCGCCTACTCAGAAGTGTATCCGGACAAAAGCGAGGACGAGCGAGGACTGCGCGAGTTCTTCAAACAGTTCTCGTTTCCAGGCGGTATCGGCAGTCACTGTACACCGGAAACGCCCGGCTCGATACACGAAGGCGGTGAACTGGGCTACGTGCTGTCACACGCCTGCGGGGCCGCTTTCGATAATCCGGATTTGATCGTCGCCGCCGTGGTGGGCGATGGCGAGTCAGAAACAGGGCCGCTGGCGACATCGTGGCACATCAGCAAGTTCCTCAGCCCGATTCGTGATGGCGCCGTTCTGCCGATTCTCCACCTGAACGGCTACAAGATCAACAACCCCACTCTCCTGGCCCGGATCAGTCACCAGGAGTTGGAGCAGCTTATGCGGGGCTACGGCTGGACGCCTTACTTCGTCGAGGGATCCGATCCCGACAGCATGCATCAGGCGATGGCGGCCACGGTGGAGCACTGTGTTCAGGAAATCAGAAACGCTCAACTCGAATGCCGCCAGACCGGCGTGGCACGACGGCCGCTCTGGCCTATGATCGTTCTGCGCTCCCCCAAGGGCTGGGGCGCGCCGCTGGAGGTCGGCGGCCACAGGGTGGAGGGCTTCTGGCGGGCACACCAGGTTCCCTTAACGGAGGTCAAGAAAAACGCTGAGCAGTCGCGGATTCTCGAAGAGTGGATGCGCGCGCACAAGCCCGAGGAACTGTTTGACCAAAATGGGAAGCTGATCCCCGAACTGAAAGAACTCGCACCTGTGGGCCAGCGCCGGATGAGCGCCAATCCGCACGCCAACGGTGGAATCCTCAAAAAAGCTTTGCGCCTGCCGCCTTTCTGCGACTACGCCGTCAAGTTTGACCGGCCCGGGGCGATCGAGGCCGAGAATGTCGCGCCCCTGGGCGCCTTCTTGAGAGACGTCATGAAGCTCAACATGACCAACTTCCGCGTGTTCGGGCCCGACGAAACCACGTCAAACAAGCTCCAGGCCATCTACCAGGTTGCCAAGAAATTCTGGCTTGCCGAGTATTTCCCCGAGGATCAGGATGGTAGCGAACTGGCCCCTGATGGCCGCGTCATCGAGATGCTCAGCGAGCACACCATGGAGGGCATGCTGGAAGGTTATCTGCTGACCGGGAGAAACGGCTTCATTTCTTCCTACGAAGCGTTCGTCCACGTGATCGACTCCATGTTCAACCAGCATGCGAAGTGGCTGTCTATCTGTAACCAGTTATCCTGGCGCCGCGATATCGCGTCGCTGAACCTGCTGATCACGTCCACCGTTTGGCGGCAGGATCACAATGGCTTCACGCATCAGGACCCTGGTTTCCTCGACGTGGTCCTGAACAAAAGCGCGGCCGTTACTCGCATCTATCTTCCGCCAGACGTGAATTGCCTCCTCTCTGTTGCGGACCACTGCCTCCGAAGTGAAAACTACATCAACGTCATTGTTTCGGACAAGCAGCTCCACCTGCAGTACCTCAACATAGAAGCGGCGATCGAGCACTGCACGAAAGGCATCGGAATTTGGGACTGGGCGAGCAACGATCGAGGCTGTGAGCCCGACGTCGTTTTCGCTTCGGCCGGCGACATCCCCACCCAGGAGGCCCTGGCAGCGACCGTTCTATTGCGTGAGGAATTCCCCGACATCAAGGTCCGGTTCATTAACGTGGTCGACCTTTTCAAACTCGAGCCCAACACGGAGCATCCTCACGGACTGCCCGACAAGGACTTCGACTCGCTGTTCACCACGGACAAACCAATCATCTTCAATTTTCACGGATACCCGTGGCTCATTCACCGGTTGACCTATCGTCGCACTAACCACAAGAACCTGCATGTGCGCGGCTACAAGGAGAAAGGGAATATCAATACGCCAATGGAGCTCGCGATCAACAACGAAACCGATCGCTTCAGCCTGGCCATTGACGCCATCGACCGCGTTCCCAAACTTCAGCGCATTGGCGCGCATGCCAAGGAGAAATTCCGCAACCGGCAGATCGCCTGCCGGCGTTACGCATACGAGCATGGTATCGACGCTCCCGGCATCGCCGGGTGGCGCTGGCCGCAATAGATAAGCACCGAAAGGATTCCCCATGGACGCGCCGTGGCGGGCGGAGATCTGGAGCGAGGCATTTTGCTGTGCGGGAGCGGAGTGGGCGCGAGGCGGCACGTCATCGCCGCGATTCCCGTCCTCCGCCCCCCGAGACTGAGGTAACCTGAGAAATTCATGCAGCCAAGGAGAACGACAATGACTCTTTTGGAGTCCCTGAAGAGATACACCACTGTAGTGGCGGACACGGGCGACATTGAGGCCATCGCCCGGCACCGCCCCCAGGACGCCACCACCAACCCTTCGCTCCTTTACCATGCGGCGCAGATGCCGGCTTACCGGCACCTGGTGGACGAAGCCACCGGCCTCGCATCCGAGCGCGGCGGCAGTCACGAGGAAATGGCTGAGGAGTTCATCGACCGGCTGTTTGTGTTGTTTGGGTGCGAGATTCTAAACGTGGTCCCCGGCCGCGTATCCACGGAAGTCGCCGCTAAATTGAGCTTCGACACCGAAGGCACCATCACCAAGGCCCGTAAACTCATTTCTCTCTACGAAACCAAAGGCACAAGCAGGGAACGCATCCTGATCAAGATCGCCAGCACCTGGGAAGGTATCCGTGCCGCCGAGCTGCTGGAAAGAGAAGGCATCCACTGCAACCTGACTCTGCTCTTCAGCTTCGCCCAGGCGGTTGCGTGCGCCGAAGCGGGAGTGTCTCTGATCTCGCCCTTCGTCGGCCGCATTTTCGACTGGTACAGGAAGGAGCACGGCGGGGCGGAAATTGCACCCGACCAGGACCCCGGCGTCGCATCCGTGTCCCGCATTTACAACTACTACAAGCAATTTGGCTACAAGACCCAGGTGATGGGTGCAAGCTTCCGCAACGTGAACCAGATTGTCCGGCTCGCAGGAGCAGACCTGCTCACCATCAGTCCCGAACTCCTCGACCAATTGGACCAGACCCAGGGACTTGTGGAGCGTAGGCTTGATCCGGAAAAGGCAAGGACATCTGATGGCGATCGCCTTCACCTGGATGAGAAGACCTTCCGTTGGATGCACAACCAAGACGCGATGGCGACTGAGAAGTTGGCGGAAGGCATCCGGAAATTCGACGCTGACGCCCGCCGTCTCCAGGAGTACGCGCTTTCCCAGGTTACCCTGAAGGCCGTCTAGTCAAGTCTCCCAACTGCTCTGCTCGCTGGGCT
>Ga0335069_10003825_pt1 | contig 22547 bp, 26 predicted proteins | sample Lox_Sample_11_FD_206714 | JGI IMG/M metagenome (GOLD analysis project Ga0335069, IMG submission 206714) | Soil microbial communities from Loxahatchee National Wildlife Refuge, Florida, United States - Lox_Sample_1.1 | ecosystem: Environmental > Terrestrial > Soil > Wetlands | place: USA... | reverse complement strand
CCCGACCGCGACCCCGACCCCGACCGCGACCCCGACCCCGACCGCGACCCCGACCGCGACCACGACCACGACCACGACCGCGACCAACCCACGAACAGTGCTGGTGCTTGCATTTACTTTTGGGATGTTGGGATTGAGGTAATTTCCACGGCATCAATCAACGACCCGCGCCCAACTATTACCGGCCCTTTTGGGAACATTTCCACTTCATTAAAGGTTCCAGTTTTAAGAGCGTCCGTAAGCCGTCCATCGTCAGCAATCCACGCCGCGTCTTCGAGCACCAACTCAGTCGGAGTGACAGCAACCAGCCGTCCCGTATGATGGTGGGTGACAGTCCGAATGAAGTAATTTGCGCCGATTTTGAACGGGTGCGCAGGTGTTGAGTTCGTGTTGAACAAGGAAGCGAGTTCCTTGACTTGGGCAATAGTGAGTGAGTTTATATCAATGGGCATATGTTTTGTTGATGAACCGGTCACCATGACCAGTCCCTACTACCCCCGACCTCGCGGCCAGGGGCAGTGTGGGAACGGTCACGAACCGGTCGTAACCAAAGCTGCCGGGTGGGGCGTCTCCAGCCACGGCTCCCAGCCCTGACGGCGGCAAAAGAGCGTGGCCTCATGCACCCCCATCGGGCTGTACTGGGTGCCGTCGGGCAGCGTCACGATGACGTTGCCCGTCCAGAGCAGGGTTTCGCCGGGCCGGGAAGGCCACTTTGGAGCACGGCGAAAGACTTTTTTCAATACGACTTGCATGGTGTGGTGGTTTCCTTCTGGTTGGGGGTTATTGGGTGGCGACAATGCGGGCACTTCCGCCCGGTTCAAACGCCGCTTTACGGGCAGGCTTGTCATCTTCGGGAAGATTCGCCAATGACCAAATCTTAAAACGATGCGACCAGTCCAACTCGATGGCGATGGCGTGGAACGCCAACCAACGGCTATGCGGCTGCATCTGCATGACGATGGCACGGTAGGCGGCGAGTAGCTCATCTGGTGCCGACTGTGGACAACTGATGAGCGGGCAGAGTGCCACGCTGGCCATTAAGGCATGAACATCGGTGCTGGTCAGCACCCCAAGGCAGTGTTTCCCGCAATTGGCGCGGAGCCAAGAGAAGATTTCTTTTTGCGATTTCACTTGGTTCTCTCCGCTTTGGCGATGGCTTCACAGGCCGCACGACGGCACCGGTTCAGTTCCCGCATGTGCACCAGCGTAGGTTTGTTGTCATCCTCCACAATGCGGGCGGCGGCGCTGGCGAGCTTTGTGAGAGCGTCCAGCAATTCCGGCGCGGCGGCAATCAGGCGGGCGTTGGCTGCCCGTTCGTCCGTGGGGTTATTGGTGTCCCTGATACCGCAGATGTATTTTCCACCAAGGTTGGCGCCGTCCTGCCAGTTGTCCTCCTGATACACGGCACACCCGAAAGCCTTCCACGGCCCGGGCGTGTGCTTCGTTACTGTCTCTGTCTTCATGTCTCGTTCCCTTTCTTTGGTTATGCGCCCAGCGAACCGGGCGTCTGGCTTTGTAGTCTTGAGAGTTCATTTGCGGCATGTGCAGTAGTCCAAGTGGCGTTTAGCTTCGTCAACCGTGTTGCTCATGCCGCACGAGCAGCAACGAGTTGGAGCTGTTTTGCGGTCGAGTTTGCGTTCTTCTTCTACCCAAGTTTCCCCATCGTCCGTCGAAAGAGTGCGGCGAATAGGGAAGTTTTGTCCGGTGAGTTTGTTTGTCACCAGCACCACGAATGTTTTTGTGTCAGTCATATTTTTTGTTTTGCGAACCGGGCGCGGGGTGGTTTAGTTGCTTTGGGTTTCGAATTGAGCCAGATATTCAGGGGTGGTCCCGAAAATTTCCTCGTCGGGCACGGTCCAATGCTCCATCAGGCTGCCGTCCTCCAGCATGTCGAGCATGGTCTGCTCGCCAAACAACCGGCCGCCATTGATGCGTGCGAGCCGATTGATCCTGGCGTCCTGATACCACGGTTCACCAGAGGATGTGGTTGGTCCTTTCTTAACGTTGACTACGGTTGCATTCTTCATATTTTCCCTTTCGTTCTATAGGTTTTTGGTTGCGCGGGTTAGGAGCGACGGCTCCATGCGATGAACGCGGCGATTTTAGCCTCATGCGCAGTTTCACCGATGCCGCTCGAAATGGGTGAGTCAGTGCTTTGGAATTTCGGGCGGTCATACATCGCCGCTTCATACACCTCGCCGATTTTCTCGACCCTGAAGGCCATATTGCTGATCTGCCGTGCCTCCCACTCATTCAGTCTGCTGTCAGCCATTTTCATCTGATTTTTCCTTTCGTTCCTCCGGGTTCTTCACCCTCGGGTATAGACCTACTATGTCACTAGTCCGCTCTACTGTCAACAGAAATTCGCTTTAGTGATGCAATCCACCTATTGACTACACTGCAACACACACGCAACATTGTTGCATGTTCGCTGCATTCTAAGCCATTTTATGCCCGCACCACTCGCAGCCGACCTCAGAAACGAAGCCAAAGCCCTCATCCTCAGTGGCGTTTCCCAAGCCGAAACCGCACGCCGACTGCAAATCTCCACCCGCACCCTCAATGCGTGGGTTCTACGCTACGAATGGAAATCCCAAGCCGATGCCGTTAAGGTCCAAGTCGCCAAAGTCGTACAGATGACTGCGGTGGATAAGATTACAGACCGTGAGGCAAGGGCTAGGGACGTGTTAACGAGAATCCACCTGCGGCAAGCTGAGCGCCTCGAAAAAGGCGACATCGACGGCCTTGCAGGCTCCCGGGAGGGTGAGGCAGGCGTGCTCTCCCGCCTGACGGACACGGCGGCTGTGCTCTACGGCTGGGGAAAGCAGCAGGGCGGCAAGAACCTCGTCATCACCATCGACCCGACTACCATGGTGGACGCGGTGGAAGTGCCGTCTACACCTGCCATCGAGGTGCCAACGGAAGATAAGTGATGTTGTGCGAACATAATTAGGCAATTTTTGCCTGGTATCCTCACCCCAGTTTTGCCCTCCACCACCTCGGTCCTGACCCAGCGCCCACTCCCGCCGGCGGCCCACCACAAGCAAGAGATTCCTTTTGGCCGGTGCCAGCCGCTCGACCAGGGGCAGTCCCTTTTTGGGGGTGGGCTAGTTTTGTGAGAGGCCCCTCATAACCCCCTATATTTTGGAGTGTTTGTTGACAAAGGTAATGTCGTGGGATTCCTGTTCCTGGTGGGTACTGCAGAAGGGGATTGTTTTATGCGTGTAGTTATACAGGAAGCCCTTGGTGTGATTGGGTTTTATCGCCCTGCAGTACCTGTCGCGTGCGAATGACTTGGGGGTGGGGTGTAGGGGTCAGTGAGTCACTGCAAGTTTGATAGTCACGAAATGAGTGTACACACGACCCCCAAAGTGGTGTTGCTGACCGCCTGCCAATTAGGACGCTCGGAGACAGCGGGTAGCCGCTCCGTCAGGGGGTATTGGGTAAAGTGGTTGAAGCGAGTGCGTTTTCATTCCTGGGGGTGTTTCCGCTGACGGGCGCTCCGGTGACGGAGACGGTTCCGAGGCAGTAGCCGGCAGCCTCACCGGCGGAGGGCGACTGGGTAGCCGCCAACGTGGAGTAACCCACATCGGCACGGAGGTTCCCGACCGTGCGATGGAATGAAGTAACAGGCTTCATTGGGATGAAATATGGGAAGGGGGAGGGGAGTGAGTCAAATAAAAAAGGTCCGCCTACTCAGCGGACCCGAGGAACTTGAAGCCTGTTACTGCGCTCAGTAGAGCATCAGTTGGGGGTGGTGTCAACAAGGGGTTTATTTTCAGCCACCGGACAGGAGGTGCCGCACTGCATGTGCCGGACGTGTTTTTCCGACCGAAACCATAAGGGGCCGGTGCCATCCCAGCAGTCCGTTACGGGTGATTCACCGTAGCCAAAACCTCCACCGCACTTTTCGCAACGGCTGAAAGCCCATCGTTTGAATTTCTGGACCGGGTGAATCTGGATTTTCCAGTGGTGGAGGTGCCAGCGGGGGTGTTGCCACCAGGGGCGTTGTTGCCTGAGCAGGGACCGGGCCACGCCGCACAAAATTTTGTGGAAGTGTTCCCGTCGGTCCTCCTCGCTATCCTTGGGGTTGTTGGTGTGATAGCCGGGGAGAAAGCAGAAGGCATCCCCGGCTTTAATCACGTCCCGCACATGGGTGGCCTCAATGGCATAGAGGTGGATTTCGTCGGCGGTCAACTTTAGCTCGAGTACGCGCGACACCAAAAACGCCAATCCGCGGTAGAGACATTCCACGTCGGCGATGGCCCCCCGCCATTCCTTGCCGTGGCAGCGCAGGAAATGCGGGTTGCTGCCCTCGTGCCAGGCGGCGTTGCGCAGTTTTTCCCGTTGCGCCGGGGTGAGTTTTGGATAGCACCAGCCGCAGGAGTCATCGGAGCCGTGGCGCTGCGGGTCCACATGCCAGATGGTGATGAACGTGTCGCGGTAACCTTCCGGCCAGTGGCTATCACACCGTTGCTTCACCGCTTCGGGCAACTGCTGGAAACGATGCTTTAACTCCGCCGGATGGGGGTCTTGGCGCGCCGCCTTGGGCCAGGGGCGATAACGGTACCAGGGGTATTTGATTTCAAACGCTAGGGTATGGGGGTCGTGCATAGGTAGTTGGGGTTAGGAATTCATTGCGGTTTGGAAGCCTTTCATCCACTCGGCGGTGGCGTCCATGGGGTTGTCGGTGCCTTGGCCCGCCCGGCGCTGGGTGGGTTCGGGCCCGGGGATGCCGCCGGGTTTCTGGCCGGCAGGCAGGCCGGGGTTGGCCGCCTGGAGGCTCTTGATGGTGTCCTGGAGTTGGGCGATTTCCTTGTCCTTGGAGGACAGCAGGTCTTGCATGACCGGGAAGGCGGTGGCGTGAACCACGATTTGGGCAATCTCGTTGGGTGTGATGTTGCCGGCAAAGCGTTGCTTGACCGCCTCCACCCGCTTGGATACCTCGGCATTCCAGGCGGCGTCATTCTCTTTGGGTTGGAACGGGGCTACCCCGCCGTCTTTGGCCTGGGCTTTGGCCAGCGCGTCGGTGATGGCCTGGGTGAGCGCCTGCTGTTGTTGCTGCTGGCGGGTCTGCGCGGTTTTCTCCCCCTCCTTGGCCAGTTGCTGGTAGATGTCCTTGTAGCGGGAGAGTTCGCTCGCGCGGTAGGCTTCCGTCTCCGCCCAGCGGGTGGCGATGTGGGCAATCTGCGCCTGTTTGAGCGGGCTGAATTCGGCGGAGAATTCCTCCATGGCGTTGGTGCGGGCGGTGTCGTCGCCCATGGACAGGATGCGGGTTAGTTCCGCGGCCTTGTCGGCGCCGACTACAGTTTGCGCCAGGTTGGCGTATTCCTTGCGCTTGCCCTCGAAGTAAGCCACGAACTTGGGATGCTTTTCCACGGCCACCTGTTGGAGTCGGTCGGAAAGTTCGGACATCTCCTTCTTGAGGGTTTCCACCTCGGCAGGGTTGCCGGCGGGCTGTTGCTTGGCTGCCTCCAGTTCTTTGGCCAGTTTTTCGCGTTCCTGACTCAGCGCGGCGATTTGCTCCTGATACTTCTTTTCGTTGGCGGCCCGCTTGGCTTTGAACTTCTCCCAGTCCTGCGCGCTGCGCGGCCACTTTTCTTCTTCGTCCTTGGGTTCGGGCGCGGGATCTGCCGGTTTGGTGGGTGGCGGATTGGGGTCTGGGGTGGCGGGCGTGGGTTTCTCGGGCGCTGCCGGATTGGGATTCGCCGGGGGTGCGGGTTCACTGGGCGCGATGGCCGCGGGTTTGGCCGGCTCGCCCGTCTCCAGGGACGGCAGGCTGTTCATCCATTCGGAGACGCCGGTATGGAGCGGGTTGCCAGTGTTGGTGGGTGGATTTTCGATGGTGCCAGGCATAGTGAATCAGGGTTTTTTGTTGGTGGAAGGGAGATACTCGGAGAAGCGTGGGTCCTGCGTCATGCCGCCCGGGGTCCACACAGGGTTGGCCGCGGTGTTGGGGTCCACTACGGACCCGTCCTCGGCGAGAAATCCCAGTTTCTTGGGCGGCTCCTGCGAGGGGGTCGCGCGGACTTGTTCAATTTTCTTGTCCATAAGCATTCTCCGGGGCGAACGTGGCTTCCATTTGCTCGGGCGCTTCTTGCAGTTGCGCCAGGCTTTCCAGGTTCCGTAAGGCCATGGTGTACCCTTCGCCCTGCGCCTGCAAGGCTGCGCGCATCTCCGGGGGCGCGTCGGGCCGCACCACATAGCGGCCCGGGTGACTGTTCCACAGGGCGGCTAGGGCGAGTTGCAGGTTGGGGTTGGCCAGTAACTGCCGGCCCAAGCCGACGTAAACCTCGTCTGAGCGCCACTGCTGCACCGTGATTTTGGGCGGGGGTTGCGGTGAGGAGGGGAGCGTCAACCCGGAGGATTGGGGGGCGCGACGGCGCCACTTGAAAAAGAGTTTCATGTCAGTAAACCGGTCCTTGTTTGAGTTCTTCGAGCGCCAGGGCCGGAGTCCACGGGATGGGCAGGCCCCGGCGGGCTCGCTCGAAATCAGTCAAGCGTTGGTCCACGGTGCCGTCGCGGTGGTCCTGACAGACCTTGTTGAACGGGTTCCAGAGGAATTCACCCGCCGCCAAAGGCAGGGGTGGGTCGGTGATGGGCAGGGTTGAGCCACTCATAGTATTAGATAGGGTTCAGGGTTGGTTTCAGCGCGAAAGCGGTCCACGTCCTGTGCAGCCAGTTGGTGCTGTTCGTCGGTGGGCAAGGGCAGGGCTTCGAGTGTGCCCAGCCGTTCCTCGTACACGTAGCGTTCGTCCGGGGTCAGGCCGGCCACATACTGGCGTTGGACGTGCAGCATCATGCGATGGCGAGGCTACGCTGGCAAATATCCCGGTGCGGGATGAGCGCCCAAAAGCAATCAATGTCGTTGCTGCCACCGACGATTTTCCAGGTGCCGTGTTGGTAGCGCGCGCCACAGGGGAAGATGCACGGCAGTTTGGTGGTGCCACCCCGATTGTATTGGCTGCCCGAAAGCAGAGGAGCGGGGGTGACGCGCGTCACGCGGAAAGGTTCCTCGGCGCTGAAGGCCAGCGCACCCATGTGATACTGGCGCTTGCCCTCCCGCCAGGGGTAGGAGGAGTGGAAGAAGGTCCAGTATTCCCCGTCCACCAACACCGGCGGGGTGCCGCCGCGAATGGCACCATAAGCCCACAGGGTCGGGGACCAGTTATCCACAAACGGGGGCGGGCCCACCGGTTTGAAGTCGTGGTGAAAGGGCACGATGGTCAGCGGCTGGGATTGGTAGAGCAGGAAACGGTATTGGCCTGCGTCCTCGAACCACAGCCAGTTCTTTTCATGCTTGGTGTTGCTCCAGGTGTCGTGCCCGTTGTTGCCGTACACCGGGTCATACCGCTGGACGCTCACCCAATCCCGGTTGATTTCGGCAATGATTTGGTGCGGGAAGTGGGTGCCCTTGCGATTGCGTTGGAAGTTGCAGCAGGAAATAAACAGCTGGCCCCCCAGCACGTAGGCGCGCGGGTCCTCGAAGTGTTCCATTTCGTAGCGCCATTCCATTTGGATTTTGCGCCCTTCAATGAGCCGGTTGTTTTCCAGGCGGAACGCCATCAGGTCGTTGATGCCCATTTGGTCGTTACGGGACCAACGGGACCGGCGCACAATGAGATATTCCGCCGCCGGGTCGAACGGCGGGACCACCAACCCGCAGTTGAAGTAATCCACGCCCTCCATACGCGCGCGGCCAAAGTCGTAAATCCCGGCCGCCCAACCTTTCATTTGCGCCTGCATTTCCAGGCGCTGGACTTCGTGCAGCGACTCCGGGGCCGGCGGAGCCACGTCCAAGGCCGAGCGGGTAAAGAAGCGGGTTAGCATTTTTGGAACAGGCGGAATTTGCCGTCGGGGGTGAGTTTGGCCACGGGTTGGCAGGCGGTTTCAATGATCGCCTGGGCCTTGGCGGTGGTTGGCCAGTTACAATCATCCATTAACAGGTAGCCCTGTCGTCGCAGTTTGGGCAGCCAGTTGGCGGCGTCGCGCGTGCTGGCGATTTCGGAGTGGTTGCCGTCCAGAAACAAAAATTCCACGCTATTGTGGGGGAACAGGTCCAGAGCGAACTGCGATTGGCAGCGAATGGGCACGCATACGTCATCCAGTCCGTGCCGCCAGATGGCTTCCACCGTGAGGCGGTGCATCTGGTGCAGGTCCACTTTGGCCCACCAGTCCTGGTTTTCCGGCGTCTCGCCTTCCAAGCAACAGGCGTTTTTCCAGGGGTCGATGCCGAACACCTGCCCGACGCCTTGGTGTTTTAACGCCAGGCCCGCCGCCACCAGAAACCGCCCGCCAAAAGTGCCCAACTCCACCACCCGGGTGATGGACTGGGCCAGTATCAGGTCGGTGACTTGGAGCAGCACCTCGGGCGTGGTCCAGCCCTCCATGTTCGGGATTTCGTGGGTGATGATGGCACGCAAAGCATCGGGGGTCATAAGTCAGTAAGCGGGGTTTTGGTGAACCATTCGTGTTGGGGGTTTTGCACCACGGGAAAGGGTTTGCCGGCGAGCACTTCCTCGCGCATCTTGCGAATGCCGCCCTCGTAGAAGTTGGGGAAGTAGCAGCACCCGCCTTTAACCATGTTCAGGGCGGCGTGGCTTTTGTCGTGGGGCGACTGGCCGTAATCGCTGCGTTTGAAGGAGGGTTCGGTGTGGTGCAGTTCCTCGCTCTCGATGGTCAACTGGTTGCGGTTGTATTGAAAGCGGAGGCCGCAATTCTGCATGGCCAAGCCCATGAGCACGTCCTCAAAGCTCATCCCGTCCACAAACTCGGGCCAGCCGCCCACACGCAAGTAGGCTTCGGTGGGCGCCACCACCGAACACCCGAACATATATTCCCCGCCGATGGGCACCGCGCCGTTAGGCGAGCCGTGACCCCAGCGCGAGTCCCGGCCCCCGGGAAACTCCTCGTAGCTGATGGCGCGGCCTGCTTCCACCACCAGTTTCTTGACTTTCTGGTAGGCCCCCAGCGTCACGCCCGGGAAGCGCGTGGCCTGATACACGTTCACCAGCCACTGCGGCATGGGGATGGACAAGTCATCGCAATAGCAGAGGTATTCCGTGTCGCACAGGCACAGCGCCGTATTGCGTTGGTTGGAGGCGGCAAACCAGTTTTCTTTGGTCAACCGGTGCGGTCCTTGCCACACGGTCGGCTTGGGCGGGATATGGCGCGCGTTGATGCTGTTTCGGATTTGCTCCCACGGCGGCCCGGTGCGTTCCGCTTGGTAGAAGTCCACCACGATAATTTTGGGCGTCGGAAGGTTGTGCTCCACCACTTGGCGCCACACCGCATCCCACCACCATTCAATCCGGCACTCGCGCCGGCAGGTGAGGTACGCCAGAGTCAGGCTGGGATACATAAGGGTTAACGGGCTTTCTTGCCTTTGCCGCGGCCCACGCCTTTGCTGATGCCGCGCGTGAGTTTGGGGCTGCCTTTGGCTTTGCCGCCGACGGGCTTGCGCGGCCAGGGCAACGTCTGCACAAAGTTCGACTGGCTGAAGGCCGCCTGGGGACTGTTGAAACCGGGTTGGGGTTCGCTCATAAGATGTCGTTGGGTTCGGGTAACTTGTCTTCGGTCAGTTCGACGCCCGCTTCCTGGGCGGCTTCCACTTCCTGCATGAGTTCAGCCACGGCGGCCAGGTCCGCGTGGACGCCGGGCGGCAGTTCGCCGGCCAGTTCCACGAGCTTGGCCACCGCCGCCTTGGGGTTGTCGCCCGTGGCCACCAGCCAGCCGATTTCCTCGCCCTGTTGGTCGTCCGGGGGGAAACACGTCAAGCCATCGACACAGCAGGAAGAACCGCAATACAGGTGCGGGCGCAGGCTCTTGGGGAATTCCGCCACCTGCCATGCGCCTTTCTCGGCCTTGGTGGTCAACACCGCCTGCACGGCCACCGTGTCGGTGATTTCCGGTTCGAGCAACTCGCCCTGCGCGCCGGCCCAAATGAGGTCCGTGAGATTGTGGTACAGGGCCACCTGGGATTCGCCCGCCGGGCTGGGCATCCGGCAGGTGGGGTCGATGAAATAGACGCCCTGGTCATTGACCCGGATTTCCGTGCTCCAGAAGTTGCGGTAGCCGTATTGTTTGAGGATGGGTGCGAAGGCCTGGTTGACCGTCTCCACTTCGGCGGGCATGTCCTCCACCGCGCGCAGCGCGCCAAAATAGGCGTGGTCCTTCAACTCCTGCCCCACCAGCCGCACCTTGGGCAGGTGCCCGTCGATGCAGTAGGTGTCGCAGCCGGTTTCAAAGTTGGCCGCGATGGGGTTCAACACCACAAAGGGGATTTGCTCGCGCGCCGGGCCGAACTTCACCGCCAGGGCATCGAGCTTGCCCGTGTCCAGCTTGGCGTTGCGCCAGTGCCAGGTTTCCATGCTGCCGCGGAACTTCGAGAGCTTGATGTAGCGGTCTTCCTCGTCGGCCAGGTACTCGCGCAGGGCCGTGAGGCCGCGCACCACCTTGTAACGCGGGGTGTCCATGCCCAACTCGCGCAGGGTGCGCAGGAAGTATTCCCGGCTGATTTCCAGCCGGTCGGCCGACCGGCTGCCCCACACGGGAATGCCCTGCTCGGCCAGGACCTGCTGCATTCCGTGGTGTTGGATGTCGGGAAAGATGGCCAGGTCGATTTCATCCCGGTAATCCCACACGTCATCAATGCGCTCGATTTTGGGGTAGCCATCGCCAATCACGCAGCGGTTGAACAGGGGAAAGCCCTGCTCCCACGGGCTCCAGTAGAGCACGCGCTGGAATTGGAGGCGCTGGGCGAACGGCAGGAACAACCCGTGGTCCACCACGAGGACGGTGCATTCAGAAGCTGGTTTCATTAAGAGGGATTATGCTCAAATAACTCACCCAGTTCCGCTTCGTAGGGTGCCCACTTCACCCCGAGGCGCTCGGCCAAAAGCCGTTCCACGCCCGTGGCGAAGCAGTGTTGGTTGACGTAGGGCGCGGAGGGATGGTCCCCGGGCTCGCTTTCATCGCCGGGTTGGCGGGCGGCTTCGTAATCGGTATCAAACTTGTCCACCTGCTCCTGGGTTACGCCGTCGTGTTTGCAGAGCATCACCTCCACCAATTCATGCACGGCAATCAATACCTCCCGGCGCCAGTCGCTTAACTGGGAGACTTTGATGTGCAGGGTGCCTTGCGCGTCGGTGTACCAGTCCCCCACGGTGGGGTAACGCTGTTGGTCGTGCGGAATTGTTTCGATGAGGATTTTCATTCTTGAGGGAGGTTTTCGGTTGGTAAACGGAATAGGTCCGACGGGGTAGGACAGGCCCGGTCTTCTTCCTGGTCTTCCGGCAAGCCTTCGTCGGGTTGTTCTGAATCGCCTTCGGGCATATCAATCCGTGTCGGTGTTGAGGGTGCGCAGGTTGTTGCGGTGGATGTCCGCCGCCGTGGTGGCGTCTTTGAGCGCCATGGCCTGGGTGTCCTGGGTGAGCTTGAGCCGGTGCCGCTCGGCGCTTTGCTGCAACTGCGCCCGGGTTTTGAGGTTTTTGAGGGCGATGTCGTTTTGCGCCTTGGCGGTTTTGATTTGCGCGTCGGTCATCGCGGCCTGGGTCTTGGCCTGCTGCTGCTTGGCTTTTTCCTGCTGCTGCTGCACGAGCTTTTTGAGTTGGTCGGTGTTCTTGGCCAGAGCCTTCCACTGTTCCAACAGCTTTTCATAGGCGCTCCGCCGGGTCGGGTCCTGAGCAAAGCGGGAGAGTTGCGACACCACGGCGGGACCGACCATCTCTAGGAATTGCAGCACCTCCATGGGGTTGCCCCCCTGCCGCACGGAGTTGAGCGCGTCGATGCCTGCCTTGAGGAATGTGGCGGCGTAGGTCAACGGGTTTTGGCTGGAGGTAACGACCGGGGCCACGCCGGTTTTCATGGCCGCCACCCACAACAGGGCCTCGGCCTGCTGGTCGGTGGGCTGCGGGGTTTTCTTTTTCGGGTTGTAGCGGCTGATGGCGCTTTGGCCCGCTTCGGCGGCAATCTTGTCGTCCAGTAGATGGTTGCGGCCTTCCTCGGGCAGCGCGCCCGCCACGGGAAAGAGCGAGTCGATGGCCTGCTTGCGCATGAAGGCGCTGCCCTGACCCACCACGCGGGTTTGCCCCACAAAGGCGGTGCGCTGCCAGGCTTCCTTGGGCACGCCCTTTTCCTTGAGCCAGCCCTGAAACTCCTTGGCGATGGGGTCCGGGGTGTTGAGGTTGGTCAGCCGGCGGTAGATTTCCCGTATCAGACTGTCGGCCTGGTTGTAGTGCCGGTTGAACTGGGTCTTGGACAGAGCGGACTGAATGAACGCCTGCATCTGCTTCTCGAACTTGGTCACCGGGTTGCCCGATTTCTGGGGGCCGCCGCCCGGGGTGCGGAAGTTCGAGAGGTTGGTTTGCATCACCTCGCTGATGAGTTGGTGCATTTCCAGCCCGTTTTCCATCGCGCCCACCACGGCGCTTTGCTTCATCTCAAAGCCCCGCGGCATCACGGCGTAATCCCCGCCGTAAACCAGGCCGAACTTTTGGCTCTGTTCCGCGCTGGTGGGGCTGAACAGGATGGTGGGCGCAAACGCCTTGTCGCACAGGTTGCAAATGAGCCGGTTGGTGTATTCCATGGCGGCGTACATCTTCTGGCCCAGGCCGTTGACCGAGTGGTGGTAGCCGCCCGTGCCGCGGTCGAAATACATCGGGTGAATCACCTGCTGCCAGTTCTGGTAGCGGCCCCGGCGCAGAAACAGATACTGCACGTCGGCGCCGGTGTAGGTGTCGCGCTCCACGATGGCGTGGGTGATGGAACCGTCAAACTCCTGCCACAGCACATGGGCGAGCGTGCAAACCTTGTTGTCGTCGTCCATGTACAGCAGGGAGTTGTTTTTCAATTCCTGCTGCCAGAATTCCCAGTCCCATTGGATGCCCCGGTTTTGCTCGTAGCCCATGGCCCGGGCGATGACCTTGCGGGTAAACTCCACGTTCCAACCCACCTGCGCGGCGGCGTCCGGGTTTTCAATGAAGCGGTAGAGTTGCACCGGGTAGTACACCGACTGAATCAGGCATACCTCCCACTCCTCGGTGTCGGCCTCGGTCATTTCCGGCACCTTCAGGTCGCCCGCCAGAAACGCCTTGGGAAACACCGAGTAGGCGTCCTCGAAGAACAGGGGTCCGGTGCCGTGCAGGACCATTTGCGCCAGTGACTTCTGGAGGTTGTAATCCCACTTGTTGAAGTGGGTTTGGATGACCCGGTTGCAGCACTCGCTGATGTCCGCGCTCCACACCTCCCGCTGTTCCTCGGTGCCAAAGGCGGTGCGCACGGTGAACACCCCGGGCGCTTCGCTGTCCAGGTCGTAGAACGCGCCCACGCCGCTTTCCAGGTAGCTGGCCGCGATGCCCCAGTTGACATTGCAATCGCCCGCGCGGCCCGCCTGCTTCAGCTTGGCGGCGTTGTAGGGGGGGTTGCCGTCCACCAGGCCGTTGACCCGGGCGCGCTTGAAGGAGCGGGCGCTGTCCCGGTCGATGGTGCGGCGGACCCAATCCTGCACGGCGGCGGGACCGCTGAAACGCACCGAGGGCACTTGCCGCCCGTCGGCTTGCAGGGTTAACGGCCCGCCCGTGGCGGTGTCGATGGGCATCAGTTGGCCTCCGGTAGGATGCTGCCCAGCGGGGGGGCACCGGGCAGCAGGTGAATTTTAATGGGCGACTGGAAGGGTTCGTCCTCGCGCCACTTGTAGCGGGGCGCATTGCATTTGCTCTCCAGCATGGTGATGGCGAGCAGCGAACCCAAAGTAATGGGGTTGGTGGGGGTGGCTTTCTCCTGGCTCACGACCACGAACACGTTGACGATGCGCTCCGGGTCCAAGGGGTCCCGAAACCGGCGCAGCCGTTCCACGCCGATGACGCTGCGCCCGTTGCGCAAGAAAGCCTTGCCCGACCGATGGAACAATTCCCGCGCCATGTTACGGGAGGGGGTCGCTGGTGTGTTCCACCACCTCGCCCGCCGGGTGGCCGGTGGGACCGGCGTGGTAACCGGTGAGGAAGGGACCCGCACCTTGCGTGCCGGTGTTGGTGCCGAAGTAGCCGCCCACGTAGGGGTTGGTCTGCACCCCGCCCGGGCCGGCAAAGCCGCCGCCGCGCGTCAAGTTCTCCACGTTCGTGCTGGTGGCTTCCCAGGGCTCGCGCAGGCTCCAGCGGATGTTGGCGGAGCGCACTTCGTTGGGCTTGACCAGGATGGCGATGGAGTCGTTGACCTGGAAATTCTGGCGCGGCCCCAAGGCAGGCACGGCCAGCACGGTGAAGAAGCGCACGAAGCGCCCGCCCACGGCGGTGGATTTCTGGTAGCCGTTGTTGGCCACTTGCAGGCGGGTGCCGGCAAATTCAAGATACAACTGGCCGTTGGTCGTTCGCAGGTTCATGAGTGCCTTTCCAGCAGCCGCGCACGTTGTTGAAGTGAGTTTGCATTTCCGGGGTGTAAGACTTGGCTTGGATGTCTTTTTGTACCCATACGCTGGCGGATGCTACACAGGCACAAATGGAGCATACTTTATTTTCGCCGTCCAGCACTGTCTTGTTGCCCGCGCCCTTGATGGTGTTCACGAGCGTGGCTAACTCGGGACACAGCCCCGCGCAGGGCTTGGCGAAGTAAGTCAGTAAGTCGCAGTTCTGGCAAGTGGCCGCGCGCCGGTCGGCCTCGGCCTGCGTCACCAGCGGGCTCTCGCTCAAGCCCACCAAGTTCAGAAACCGCCGCGCCACCACCTCCAGGAGCACCTTGGTGCCGCGCGTCACGTCCTCCAGGTTGAGCCGCCGCAGCCGCGGGATGGCCGGGTCCAGGTTCTGGCATTCCTTGGGGTAGGCCCGGCACACCCAGTCCTCCAGTTCCTGCTCCAGCCCCGGCCCGGCGGGTGCGCTGTTCTGCCGGCGCACCTCGTAGAGCCGCTGCAAGAGGCTGGTGAAGTTGACCGCCTTAATCTCCACGCCCGTCACCGGGTCGCGGAGGATGTACATGCCGCCGTAGGGCACGCCGCCTTTGGTTATCAATGTCGCTCTCATAAGATGCTCGTAACTTCCGCCTGCATTTCGATTTCCTCCGGTTGATAGGTGTCCTCGTGGATAGACTGACTTTCCTGCACCTGTTGGTCCCACCCCTGGCCGCGCTCCACGGTCTGCCCCACCTGCGCCAGCTTGAAGCCGCGCAGCCGCGCCACCTCCATCACCCCGCAAGTGGCGTCGCCCAGGTCGGGGGAGCGCCCGAACTTGGCCCGGTACTCGTCCTTGCTCATGAGCTTGGTGCGTTTGCCAATCTCAAACTCCATCGAGCAAAGTTCCGTGGCGGTGTCCTTGTCCAGGCCGGCCATTTGACCCGCGTTGACCGCATCGCGCACGCGAAACCAAATCTCCGCGCGCTTGTTCAGATACACGTCTTTGGCGGGCCGGATGTCCTCATAATTGCACTGCTCGTCGCTGGCGGCCTCGGAGAACACCACGCGGATTACCTGACCGTCCTCCTTCCAAATCTGGTCCAGGATGTCGGCCAACCCGGCACCGTCGCCCGTGGCGTCCAATCCGAAGTTGCGCTTAAAACATTGGTAAGCCACTCCGTTATGTCGCAGGTTTCCTGCGTATTTAATTATCTGATGCGCCAGTTGATAAAACACCGGCTCCTTTACGGTGACGTCAATCTGCAACTCGATGGCGGGTAGCAGTTCCACGCTGATATGGTTCTTGTCCGTCAGGCCCAGCTTGGCAAAGCGCAGGATGGGCCGGTCCCCGCCGCGCGAGGGGTCCACAAAGCCCACCACGAGGAAGAAAGCCCCGATGTAGCGATGGGTTCCATACGCTCCGCCCTTGGTCAGCGCGGTTTCGGAGAGCACCGAACAGGTGAGCCCCTCAGGCGGCCAAAAGCCGCGGAAGTCCTGCCAGTATTTGGGGCTCTTGCCGCCGGAAGCTTCCTTCATGGCGCGCACCTTCTCCTTGACCGGCAAATGTCGGCTAACTAGTTTACCCTCAACGATATTGGGTGATTTTTCCGCGTCAAACCGGATGACCCGCGGCTTGCGCCCGCCGATGAGTTCCTGGGGTTTGCCGTCCCATTCCTCGGTTTCCACGTCCACACTGAGCCAGCCGCCCTCCGGTTCGCAGAAGCGCCCGAACTGGTCCAGCCGGTTGAGGGGATTGCCAATCATGATAAGAATAAACTCCTCGGGGTAGGACCAGAGGTTGGCGCACGCCTCGAAAATGGCGGTGGGTACGGATGTCGCCTCGTCGATGATGACCAGTTGACGCTTGGTATGGATGCCCTTGATGTCGTCGGCCACCCTTTGCACCGGGCCTTCCTCCACCGCGCGGCCCACGATGGCGTGTTTGTCATCCGAGCGGCTGTGCTGCCAAATCATGCGTGAGTCGATGAAGTTGCCGAACCGCTCCCCGGCCATGTTGGTGTGGCAGCGGATGACCTCCGCCCAGCCGCGCTTGCGCAGGGATTGCTTGGAGGTGGACACGAGCATCACGCTGGAGATGGTGGGCGCGCACAGCCACCAGCAGACGGCGAAGCCCACCGCGTTGTAGGTCTTGGCCGAGTTACTGCACCCGGGCATGGCCAGGAGCGAGTAGTCACAGGCGTTATGAATCACCTTCTCGGTCCAGCTATGCCACTCGAAGTGACCCGGCAGGAAGTGGTCGGACACGCGCCGGAACAGGGTGTGGCGGTCGGGGCAGCCGAAATCGACGCTGCGGCGGGTGGCAAAGGCGGCGGCGTCGTAGTGCGCCTGGCAGGTGAGTGACGCCTGGGGTTTCCAGCCGTAAGTGTTGAGGGGTGCCGCCGGTGACTGCGGTTCGGCCTTGCGTTTGGCAGGCATAACATTGCTTTTACTCCCGCTAACTGCTAAAAGTCAATTTATGGCGCTGCCCAATCGCGTGTACGGTGGGTTTGATAAGTTGCCCGACGGCATGAACGGCGGCCTGGATGCGTCACTCCTCCCCCCCACGCAGGCGGCGGCGGCCCGCAACCTGACCTTTCGCGGCGGCCTAGCGGCGGTGCGTCCGCCGTTCACGGGCCTGCCCTTGCGCTTTCCCGACGCCGCCACCCAGAGTAACTTCGCCGGCCTCTTTCAGGGGGCCATGTTCTACGACGGGGGCAGCGCCAACGTGCATTCCGGCCTGCTGGTGTCCCTCTCGGGCCGCCTGTTCTTCATCGACCTAGATAACGGGTATCTGGTGCGCGATGTGACGCCCAAGGTGGCGGTGGTCACGGCCCAGTCCTTCACGGTGCCGGCCATCAATAACTCGGTGACGGTCAACATCAACGAGGTGTTCACCCTGCCCAACACGGCGTTGCAAATCGGCGGCGGCAATTACACCCTTACCGGGCTTTCGGGCGACACCCTCACGCTGACTTACACGGGCGGAATGCCCACCACGGTGCCGGCCTCCGCCCCAGTCTTGGACAGTTACCGCAACCAGACCGGCCTGAGCATCACCGCGCAGTTTACCATCCCGGCCATTAACAGCACCGTCAACGCCAGCTTTTCCGCCGTCACCAACCTGATAGTCAACAACCTCACAGTGCAGCACGGCACGTATTATTACGGCGCCTACACCATCGTGGCCGACAGCATCAGCGGCAGCACCGTGCAACTGACGTACGCGGGCAAGGCGGTCCCGGCCAGCAGCCAGGCCACCAACAGCACGCACACGGCCTTTACCCCCAACACGACCGTAGCCTACCCGTTCGTGCTACCCAACCAGGGTAGCAACGTCACGGTGCAATTCAACACCACTAGCGCGCTCAGCGCCACCACGGTGGTGTACCTGCAAAGCCTCAAATTTACCGTGTCCAGCGTCACCGATGGCACCCACGCCGTGTTGACCTTCAACGGCGCGGTGGGGTTGGCGGGTGAGGCGGTCCTGATTAACGGGGTGGCTTCCGGGGTCACGGTCAGCGCGCAGTTTAATCTGCCGGCGGTCAACTCCAACGTGACCGTCACTGTCACCGACACCAGCGCCATGGCGGTGAGTCAGGTGATAACCATTGACTCCTACACCTTCACCGTGTCCAGCGTCACCGACGGCACCCATGTGGTCCTGACCTACACGGGTTACCAGACCCAGGCCGCCAACGGGGGCAACGTCGTGTCCACCAGCGGCCAAAACCTCACCACGCTGGCGGCGGCGTTCACGATTCCGGCGGTCAACGGCACCGTGCAAGTCACGCTGGCCTCCACCGTGCCGGTGTCCACGTATAGCCTCTACATCAACAACGGCTATTACCTCATCAGCGCCATCAGCGGCACCACGGTCACGCTCACGTTTCAGGGGTTCATCATTCCGGTCGGCACGCCCGTGCAGGACAATAGCGGGGCCGCCCTCTACGAACTGGAAGCCAATCCAGCCAGTTACGATTTTGTGTACGGGTTCCAGGCCGAACAATTCGCCATCCTGTGCGCGGCCCCGGCCCGCAACATCATTTACGATGGCTCCTCCGGCCGCCCGGCCAACGTCAGCGAAATCCCGCCCATGGTGTTCGGGCTGTACAACTGGGGCCGCATTTGGGCGGTGCAGCAGGACGGCAAGACCTTTGTCGCCTCGGACCTGGTGGGCGGTCCCTCGGGCACCTACGCCTACAATTACAAGGACGCCGTGCTCAAGATGACCGAAAACACCTATCTGGCCGGCGGCGGCTCCTTCACCTCGCCCACCGGCGCGCGCACGCTGACAGGCCTGGCGCGGCTGGCCACGCAGGACACCAGCCTGGGGGTGGGCAACCTGCTCGTGGGCAGCACCAACGGGGTGTTCAGCGTCAACACGCCCGTGGACCGCACCCAATGGCAGAACACCAGCTATCCCATCCAAACGGTGGGCCTAGACGGTTACGGCCCGGTGGGTCCACGCAACGGGGAGAACGTCAACGGCGACTGGTGGTTTCGCTCGCTCGACGGTTACCGTTCCTACGTGGTGGCCCGGCGCGACATCAACGTGTGGGGCAACACCCCGGCCAGCTTTGAAATCGACAACCTCATCGCCAAGGACGACCCCAACCTGTTGTTCTACGGCTCGATGATGCAGTTCGACAACAAGCTCTTTGCCACCTTGAGCCCGCTGCGCACCCCCCAAGGGGTGGTCCATCAGGGCCTAGCGGTCATCAACTTCGACCTGATTTCCAGCTTGTGGAACAAGGAGCGGCCCGCCTGGGAAGGGGTGACCACGGGCCTGCAAATCTATCAGTTGGTCCGCAGCCCCCTGGGCAACAACGAGCGCGCGTTTGCCTTCGCGCGCAACCCGGTCACCACTGCCCTGGAACTGTGGGAGTTTGAGACCAGCGGCTATTACGACACCCAAAACACCGGGGTGGCGGTCAACCGGGCACCGGTGCAGGCGTTTCTGGAAACCCGCCGCATGGGCTTCCGCGCCTCCTTTGAGAACAGCGGCAGCGAGGACGCCGTCACCTACCTCAAGAAGCTCATCACCGCCGAGTTGTGGATTGACCAACTGGTGGACACGGTGAGCGTGTCCGTGCTCTACCGGCCCGACCAGGACCCGACCTGGTACCCGTGGGAAACCATCCAGTTTTGCGCCAACGTGAGCCAGTGCGGCGCCCCGCCCGGCTGCGGGGTGTTCATGCAGCAAAACCCGCAATACGCCGCCAAGAAGATGCTGGCCGCCCCGGCGGAGGTGTTTTCGCCCCTGTCCCAGCGCTATGCCCACCAGGCGTATGAATTCCAGTTCCGGCTGGTCATCAGCGGGCATTGCCGGCTGCGCAAGTTCAAGGTCCACGCCGCGCCCATCAGTGACACGCAGGAGGGGGCGCTCACCAACACGGTCACCTGTAACACCGTGCAGGTGTGTCCCATCAACTGGTTTGATGACGACATTCACGACTGGTTCTATAACAACCCACCGACTTACCCGGCGGGCTGGAATGTTACAAACTCTAACTCGACAGGTCTTATGCTTGCGCCTATCATTGAAGGAGTCGGTGCCCCAACCGCCCCCCCCAACAGTCCCGGTGTCCCGTGGTTTTACGTGGATACCAGTACCGGGATTATTTATTACTGGAACGTCGCGTTGCAGCAGTGGAAATAACTTATGGCCAACCAACTTGTTATCCAAGTCACACCGCCGACCATTGCCCCGGGCACCTGCTGGAACACGCTCCAGGACATCGCCAACGGCGTGGCGGGCAGCATTACATTCCCCACCAGCTTCACGGGCCTGGTCACCGGCACCACCCCGCCCGCCGACCAGACTCAGGTGTGGAAACAGTTGGATTCCTCGGGCCGGCCCGTGCGCGATTACATCTTCAGCCAGGGCCTGTGGCTGGCGCTGCACCCGCTGCCGGCGGGTTTCACCATGCTCTGGACCACCAGCCTGCCGGATTTCACGGTTTTTGACGGCGGCGACAACAATGCCGCCGGTCCATACAGCGGTCCTATGTGGCAGGTGGTCAGCGCCTTGGCGGCAGCGGTGCCGTTGGGCGTCGGCACGCTGCCGGTTTCGGGCACCGTAGTGGCGGTCGGCGCGACCGGAGGCGAAGAAAAGCACACGCTCACAGTGAACGAAATGCCGAGCCACACCCACACCGTGCCGTTTCTGTTCACCACCTCGGCGGGCAGCAACGCCACAACCTGCAATGTCGGCACCAGCGGCACGGTCACCAGCAACCCCACGGGCGGGGGCGCGGCGCATAACAACATGCCGCCGTATGTGGGGGTGTATTTCCTGCAACGCACCAACCGTCTGTTTTACGCCGTTTCCCCATGAGCCTACTCACCTTTGGCGATGTGCAGAATAGCCGGATACCCGGGATGCTGGGCCTCAACCCGACGGACCCGCGCCTCTTGCAATGGACCAACCAGGCGGTCTATCGGCTGCTGCTCAAGGGCCGCTACTGGGGCTCCTACGGGGTCTATAAAATCTGCGTCAGCGGCTCCTCCATCACGTTGCCGCGGGAGATTGCCACCATCGAGGCGGTGCAGTTGAACGGGGTGTACAGCGCGCCCCACGACCAGTGGTTTGAATTCATCGAGGCGCGCTCCAGTGTTTGCTGGGGGGAGGATTGGTCGTTTGGCTGCTGCGGCTGGAACGAGGCCAACGCGCAGGGGCGCTACTGTACGTTTGCGGACATCATCGGCACCGACAAGAAACTGGCGCTGGCGTGCGACCAGTTGGCCGACGTGGGCAAACAGGTCTTGGTGTTGGGCTACGACCAGAACGGCAACTGGATTCGCTCGCTGCAAAACGGCGTCATGGCCGATGGCGAACTGGTGGCCTACAGCCAGGGCGCGGGCACGCAAACGGTCAATTACTTCACCACGCTCACGGCCATGCAGTTGCCGGCCAACATGACCGGACAGAGCTACTGTTACGAGCACTCGACCACCACGAACGCCAACCGCCTGATTGGCCAGTACGCCTACAACGACACGCGGCCCAGTTGGGCGCGGTATCAATTCCCCTCGCTCCGCTTCCTGGACCAGTTAAACCCGGCGCAGTCGGCCACCAGCCCCCTGACCCCCGCGCAACTGGCCACGCGCGCCAATCCGTTTGCCCCGGCCAGTTGCACCCGGCCCAACGTCATGGTCAAGGCCATGTGCAAACGCGAGTTTATCCCGGTGGCCACGGCCAACGATTACCTGTTGTTGGGGTGTCTGCCGGCCATTGAAATCATGGTGGAGGCGCTCAAGAAAGCCGAAGACGTGGACAGCGCCACCGATAAAATCCAGATTCGTGCGGTGGGCGAGGCCGCCGCCGCGCAAAAGCTGGACGAGGAATTGGACCATTACTTGGGCGCAGGCCGGCGACAGGTGCTCAACTTCATGGGCAGCAGCAACAGCGGTTTTGACCCCGTATTTAACCCACTATAACCACATACTTTTATGGGCGGATTTGGCTTAGATTTAATTCCCGGGTTGATTGGTGGCAAGCCCACCATCCCGCAGGCTCCCAATGTTGATTTGGGCGGGTCCCAGCGTAAGGCCATTCAATCCAACCTGTCGGCCCTGGGGGCGGACGAACAGTTGGGTTCGCAAGTCAACCAGTTTAACTTTGACCAGTTGGACCAAATTTTGGGTGAAGCCATCCCCGGCTACTCGTCCATCAAGAACAATGTCAGCGGCGACATTTCGAGTTTGCTCAAGGGCCAGTTGCCGAGCGACGTGACCAACGCCATCGAGTCAGCGGACGCCGCCCGGGCGCTGGGCGGGGGCTTTGGCGGTTCGGAGTTGGGCGGCAAACTCACCGCGCGCGACCTGGGCCTGACCAGCCTGGACGTGATGCAAAAAGGCTTGGACAGCGCCAGCCGGTGGTTGGGCACCATGAGCAGCATTTACAGCCCGCGCAGCTTTGATTTGGGTTCGATGTTCATTACGCCGCAACAACAATTTGCCGCCGATAGTCAAAACGCGGAAAACCAATTCCAGCGGGATTACGTGTCGAACCTCAACGACTACGAACATTCCTTCCGCCACTTGGCGGCGGAGGATATTCAAAACACCGGCAACACCGCGCTGAGTTTGGCCACGTCGTATTTCGGCGGCGTCTTAGGTGGCATGGGGGGCGGTGGTGGTGGCGGTGGTGGCGGTGGTGGTGGCG
>Ga0335069_10003824_pt1 | contig 22548 bp, 18 predicted proteins | sample Lox_Sample_11_FD_206714 | JGI IMG/M metagenome (GOLD analysis project Ga0335069, IMG submission 206714) | Soil microbial communities from Loxahatchee National Wildlife Refuge, Florida, United States - Lox_Sample_1.1 | ecosystem: Environmental > Terrestrial > Soil > Wetlands | place: USA... | reverse complement strand
CAGGGTCATTGCGACGGCGAAGACGCCGTCGATGAGCGCCTGAAGTCTTCCTGGTCCCAAAGCTGGTCACCCACTTCGTCAGATGGCAGGAGTTGTGCTACCAGTACGCAGGTTACGACCTGTGACGAGCGTCACGAGCCTGTGCTCGCCGCGAGCGTTCCCGAGCGCCCCTGCGGGGCAGCAAATGGGCGATGACTCCGAAGGGATGGCCAGATGCGGCGAGGCATGACCGGGGGTTAGGCAGCCGTCCTACGCGCACAGATCAACCACCTCTGCGCCCATCAAGACTGGCCCATCCTTGCTCCGGCGAATGTGCATAACGGCGGATCTCGCACGCTAGCCCGACCAGCTCTGGTTACACAGCGTGACTGATATCTTGCTTGCGTCGCCCGGAGCGAATCGGCGCCGCTCAAGGCCACAGCGACCGGAAGCCGCCCTAGCCGGTCGTGCACGGCACGGCGGGCGGTTTACCAGGCCGCTACCAGGTCGGCTGGGGTGAAGACGGCGTCTACGTGCGTGGTGGATGTTCCGGAGCGGCAGACAGCGATGAGCGGGACCGGGTCGGCGGTGACCCGGTCCCGGTGGCGCTGGAGCGCTAGGAGGTCGTGGGCGTCGAACTGGCCTGTCTCCAGCCACTTGACTGAGCCGAGGAACAGCAACTGCCTGGCGACAGGTTCCCGGTCAGCGCCGACGATGTCGATCTCGACGTCGTTGCTGCGCGTCCAGTAACCGCCGATCACCGGCGCGGCGGGGATGCCCTGGGCGGGCAGCAGGCGCGCGAGCGCTTCGCGGACTAGCGGCTCGACGGCACGGCCACGCCAGTCAGTCCAGCTCCGCTCGATCCGGGTCAACGTCAGGTCCGAGCGCATCCGGTCCACCTCGGCTAGGTGCGGGCCGAGGAAGGCGAGCCAGAACCGCAGGTAGGAGTCGGTGATCCGGTACCGGCGTTCCTTCGACGGGGAAAGGCTGACCGGCAGTTCCCCTGCCACGACGCCTTTGCTGATAAGAAGGTCAGCAGCGCGGGTCAGGGTGGAATGGGCGATGCCCCCGGCGGCACGGGCGATGTTGGTGAAGGTCCGTTCTCCACTGCCGATCGCGGCCAGGACCATCCGTGCCTGCGCCTGGTCCGGGAACTCCGCCGCGAGCGAGAGCTGAGCGGAAACCACAAGCGGGCTCACCGGGTTGGCCAGCTCTCGTGCCAGGAAGGACCGCGTGTCCTCGCCGTGCCGCCACCGGGCGCAAATGATCGGCAGGCCCCCGGTGACCAGGGCCGCGTCGAAAGCCTCGGCCGCGGATAGCCCGGCCATCGCCGCGACATCAGCCGGATTCAGCGGTCCTACCTTCAGCTGCGTGCCGCGCTGGTGGAACGGACGACCATAGGAGGTGAGCGCCTCCATCATCGACAGGTCAGATCCCACCAGGATGAGCAGCACCGGCTTGCGGGACAGCTCCCGGTCCCATGAGCGCTGCAGCACGCTCTCAAACGCCCCATCCGGATCCATCAGATAGGGAAGTTCATCCAGGACGACGATGCTCGGCCCGTCGTCAGGGAGCACTCCCGCCAGCTGGCGGAGCGCCGCGGCCCAGTTCCCCGGCACCGCCTCCCCGAACACCTGCGCTTCGAGCAGCCCCGAGATACGCACCGCCTCGCTGAACTCTCGCAGCGGCTCGCCGCCGAACCCGATCTCAGCGGTATAGAACACGCTCGGCACCTGCTGCTGCTCGATGAACTCCTCAACGAGCGCGGACTTGCCAATCCGCCGACGCCCCCGGACAATGACGCACCTGCCTGGCGGGGCAGAGCCAACCAGTCCCCGGACCTCAGCGAGCATCCCGTCAAGCCGAGCCAGCTCGCGCCGCCGTCCCACGAAGCCCGCCATAGCTGCCCCTAAGACTATTCCCATAGATACTTCTTTACGCGATACTATCTTGATTGGAAGTATTCACCAGTCAAACGTCAGCCGCCAGCGAGGTTCCCCGCTACGCGGACACCTCCGGTAAAGGGTCATCCGGCGGCGCAGTCTCCGTCTGCGGATCCGTTGAGTCCCTCGAACGCGACCAGGCCGTGCATCCCGATGCCGGGATGTCCCCATCTCGGTTCGCTGTGACGTCACGCCTAGGCCGACAACGCGTGCACGACGACCCGCCATCAGCGCGCTCCCGCGAATTCACGGCCACCACCCCGCCGCAGGCGACCCGGATGACAGGCCGGTTCCAGCCCGGCAGGTCATTCACGCCGAACCCGGAATCCCCGCCCGCGCCTCAACTCCGGGCAAACACCGCGGTCCGCAGTTACCGGACGACATTAACGGCACTGACCAGGCACTTCACTCTGCCCGCACCCCATCCGCAGGGCACCACTCCCCCACGACAGACAGCGCACCGCGCGACAGGAAACCGGGCAGCGGCCAAGATCCCCACAAAATCCCCACACCACACGCGACTCACAGGCCCTGCCAGCACGACACGGACATCACCGCGTCAAGACATTTCTCCTGGCCAGAGGACAGATCAGAAAGCTCCCGCGATAGGACTCGAACCTATAACCTGCCGGTTAACAGCCGGACGCTCTGCCGATTGAGCTACGCGGGATCGACCCGCATAAGGGTAGCGCACCCGCGGCGCGGGCGTGACGCCTACCCGGTGCCGTGGCCCGTGTTTATCAGAGCCTTACCTGATGAGTACGCTCGCGTAATGGGGGAAGGTCATGTTTTCATGTGATGAACGTGCGCGAAAGGGGTGCCAGATGCGGAACAAGGCCATCTTCCTCGTAGGCCTCGCGATCGGCTTCGTGGCAGGCACGCGGGCAGGCCGCGAGCGCTACGAGCAGATGAAGAAGCTGGCCCAGCAGACGGCGCAGAGCCCGCCCGTGCGGAAGGCGACCCAGGCCGCCGGCCAGAAGGCCACCGAGCTCGGCAAGGCCGCCAAGGACAAGGCGGCCACGCAGGTACCCAAGCTCACCGAGACGGCCAGGAACAGCGCCATCAAGGTGCGCGGGCAGCTCGACCGGCTACCCGGCCGGCACCCTGCTGACTCCGGGGCTGACTCCGGGGCTGACTCCGGGGCTGACTCCGGGGACGGCCCCGGAGCCCGCGCCGGAGCCGACGGCGAGGCCGCGGCCGTGAACGGCGTCCGCCCGGCCGGCTGACACCGGACCTGTGGAACCCGGGTCTGTGGCGTCCCAGCCGCCTGGGACCCGGGTTTCGGTCTTACCGCGGGGTCACCGTCAGTCGAGGTACTCGCGCAGCATCTGAGCGCGGCTCGGGTGACGGAGCTTGGCCAGGGTCTTCGACTCGATCTGCCTGATCCGCTCCCTGGTCACGCCGAACTCCCGGCCGACTTCCTCCAGCGTCCGCGGATGCCCGTCGGTGAGGCCGAACCGCAGCTGGATGATCCGCTGCTCCCGTTCGGCCAGTTGGTTCAGGACCCGCTCGAGCTGGTCCTGCAACATGATGAACGCCGCGGCCTCGATGGGCACCACGGCGTCCGCGTCTTCGATGAAGTCCCCCAGATCGGACTCTTCCTCGCCGATCGGGGACTGCAGGGATACCGGCTCCTGGGCGATCCGCTGGATCTCCGCCACCCGCTCCGGCTCGAGCCCCATCTCCGCGGCGATCTCGCCGGCGGTGGCTTCCCGGCCGAGTTCCTGGTGCAGCTGCCGCTGCACCCGGGCCAGCTTGTTGATCGTCTCGACCATGTGCACCGGCACCCGGATGGTCCGGGCCTGGTCGGCGATGGCCCGGGTGATCGCCTGCCGGATCCACCAGGTCGCGTACGTGGAGAACTTGTAGCCCCGGGTGTAGTCGAACTTCTCCACCGCGCGGATCAGCCCGAGGTTCCCCTCCTGGATGAGGTCCAGGAAGACCAGGCCGCGGCCGATGTAGCGCTTGGCGATCGAGACCACCAGCCGCAGGTTCGCCTCGATCAGCCGCTGCTTGCTCTTGACCCCCTCACCGACCAGCAGCTCCAGGTCGCCGTGGATGGCGCCGAGCACCGTGAAGCCGCCGGCCAGCTTCTCCTCGGCGAACAGGCCCGCCTCGATCGCCTTGGCCAGCTCGACCTCGTCCTCGGCGGTCAGCAGCGGCACCCGGCCGATCTCCCTGAGGTAGATCCGGACCAGGTCGCTGGTCGCGGCCCGTCTGCCGCCCTCGCCGGCCGCCCTGTCATCGGCCTGCCGGATCTCGGCCTCGGTGAAGGTGTCGTCCTCCTGCGGCACATCGAGCACATCGACGCCCTCGTCGGCGAGCGTGCGCACCGCCGCGTCGATGGCTTCCGGCGGTAGGTCGGCGCGGTCGAGCGCCACCATGACGTCGGCCATGGTCAGGGAACCGCGCTCCCGTCCTAGCGCCACGAGATCCGTCAGCTGCTCTGCTGGTGATGGTCCGTTCGTTAGTACGGTGAGGGTCACGGCAACAGTCTGCGTCAAGAACCCATGGTTACGGGGGACCCAATTTTGTTACTCCCCGGATACTTAACGACTCAGGCGCCGTGGTGGTACTCGCCCGCGGCGCGGTCTAGCAGCGCCTTCCGGCGCTTCTCCAGCCCCACCAGGTCCCCGAACATCCTGTTGTAACCGGCTTGCTCCTCCACCGGGTTCATCCGCTGCAGCCGGGCCTTGACCGAGGTGATCTCCCGGCTGACCGCCAGCTCGCCCACCCGGGCCAGCACCACGTCGGCGTACCTGGCGTCCGGTTCGCCGGGGATCTGCAGCGGCTCGACGGCCAGCGCGGTCACAAACGCCTGGGCCCGCTCGTTCGGCGCCTCCTCGCGCAGCCGCGCCGCCCACTCCCGCATGCTGCCGCTGCCGGCCGACGTGCCGCCGCACGCGGCGATCAGCGTGAACACCGCGCCGTGCACGGGCGAGGTGAACGCGTCCGCGCCGAGCGCGTCGAACTCGGGCCCGCACAGCGCCGGGCGCTGGACCGCGAGCTTCAGCGCCTCGCGCTCCACCTTGACGACCGGATCGGCCAGGTCGTAAGGCTGGCTGGGCCCATTCCCGGCGTCACCCCTCCCGCCGCCATTGGGGCCGAACGAGCTAGGCTGCTCGCCCCGGTTCCCCTGCTTGCGGTCCTGGCCGGGCCGGCGGCGGGCGGGCCCGGTATCCCCGGCGTGCGTCCGGATCCTGGCCAGCACGAACCGCTCGTCCATCAGGCCGAGCCAGCGGTCCAGGTTGACCGCGTACCTGGTGCGCAGCCCCGGGTCCTTGATCCTGGCCACGATCGGCGCGGCCTCGTCCAGCGCCGCGAGCTGGCCTTCGGTGGTGTTCAGGTCGTGGCGGCCGAGCACGCCCCTGATGGCGAACTCGAACAGCGGCACCCGGCGGGCGATCAGGTCGCACACGGCCGCGTTCCCGTGCGTGAGGCGCACGTCGCACGGGTCCAGGCCGTCGGGCTGTACGGTGACGAAGGTCTGAGTGACGAACTTCTCCTCCAGGCTGAAGGCGCGCAGCGCCGCCCGCTGGCCGGCCGCGTCACCGTCGAAGGTGAAGATCACCTCGCCGGCCGACCCGTCGGTGTCCATGATCAGCCGGCGGAGCACCTTGACGTGGTCCTCGCCGAACGAGGTGCCGCAGGTGGCCACCGCGGTCGGCACCCCGGCCAGGTGGCAGGCCATCACGTCGGTGTAGCCCTCCACGATGACCGCCTGCCTGCGCTGCGCGATCTCGCGCTTGGCCAGGTCCGCCCCGTACAGCACGGTGCTCTTGCGGAACAGCGAGGTCTCCGGGGTGTTCAGGTACTTGGGGCCGTCGTCGTCGGGGTCGAGCTTGCGTGCGCCGAACGCGATGACGTCGCCGGACAGGTCGCGGATGGGCCACATCAGCCGGCCGCGGAACCGGTCCCGGGGCCCGCGGTTGCCCTGGATGGCCAGGCCCGCGGCGATCAGCTCGCCGTCGGCGAACCCGCGTCCGCGCAGGTGCCTGGTCAGGTCCTCCCACGCCTTCGGCGCGTAGCCCACGCCGAACCGCTGGACGTCGGCGAGCTCGAAACCGCGCTCGGCCAGGAACGCACGTGCGGTGGCCGCGTCTGATCCGCCCATCCGTTCGGCATAAAAATCGGCAGCGGCCCGGTGCGCGTCGATCAGCCTGCGCCGCTGGCTGGTTTCCTGGCCCGGGACGTAGCCCCCCTGCTCGTAGCGGAGGTCGACGCCGGCCCGGGCGGCCAGCCGCTCGACGGCCTCGACGAAGCTGAGCCCGTCGATCTTCTGCACGAACTTGATCGCGTCGCCGCCCTCGGCGCAACTGAAGCAGTAGAAGAGTCCGCGGGCCGGGGTGACGTTGAACGAGGGTGTTTTCTCGTCGTGGAACGGGCACAGTCCCTTGAGTGAGCCGCCGCCCGCGTTCCTCAGCTGCAGGTACTCGCCGACCACCTCGTCGATGGGTGAACGCTCGCGAACCGCCGCGATGTCCTCGTCGCGGATCCGCCCCGCCATCATCCACCTCCGCGCCCGGCATGCCTCACCCGTCGCGGCGAGTCTAGTCCCGCCTGCCGACATTCTGAGAGGCTTCGAGGGACGGTGAGTTCCTTTAGCCTGGGCGGGTGGCTGATCTGCTCGTGCTGTGGGACGTGGACTACACCCTGGTGAGCGCCAACGGGCTGGGCACGCGGCTGTACGAGGCGGTATTCCGGGAGATGTTCGGCCGCGAGCTGCCCGCGGTCGCGCCCAAGGCGGGGCGGACCGACCGGGCCATCGCCGGGGACACGCTGGAGCTGGCCGGGGTGCCGCGGACCCGCGTGGATGGCTTCCTGGCCGCGCTGGCCCGGGCCTGCGCGGACGGCGCCGTGCCCGGGCGGGTCCGGCCGCTGCCCGGCGCGGCCGAGGCCGTCGCGGCGCTGGCGTCGGCGGGGATCCGCCAGTCGGTGCTCACCGGCAACATCAGGCCGCTGGCCGCGCTGAAGCTCCGCCGGGCCGGGCTCGGCGAGCATCTCGACCTGGACGCCGGCGCGTACGGCGACGCGCACGAGGTCCGGGCGGAGCTGGTGACGGTGGCCCGGGAGGCGGCCAGCCGGGTCTACCGCGCGGACTTTTCCGGCCCGGCCACCGTCCTGGTCGGCGACACGCCCCTGGACGTCGAGGCCGCGCTGGCCTCCGGGGCCCGGGTGGTGGCCGTCGCGACCGGCAGCTACGCCGCAGCGGAACTGGCCGCGGCGGGCGCCGGGGTGGTGCTGCCCGACCTGGCGGACACCGCCCGGGTGCTCGCCGCGGTCACCGGTCTCCGTGACGAGGGGGCAGCAAGCCGCGCTCGATAGCGGTGGTCACCGCGGCGGTGCGGCCGGACACGCCCAGCTTGCCGCACGCGCGCAGGAGGTGCGTCTTTACGGTGGCCTCGCTGATGAACAGCACGCGGATGGCGCCGGCGTCACGATGCTGGCGAATCCCTGGGCCAGGGTGTCGTGGATCTCGCCGGCCAGCCGGTGCCGTTCGGCCAGCACGCCGGCCTCGTGGTGCGCCGCGGCGAGCGCAGCCCGGGATTGTGCCACACCACGAGCGGCGGCCCGGCCGCCCAGGGTTTCCGGGTCGCCTTCGGCGACGAGGTGGCCGGCCGAGATGACCGCGATCCGGTCGGCAGCTAGTCAGGCCGGACCGGGCAGCCGGGCGAGCACGGGCGGGGCCGTCCCTCCCAGCCGTGCAGGCGGAGTACCCGCGCCACCTCCGCCGCGGTCGCGCAGGGCTCCCACCCGACCTGCTCCCAGCCATACCTCAGCGGCTGCTTCCCGGCCGCAGCGGCGGCGTTGTCCCTGGTCTTATCCCGCCAGCGGTTCACCTGCGGGTGCGCGAGGCGCCCGTCAAGCTCCACCACCACGCCGTATTCCTCGTACACGCGGTCCCGGCGCCCCCGCCGCCCGCCCGGTCCCGTGAACGGCACCTGCTTGTCCGGCTCGGGCCGGCCGTGGGCCCGCTCCACGTCTCTGTGATAGCGGAACTCCAGCACCGAATGGTCTCCGCTCGCCGCGGCGATGATGAGCTCGTGAAGGTCCGCGCGCCAGCGCGGCCTCGGGCGGTTGCTCATCGCCTGGCGCAGCCTGGTCTCGTCGGTGAGCTCGCGCGCAATCGCCCGGATTTTGCCGCGACTCGGGCGGGTTAGAGGTCAGTGAGGGGGATTTCGGGGTTGGTGAGGCGGGTGGGGTCTACTTCGCGGGCGGAGCGGATCAGGGACTGGATGTCGTCGTTGATGTCCCAGACGTTGACGTTCATGCCGGCGACCACCGTGCCGCGGGACAGCCAGAACGCGACGAACTCCAGCGTGGCCGGGTCGCCGCGGTAGAGGACCTGGTCGTAAGTGCCGGGTGAGGGCAGGCCTGCGCACTCCATGCCGAGGTTGTACTGATCGCTGTAGAAGTAAGGCACTCGGTCATAGCTGACGGGCTGGCCGAGCATGGACCTGGCGGCGGCCGGGCCGCCGTTCAGGGCGTTGGCCCAGTGCTCGACGCGGACCCGGCGGCCGAGCAGCGGGTTGAACGAGTTCGCGACGTCGCCGGCGGCGAAGATGTTCTGGTCGGAGGTGCGCAGGGCCGCGTCGGTCAGCACGCCGTTGGCGACCTCGAGCCCGGCGCGGGCGGCCAGGTCGTCGTTCGGAGCCGCGCCGATGCCGACGACCAGGATGTCGGCGGGGATTTCGGCACCGCCGGACGTGATGACCATGCCGGGGCGGAACTCGACCGCCTTCTCGCCGAAGCGGAACCCCACGCCATGCGCCCGGTGCAGGTCTGCGAAGACGGCACCGAGCTCGGGGCCGAGCTGGTCGTGCAGGGCACCGGGCTGCGGCTCGACCACCGTCACCGGGCAGTCCGCCGCGCGGGCGGCCGCGGTAGTCTCCAGGCCGATCCAGCCGGCCCCGGCCACCACGACCCGGGTGCCTCGCTGGAAAGCCGAACGCAGCCGGTCGGAATCGGCCAGCGTGCGCAGGTAGAGCACCTCTTCCCGGTCGGAGCCGGGGAAGCTCAGGCGGCGCGGCGAGGCGCCGGTGGTGAGCAGCAGCCTGTCATAGGACAGCTCCCCATCGCCCCCCGGTCCCGAGGTCGCGACCGTGGCCGTGCCGCGGTCGATGGCGGTGACGGTGACGCCGGGGCGCAGGTCCACGCCGTGTTCGGCGTACCAGTCGGCGGGATGCACGTAGACCGAGTCGCGTGAGTCGTTGCCCATCAGGTAGCCCTTGGACAGCGGCGGACGTTCGTAGGGGCGGTCCGGCTCGGAGCCGAGCAGCACGATGTCGCCGTCGAATCCCTCGTCCCGCAGCGTCTCGGCGGCCTTGGCCCCGGCCAGGCTGGCGCCGGCGATCACGAATGAAGGCATGCGACCAAGGCTACGACGCGCCGGGCGCACAGAGGCGGTGATGCCAGGCAATGGCCGACGTGTCGGTGAGCGAGGCCACCTGGTCGATGACCACCCGGCGACGCGCGGCATCGGTCTCGGCCGCATCCCAGGACGGGCGCAGCAGCGGGTCGAGGGTCTGAGGGGCACCGCGCTCGATGGCGCAGGCCAGTTCGGTCAGCAACTCGCGCTCCCGGGCTTGGGCCGCGACGACGCCCGCCCGGGTCATCACGTATCGGGCGGTGATGGCCTTGAGCAGGGCGCACTCCAGCCGCTGCCGGCGTGGGACGACAAGATTCGCGGCATAACGGGTGAAGGAGTGTCCTGCAGGGCTGGTGTGACTAAAGGGATTGGCGAGGTCTAGGGGGGTGGTGTCAGGAGAGGCGCGGGGGGTGGTGCTGACGGTGGTGGGATGGGCGTTGGGGGCGGATTGCCGGGCGGCGGCTAGGGTGGCTTGCTGGGCGGCTACGCAGAAGCGGCCGATCAGCTCGCTGGTCAGGTTCTTGAGGGCGGCTACGGTGGCGGGGCCGCCGTCGTAGGAGGGCGGCCAGATATCCAGGGCGAGCAGCGACTCGAGGATCTCGGTGAGTTCGGACCCGGACACGCCGTCGCCACAGTAAGCGAGGGCGGTGCGGGAAACCTCGGACCGTTCGGCCGAAGATCTTAGGTTTTTGAGGGTGATGAGGCCGGCGTGAAAGCCGTCCTCCATGTCGTGGACCGAGTAGGCGACATCGTCGGCCCAGTCCATGACCTGGGCTTCCAGGCATGGCCGCCGGTCCGGCGCGCCTGCCCGGATCCAGTTGAAGACCTCGGCGTCCTCGGCGTAGGCGCCGAACTTGGTGCCGGGTTCGCCGAACCAGGGGTACTTGAGGGTGGCGTCGAGGGTGGCCCGGGTCAGGTTGAGGCCGGCCCCCGGGATCTTGGGCTCCAGCCTGGTCAGCAGCCGCAGCGTCTGGGCGTTGCCCTCGAATCCGCCGTAGGGGGCGGCCAGCTCGTTGAGGGCCGCCTCGCCGTTGTGACCGAACGGGCTGTGGCCGATGTCGTGCGCCAGGCAGGCGGCGTCCACCAGGTCCGGGTCACAGCCGATTTCCTGGCCGAGCTCGCGCCCGATCTGCGCGCACTCCAGGGAGTGGGTGAGCCGGGTCCGCGGGAAGTCCGCCGATCCGGCCGCCACGACCTGGGTCTTGGCCGACAGCCTGCGCAGCCCGGCGCAGTGCAGCACGCGGGCCCGGTCTCGCTCGAAATCACTGCGCCCGGCCCGCTTGGGCGGCTCGGCCACCCAGCGGGCCGTGGCGCATTCGTCGTAACCCGGCACGTACCCTTTCTACCTGGTGTCGGAGCCACCCGCGGTCAGGGCCGCGCGGCCGGCCTCCAGGCGGGCGATCGGCACCCGGAACGGCGAGCAGGACACGTAGTCCAGGCCGACCTCGTGGAAGAAGTGCACCGACTCCGGGTCGCCGCCGTGCTCGCCGCAGACGCCGACATGGAGGTCGGGCCGGGCGGCCCGGCCTTCCCTGACCGCGATGTCCACCAGGCGGCCGACGCCGTCGCGGTCGATCGTCTCGAACGGCGACACGCCGAAGATGCCCAGCTCCATGTACTTGCTGAAGAACGCGGCCTCCACGTCGTCACGGGAGAAGCCCCAGGTCATCTGGGTCAGGTCGTTCGTGCCGAAGGAGAAGAACTCGGCGCTTGAGGCGATCGGGCCTGCGGTCACGGCCGCCCTCGGCACCTCGATCATCGTGCCGATCAGGGTATGCACGTGGGTGCCGGTCTCATCCTCGACCTGCCTGAGCACCTTCTCCGTCTGCTCGCGGGCGATCTCCATTTCCTGCACGGCCGCGGTGAGCGGGATCATGATCTCCGGGCGCGGGTCCTTGCCCGCCTGCTTGAGCTGGGCGGCCGCGTGCGCGATCGCGCGGACCTGCATGTCGAGCAGGCCGGGGATGACCAGCACGAGCCGAACGCCGCGCAGGCCGAGCATCGGGTTCTGCTCGTGCAGCCTGCGTACCGCGGCCAACAGCTTCTTGTCCTTCTCGGTGGCGTTGTCGCCGGCCAGGGCGATCTTGACGGAGAGTTCGGTCAGGTCGGGCAGGAACTCGTGCAGCGGCGGGTCGATCAGCCGGATGGTCACCGGCAGCCCGTCCATGGCGTCGAGGATCTCGACGAAGTCGCCGCGCTGCAGCGGCTCGAGCGCGTCGAGCGCGTGCTGGCGCTGCTCCTCGGTGTCGGCCAGGATGAGGTCCTCGACCAGCTGGCGGCGCTCGCCGAGGAACATGTGCTCGGTGCGGACCAGGCCGACGCCACCTGCGCCGAACCTGCGAGCCCGGGCGCAGTCCGGGCCGGTGTCCGCGTTGGCGTGCACGCCGAGCCGGCGCTTCTGGTCGGCGTGATGCATGATCGCATGGACGGCCCGGATCAGGTCGTCAGCCTCGTCGGAGTGCGGGTGCAGGTCGCCTTCGAAGTACTTCACGACCGCGGAGGAGACGACCGGGACCTCGCCGAGGTAGATGTCGCCGCTGGTGCCGTCGACGGAGATCACGTCACCCTCGCTGACCGTGATGTCGCCGGGCGCGGTGAACTTCCTGGCCGTGATGTTCACATCAAGCTGGTCGGCACCGCAGACGCAGGTCTTGCCCATGCCGCGGGCGACCACGGCGGCGTGGCTGGTCTTGCCGCCGCGGCTGGTCAGGATACCCTTGGCGGCGATCATGCCGTGCAGGTCGTCCGGGTTGGTCTCGCGGCGGACCAGGATGACGCTCTCGCCCTGCTCGGCCAGCTCGACCGCGCGGGCCGAGTCGAAGACGGCCTTCCCTACCGCCGCACCGGGCGACGCGCTCACCCCGGTCGCGATCTGGGTGACGGCGGCGCTCGTGTCGAACCTGGGGAACATCAGCCGGGCCAGCTCCGCGCCGGAGACCCGGCGAAGCGCCTCGTCCATGTCGATCAGGCCCTGGTCCACCAGCTGGGTGGCGATGCGGAACGCGGCGGCGGCGGTACGCTTGCCGACCCGGGTCTGCAGCATCCACAGCTTGCCGCGCTCGATGGTGAACTCGATGTCGCACAGGTCGCGGTAGTGATTCTCCAGCGTCCGCATGATCTGCATCAGCTGGTCGTAGGAGGCCTTGTCGATGGTCTCCAGGTCCTGCAGCGGGACGGTGTTCCTGATGCCGGCCACCACGTCCTCGCCCTGGGCGTTCTGCAGGTAGTCACCGTAGACGCCCTGGTGGCCGGTGGCCGGGTCGCGGGTGAACGCGACGCCGGTGCCCGAGTCCATGCCCAGGTTGCCGAACACCATCGCGACCACGTTGACGGCGGTGCCCAGGTCGGCGGGGATGCGCTCCTGGCGCCGGTACAGGATGGCGCGGGGCGCGTTCCAGGAGTTGAACACGGCCTTGATGGCCAGGTCGAGCTGCTCCCTGGGATCCTGCGGGAAGTCCCGCCCGGTCTGGGCCTTGATGATGCCCTTGAACGTCTCGACCAGGTTCTGCAGGTCGTTCGCGTCCAGGTCGAGGTCGTTGCGGACGCCCTTGGCCTTCTTCGCCTCGTCGAGGGCGTGCTCGAAGTACCCGCCGTCGACGTCGAGCACGGTCTTGCCGAACATCTGCAGCAGGCGCCGGTAGGCATCCCAGGCGAACCGCTCGTTGCCCGCCTGTTTGGCCAGGCCCTGGACCGACTCGTCGGACAGGCCGATGTTCAGGACGGTATCCATCATGCCCGGCATGGAGAACTTCGCCCCGGACCTGACGCTGACCAGCAGCGGGTCGGCCGGGTCGCCGAGCTTGCGGCCCATAGCGGCTTCCAGCTGGTCCAGGTGGGCCGCGATCTCCTCGTCCAGGCCCGCGGGGGCGGAGCCCTGCTCCAGGTAGTGGCGGCAGGCCTCGGTGGTGATGATGAAACCGGGCGGCACCGGCAGGCCGATGTTGGTCATCTCGGCCAGGTTGGCGCCCTTGCCCCCCAGCAGATCCTTAAGATCCTTATTACCTTCGGTGAAGTCATAAACGAGCTTCGGCACTTCCTTGCTCCTCGCAGCATGCGACGTCGTGTATCCACACGGGACTCTACCGGTGAGGAGCCCATGAAGACACGGACCTTGGTCCTACCCCATCGTTTAAGGCGGAGGCACGCAACCACAGCCGAGCGCCTGCGTCTCTAATGCCGGCGCGGGTGGCCGCGGACGCGCCTGCTTCCGGCACCTGGTGAGATAGGGGCATGGGCGATGTCACGATCGGGCTGCTGCACCCCGGGGAGATGGGCGCCGCCGTCGGGCAATGCCTCGCGGCAGCCGGGCATGAGGTGCTGTGGGTGCCGGAAGGACGCAGCGCGGCCAGCACGGCGCGGGCGGAGGCGGCCGGGCTGACCGCTGCGGACGAGGGCCTGGTCAGGCTGGCCCGGCGGGCCGATGTCATCATCTCGGTGTGCCCGCCGCACGCGGCGCTGCAGACCGCGCGCCAGGTGGCCGGGTGCGGGTTCGGGGCCGTATACGTGGACGCCAACGCGATCTCGCCGGAGACGGCACGGGAGATCGCCGCGATCGTCGAGGCCGGCGGCGCCGATTACGTGGACGGCGGGATCATCGGTACTCCCCCTGTCGCGCCGGGGTTTATCAGGATGTATCTATCCGGCCCGCGCGCCGCGGAGGTCCGCGCTCTGTTCGACGGCACCGCGGCGGACGCGCGACTGGTCCCCGCGCCGGGGGCGGCGTCCGCAGTGAAGATGGCCTACGCGTCGTGGACCAAGGGGTCGGCCGCCTTGCTGCTGGCAGCGCGGGCACTCGCCCGGGCCGAGGGCGTCGAGTCCGTCCTGCTGGACGAGTGGAGCATCTCCCAGCCGGGCCTGGACCGGCGCTCGGCTGACGCGGCCGGGTCCGCAGCGAGCAAGGGCTGGCGCTGGGTGGCCGAGATGGACGAGATCGCCGCGACCATGGCCGCGGCGGGCTTGCCCGAGGGCTTCCACCGGGCTGCGGCCGAGATCTACCTCCGCTCCCCGCACGGCGAGGACGCGTCGGCCGACGCGGTCCTCACCGGGCTTCAGCAGGGACCGAGGCGCTCGGATAGGTAGGCCTCGACCTGGTCGATGCCGACCCGGTCCTGTCCCATGCTGTCGCGGTCCCGGACCGTGACGGCCTGATCGTCCAGGGTGTCGAAGTCGACGGTGACGCAGTACGGCGTGCCGATCTCGTCCTGCCGCCGGTACCGGCGGCCGATGGCGCTGGCGTCGTCGAAGTCGGTGTTCCAGCGCTTGCGCAGCGCGGCCGCCAGGTCGCGTGCCTTCGGCGACAGGTCGGCGTTGCGCGACAGCGGCAGCACCGCGACCTTCATCGGCGCGAGCCTGGGGTCCAGCCGCAGCACCGTCCGCTTCTCCAGGTTGCCCTTGGCGTCCGGGGCCTCGTCCTCGGCGTAGGCGTCGAGCAGGAACACCAGCGCGCCGCGGTCCACGCCGGCCGCAGGCTCGACCACGTACGGGATGAACCGCGTGCCCGACTCCTGGTCCAGGTAGGACATGTCCTGCCCGGACTTCTCCTGGTGGGTGGTCAGGTCGTAGTCCGTGCGGTTGGCGATACCCTCCAGTTCGCCCCACTCCGTGCCGGCGAAGTCGAACCGGTACTCGATGTCCACCGTGCGCTTGGAGTAGTGCGACAGCTTTTCCTTCGGGTGCTCGTACAGCCGCAGGTTCCCGGGCTTGACGCCGAGGCCGGTATACCAGGCCAGGCGCTCGTCGATCCAGTACTGGTGCCATTCCTCGTCGGTGCCGGGCTTGACGAAGAACTCCATCTCCATCTGCTCGAACTCCCGGGTCCGGAAGATGAAGTTGCCCGGGGTGATCTCGTTGCGGAACGACTTGCCGATCTGGCCGATGCCGAACGGGACCTTCTTCCGCGAGGTCTGCAGCACGTTGCGGAAGTTGATGAAGATGCCCTGCGCGGTCTCCGGGCGCAGGTAAGCCAGGCCGGACTCGTCCTCCACCGGGCCGAGGTGGGTGCGCAGCAGGCCGTTGAACATGCGCGGATCGGTGAAGGTGCCCTTGTTGCCGCAGTTGGGGCAGGAGATCTCGGCCAGGCCGCCATAGGGAACGTGGCCGTGCTTCTCCTCGTATGCCTCGAGGAGGTGATCGGCGCGGTACCGCTTGTGGCAGAACGTGCATTCGGTGAGAGGGTCCACGAACTCGGTGACGTGACCGCTCGCCTCCCACACCTCGCGGGCCAGGATCACCGAGGAGTCCAGGCCCACGACGTCATCGCGCTCGGTGACCATCGAGCGCCACCAGTGGCGCTTGACGTTGTTCTTCAGCTCGACGCCGAGCGGGCCGTAGTCCCAGGAAGCCCGCAGGCCACCGTAGATCTCGCTGGACGGGTACACGAACCCCCGCCGCTTGCTCAGGTTGACGATGGCGTCGAGGCGGTCACTGCGCAGTGCCATGGTTAAGGTCTCCATCCGGCTGGCCGTCGGCGGGCGCGAATCCCGTGGTGATTATCCGGCGAGGGCGCGGGCCGCCCCGGGCCGGAGGTCCCTAGCTTAGGAGCACAGGCCGGTGATCGCGAACTCAATTCACCGGTTTAAGGGTCTCGGGGACCGGGTTGGGTACGGCGCCGCCGTACCTGCGGTCCCGGCTGGCGAAGATCTCGCAGGCGTACCACAGGTGCCTGCGGTCGAAATCGGGCCAGAGCGTGTCGAGAAAGACCAGCTCGGCATAGGCCGACTGCCAGAGCAGGAAGTTCGAAAGACGCTGCTCGCCCGATGACCTGACGAAAAGGTCGACATCGGGAATGGCGGGCTCGTCCAGATAGCGGGCGAACAGCTTTTCATTGATTTTGTCCAGCCGGAGCTTGCCCGCGGCCACGTCGGCGGCGATGGCGGCGGCCGCGTCGGCGATCTCGGCCCGGCCCCCGTAGTTCACGCAGAATTGCAGGGTCAGCACGGCATTCCCGGCCGACATCTGCTCGGCCTGCTCGAGTTCGCTGATCACGCTGCGCCAGAGTCTCGGCCGACGGCCGGCCCAGCGGATGCGGACGCCCATCTCGTTCAGCAGGTCGCGGCGGCGGTGGATGACGTCCCGGTTGAAGCCCATCAGGAAGCGCACTTCGTCCGGCGAGCGCCGCCAGTTCTCGGTGGAGAAGGCATAGGCAGACAGGTACGGGATGCCGAGCTCGATCGCCCCCATGATCACGTCGAGCAGCGAGGACTCGCCTTCCTTGTGGCCCTCGGTCCTGGGCAGCCCGCGCTTCTTGGCCCAGCGGCCGTCGCCGTCCATCACCAGGGCGACGTGCCTGGGCACCAAGTCGGCCGGTATGTCCGGCGGCTTCACCCCGCTCGGGTGCGGATCAGGCGGACGTACGCCCATCAGGCACGCTCCACATGGCGCAGCGAACGGATCGAATGCTCCAGGTGCCACTGAAGGTACGCGGCCACCAGACCGCTGCACTCTACCCGCTGCCGCCGCTCGCTGCGATCGGCGCTGTCCCAGTCGCCGCGGAGCAAGGCGAGCATCAAGTCCACCGTCGGCGCCGCGGGCGAGGCCGCGCCGGGCGGCCGGCAGGAGGCGCACACCATGCCTCCGGCCGCGACGGCGAAGGCCGGCAGCCGCCGCCCGGCCCCGTCGCTGCCCGGTGCCCCGCTCCCCGGTGTCCCGCAGCGGGCGCACTCCTGCAAGGCGGGCGCGTACCCGGCCACCGCGAGCGAGCGCAGCAGGAAGGCATCGAGCACCAGCCCGGGGGGATGCTCTCCGTCGCCGAGGGCGCGCAGCCCGCCGATGAGGAGCAGCAGCTGGCGCAGCGCGGGCTCCTTCTCCACCGGGGTGAACCGCTCGGCCGTCTCCAGCATGGCCACGCCCGCTGTGTAACGGGGGTAGTCCCCGGCCAGCGGCTCGCCGTAGGGCCGGATCACCTCAGCCTGCGTGATCACGTCCAGCGAGCGCCCCGCGTGCAGCATCAGGTCGACGTGCGTAAACGGCTCGAGCCGGGCGCCGAACCTGGACTTGGTCCGGCGGACGCCCTTGGCCACGGCGCGGATCCGCCCGCTGTGACGGCCGAGGATGGTGATGATCCGGTCCGCCTCGCCCAGCTTCTGCGTCCGCAGCACGATGCCGTCATCCCGGTAGAGCTGCACCCACCTATTTTCCCCTATGCCGGCGACGCTGGCGGGGTTACGCGGGGCGGCGAGGCCACTCGTTCGGTACAAAAGTGACCTCGCCGCCTCACCACGGATCAGCCGCGCCTCGACCGGTTGACCGCGGACAGGACCGCGCGCATCGAGGCGGTGACCGTGTTGGTGTCGATGCCGACGCCCCAGAAGACCCCGCCGCCGATCTCGCATTCCACGTACGCCGCGGCCTGGGCGTCGGTGCCCGCGGTCAGCGCGTGCTCGGTGTAGTCGAGCACCCGCGCGACCACCCCGATGGAGGCCAGCGCGTCACAGAACGCGCTGATGGGACCGTTGCCGACGCCCTCGATCGGCTGCGCGCGGCCGTCGACGGATACCTCCGCCGCCAGGGCGTGCTTGGATTCCACCACCGAGGACGTCTGGTGGTCCAGCAGCGCCAGCGAGCCCGCGGTGAGGTACTCGGCGGAGAAGATCTCCCACATCCGCGCCGGCGACACCTCGCCGCCCTCGGTGTCGGTGTGCCCCTGGATGACCCGGGAGAACTCGATCTGCAGGCGGCGGGGCAGGTCGAGCTGATGCTCGGCCTTCATGATGTACGCCACGCCGCCCTTGCCCGACTGGGAGTTGACCCGGATGACCGCCTCGTAGGTACGGCCCACGTCGTGCGGGTCGATGGGCAGGTACGGCACGGCCCAGGGGTACTCGGCGAACGGGACGCCGGCCGCGGCCGCTTCGGCCTCGAGCGCCTCGAAGCCCTTCTTGATGGCGTCCTGGTGGGAGCCGGAGAAGGCGGTGTAGACCAGGTCGCCCGCGTACGGGTGGCGCGGGTGGACCGGGATCTGGTTGCAGTACTCGACGGTGCGACGGATCTCGTCGATGTCGGAGAAGTCGATCATCGGGTCGACGCCCTGGCTGAACAGGTTGAGCCCCAGCGTGACCAGGCATACGTTGCCGGTGCGCTCGCCGTTGCCGAACAGGCAGCCCTCGATCCGGTCAGCGCCCGCCAGCACGGCCAGCTCGGCGTCGGCGACCGCGGTGCCCCGGTCGTTGTGCGTGTGAACCGAGAGGCCGACGTGGTCCCGGTTCGGCAGGTTCCGGCTCATCCACTCGATCTGGTCGGCGTAGACGTTCGGGGTGGACCGCTCGACGGTGCACGGCAGGTTGAGGATGATCTCGCGGCCGGGCCCGGGCTGCCAGACGTCCATGACGCCCGCGCAGACGTCGAGGGCGAAGTCGAGCTCGGTGTCCATGAAGATCTCGGGCGAGTACTCATAGCCGAAGTCGGTGCCGCCCAGGAGTTCCTCGGCGTACTTCATGACGTGGCGGGTGCCCTCGACGGCGAGTGCCTTGCACTCCTCGCGGTCGATGCGGAACACCACCTTGCGGAAGATGGGGGCGGTCGCGTTATACAGGTGCACGGTGGCCATGCGCGCGCCGACCAGCGACTGGACCGAGCGCTCGATCAGGTCCTCGCGGGCCTGGGTGAGCACCGAGATCCGGACGTCATCGGGGATGCGGTCCTCCTCGATCAGCTCGCGGACGAAGTCGAAGTCGGCCTGGCTCGCGGACGGGAACCCGACCTCGATCTCCTTGTAGCCCATGCGGATGAGCAGATCGAACATCTTGTGCTTGCGGGCCGGGCTCATCGGGTCGATCAGCGCCTGGTTGCCGTCCCGCAGGTCGGTGGAAAGCCAGCGCGGGGCCTCGGTGATGGTCTTCCCGGGCCAGCTGCGGTCCGGCAGCGTAACCGGCTTGAACGGCGTATAGCGATGACACGGCATGCCACTCGGCTGCTGGCGAACGGGTGATACGCGTTTATACACGTGATCCTGCTGCATTTTCTCTGCTGCTTCCTCGTAACTCGCGGGGGGTGATTTGCCTGATTGATGGCCAGCGGACACGCCAACACCCCGCGGCGAGGGAGCCGGCCTATCGGCCCCCGCCGCGGCCGCTAAGGAGGAGCAGCTCGCGCAACATTGCGACCCACCATATCAGCCGAATGCGCCCTGGGTGGCGGGGGGTGCATCAAAGTGGCGGAAGCGGCGGAAGCGGCGGAATATTAGGTGGCGCCGCCGACCCGGCCGGGGTTGGCTGTGAGGATGCATATCGAGCAAGTCGACCTGACCGACACCGGGAAGATCCGCGAGTGTTTCGAGGTCTCTTACGCCGCCCAGCGTGTCGATGAGCCGGAAGGGCCGTGGTTCACCGAGCGGCCGTTCGGCGGCTGGATGACCGTCGGCTGGAGCGGCGACCCGAGGGAGGTGTGGCTGGCGGTCGACCACGGTTCGGCCGCGGGCTGGTACCGGCTGGGGCTGCCGTCCAGGGAGAACCGGGACCAGGCCGGCCTGGAGCTCGTGGTGCACCCGGCGGAACGGCGGCGCGGGACCGGCCTCGCCCTGCTGCGGCACGCGGCGGGCCGCGCGACGGCGCACGGGCGGGCCGTGCTCAACGGCGGTGCGCGCAACGGCTCGGCCGGCGAGGCGTTCGCCCGCTCGGCGGGGGCCAAACGCGGGCTGGTGGAGGTCCAGCGCGTGCTCGACCTCGGCCGCCTGGAGAAGGGAAAGCTCGCCCGCCTGCGGGGGCCGGCCGAGCTGGCGGCGGCCGGCTACTCGCTGGAGTCATGGGCCGGGCCGATCCCCGAGGAGTTCCTCGGTGACGTGGCGGCGCTCTACAACGCGATGGGTGACGCCCCCCGCGACCCGGAGATCGCCCATGAGGAATGGGACGCGCAGCGGGTCCGCGAAGGCGTCAACGACCTGCGCCCGCACTACGGGCTGCGCGAGTACACGGTAGTGGCGCGACACGACGACACCGGCGAGCTGGCGGCGCTGAGCGAGATGGCGGTGGATCCGGCCAACCCGGGCTGGGGGTTCCAGATGAACACCGTCGTGATCAGGAAGCACCGCGGGCACCGGCTCGGGCTCCTGGTGAAGATCGCGATGATGGAGCTGCTGGCGGCCACGGAGCCGCAGCTCGAGCGGATCACGACCTGGAACGCCGAGGTCAACGGGCACATGATCGCGATCAACGAGGCGCTCGGCTACGCCGTGTGGGGGCAGCCGGTCACGGATCTGCGGCTGGACGTGGCCGCGGTGCTGCCAGAGGGCGGCTAGTCGCGGCCTGCCGACTGTTCGGTCATCGCGACCACGCCGATGACCTGGGCCTGGGTCATGCCGAGGTCGGCGCCGATGGCCAGCGCGGCGTGCCGCTCGGTTTCCGTCAGCGGGCCGTCCGCCATGCCGATGCGGATCACCTCGGCCAGGTACCATTCCCTGGCCTGGATGGTGAGCTGCGCCCCGACCTGGTTCAGGGCCGGGCGGATCGCCTCGAACGGCCGCATGAGGTCGGCGTCGAGCATGGCCTCGTTGTAGTCCCGGACCCCGGACCCGACGACCGCCTCGATGGCCCGCTGCCGCGACACCGGGCTGGACGGATCACCGGAGCGCAGCATGGCCGAGACGGCGGCCCGCATGCCGGCCGGCAGCGCCGCCTGCATCTGCGCCGTGGTCGGCTGGCTGAGCACCTCCGTCACGTAACGGGTGCGGCAGGTGGTGCACTGAACGTGCTCGCCGACTGAGTTCAGCGGGATGACCGGGATGAAGAACAGCGTGAACCACCGCCGCCCGGCTCGGTGCCGGTACTCCCGGTCGCCGCCGCAGCGGCGGCAATGGAAGGTGCCTTGCGCGATCGTCCGGTAGAACACGCGCAGGCCGAAAATGATCAGCAACGTGGATCCCCTTCTGCCTACCAGGCGGCACACTCCCCGCAAGCGTGTACTTCGCCTTTCGGTATAGGTCAATCCATCATGTCGCCGTCGGCCCCCGCGATGCCGTCGCCGATGCAGATCCGAGACCTCATTTTTCGCCGGCGTCCATCCTGACCAGCAACAGCGAGACCAACCAGCACATGATCGCGATCAACGAGGCGCTCGGCTACCGGGTGCTGGGCAAGCCGGTCCGGTCCTGGGAGCTGCCTGCCACCAAGGCTTCCGGGTCCTCGGGTCCAGCCCGGCGGTAGAGGCTCAGTCGTAGAACCCGAGGCGGCGGAGCTGCCTGGGGTTGCGCTGCCAGTCCTTGGCGATCTTCACACGCAGGTCGAGGTAGACCTTGGTGCCGAGGAGCGCCTCGATCTGGCGGCGGGCCCGGCTGCCCACCTCCTTCAGCCGCGCTCCCCCGGTGCCGATGACGATGGCCTTCTGGCTCGGCCGCTCCACGTAGAGCTCGGCGTGCACGTCGGTGAGGTCGTCGCGGCCCGGCCGCGGCCCCATCTCCTCGACCAGCACCGCGATCGAGTGCGGCAGCTCGTCCCGCACCCCGTCCAGCGCGGCCTCCCTGATCAGCTCGGCCACCATGATCTGCTCGGGCTCGTCGGTCAGCTCGCCGTCCGGGTACAGCGGCACGCCCTCGGGCAGGTGCGAGACCAGCACGTCGGCGAGCACGTCGAGCTGGAACCCGGTCACCGCCGAGACGGGCACCACGTCGGCCCAGTCGCCCAGGTTGTTCACCGCCACCAGCTGCTCGGCGACCCGTTCGGGCGATGCCTCGTCGCACTTGGTCACGACCACCACGACCGGGGTCTTCTTCACGTTCTCCAGCTCGCGGGCGAAGAACCGGTCGCCCGGGCCGACCGGGTCGGCGGCCGGGATGCAGAAGCCGATCACGTCGACCTCGGTGAGCGTGGACCGGACCAGGCTGTCCAGGCGCTCGCCGAGCAGCGTCCGCGGTTTGTGCAGGCCGGGCGTGTCCACCAGGATCAGCTGTGCGTCCGGGCGGTGCACGATGCCGCGGATGACCCGCCGGGTCGTCTGCGGCCGGGCGCTGGTGATCGCGACCTTGGCGCCGACCAGGGCGTTCGTCAGCGTCGACTTGCCCACGTTCGGGCGGCCCGCGAGGCAAGCGAACCCGGAGCGGAAGGCGCCGGCCGGCGGAGGATGACTCACCTGTTAATTCTCGCGCATCCGGCGAGGGCGGAAACCAGGCCCGTTCGGCTTAATAAAAGAAGGTGCGGGTCCGGGCGGGTCCGGGCGGGTCCGTACGGCGCTAGGGGGTGAGGGTCCCGCGGACGGTGCCGTCGGGGGCGGCGTGGAACACGGTCGCGTCGGGGCCGAGGTCACGGACCACGGCGAGGTCGCCCGGGTCCA
>Ga0335069_10003823_pt1 | contig 22555 bp, 19 predicted proteins | sample Lox_Sample_11_FD_206714 | JGI IMG/M metagenome (GOLD analysis project Ga0335069, IMG submission 206714) | Soil microbial communities from Loxahatchee National Wildlife Refuge, Florida, United States - Lox_Sample_1.1 | ecosystem: Environmental > Terrestrial > Soil > Wetlands | place: USA... | reverse complement strand
TCCTTGAACGGCGAAAAGGTCACGGACGCGGCTTTCGGCGCAGGCTCCTCGCGCGGGACGCGTTTGCGAAACTTTTTCAACGAACTCTCCGGCTCGGTCGGGGACCGCAGGATTATTCTAGCTGAAACGGATGCGCGCGCGATGCGGTTGCATTAGATTGCAGATCGCGAACACCATAACTTCGCGGCTCGGTCCGGCCGCACGAAAATCTAAGAAAACAATGTCGAAACCTCTAAAGATCGCCGCCGCCGTACTCGGCGTCATCGTCCTGATCATTGTCGCAGTCTTCATCTACGCGGCTGCCAACCTCAACTCGATGATCGCCCAGAAGCGCGATCTCATCCTGTCGACAGCGAGCAGTTCGCTGGGTCGCAAAGTCGAAATCGCCGATATCAAGGCGAGCCTCGGATGGGGCGTGGTAGCCGACCTGAGCGACGTCAAGATCGCCGACGATCCCGCGATCTCGCAGGCGCCCTTCCTTCAGGCAAACGACATCTATGCGCGCGTCGATCTGATTCCGCTGCTCGCGAAACACCTTCACGTCAGCGAGGTCATCCTCAAGCAGCCGCAGATTACCATTATCCGCGGCAAGGACGGCGCCCTGAATGTCGCGACGATCGGAAAAAAGGGCGAGGAAAAACCTCCTGCCGCAAACGAAAGCGCCGGCGAGAAGAAACCGGGCTCAGGCGCCGCGATGCTCGCGAATCTTTCGGTCAAGAGCTTCACGCTCGATGGCGGCAAGATCGTTTACGAGGACCAGCAATCAGGTGCAGCGCCGGTGACGGTGAGCGACCTCGATATCAAGGTGCGCAATTTCAGTTTCGATGGTCCGTTCACGGTTTCGCTCAAAGCCGCGGCGCTCTCGGACGCCCAGAATATAGATGTTGAAGGAACCGCCGGTCCGATCATCAATGGCGGCAATCTCGATACGAATCTCGTCCCGTTCGACGTCAAGCTCGATCTTGGTCCGCTCGCGATCGACAAGATTCGCGCGATACCGCAGGTCGCCGCCGCGATGCCTAAAGAGGTGACGATTAGCGAGCCGGTAAGCATCGAGGCCCACGCCAGCGGAACTCCGCAGGATGTCAAATTCAGCGCCCACGCGGACCTGACGAAGAATCAGATCGGATACGCAAGCCTGTTCGCCAAGCCGGCCGGGACAACGTTGAAATTCGACGCCGCAGGATCGCGCTCAGCCCAGAATCTGACAGTATCCGAAGCAAACCTCACGATCGCCGATCTCGCGGCGAAGGCGTCGAAGATCGAAATCTCCGGTTCAAATCTCAAGGCGCGCGTCGATACGAATCGTTTCGAGATTGCCTCGCTCGCCAAAGTGATAGGCCCGCTCCAGCAATACAACGCGACCGGACAGGGCGAGGTTCACCTCGACGCGCAGGTCGCGGACAAGAAACCGAGTGCGAACGGAACGATTACGCTGACAAGCGTTTCGATGACGCGGCCGGGAGAGAAAACCGCGGCAATCAGCGGGCTGGCCGGCGATATCAAGCTCAACGGAAACTCAGGCGATGTTGGCCCGCTGAATTTCTCGCTCGGCGGATCGCCCGCATCGCTGAAGGCGCACGCCAACACGATTAGTCCGATCGACGCGTCCTATCAGTTCAACGCCGAAAATATCCGGCTCGCGGATTTTGTGGCGTCGCGTCCGCCCTCCGATCAAATCGGCAAGCTCGCGGTCTCGGGAGCCGCTCACGCGGGCGCGGACGGCGCGCTCGATGTGACCGCGAACACGACTTCGGCGTCCGGCAACGTCAATGGAGCGGCGTACTCGAATCTGGTCGCGAACGCCGAGATGGTCGGCAAGCGCGTCGACGCGAAATCATTCAGCCTCAATGTTTTCAGCGGCGCCGTCGCAGGGACCGGCAACGCGATTTTGGATCAGGGACCGGCATTCAATGTCACCGTGAACACGCAGAATATCGATCTTCAACAGGCGCTCGAATCGCAGAAGATCAAGGCTGCGGCTATGGTGCGAGGAGCGCTCACCAGCCAGATTGCAGTCTCCGGGCGCGGCGGCGATTTCGAAAAAATCAAACCGACTCTCAAGGGCGCCGGTTCCGCCGATATCAAGGACGGCAAACTGGTTGGCGTGAATCTGGCGGCCGACGCGCTCAAGAAAGTCGACAACATCCCGCTTGTCGGCGAGTTGATTCCTTCCTCGATCGCGGCGAAGCACCCCGAGCTGTTCAAGAATCCCGATACCGTCTTCCGCGACGCCAAGCTGACTTTTTCGATCGAAGGTCCGCGCATCACCACGAACGATCTGACCGTTTCGACCGACGACTACTCAATGCGTGGCAACGGATGGTTCGATCTCGACATGAAAATCGATATGACTGCGCGTGCGCTGCTGTCGCAGACATTCAGCGCCGAGATCATCAGGGAGAAAAAGAACGTCGCCTATCTCGCGAACGATCAGGGACAGATCGACGTGCCGCTTCGCATAACCGGGGCGTTGCCCAAGCCTGCCGTATCGCCTGACATCCAGGAGATGGCGGGACGCGCTGCAAAACGCGCGGCGCAGAAGCAGGGCGAGAAGCTCCTCGAAAAGGTGATTCCCGGCGGTGGCGGCGGCAAAACGTCCAACCCGCTGGAAGGATTGAAAGGGTTGTTCAGGTAGTCCTTGTCATTCCGAGCGAAGCGAAGAATCTCAGTCCGTTGATGCTTGAGTGGAGTCAGACCCTTCGACCTCCCTTGCATACTCGCTTGGCCCAGGGTGACGGAAAGTGCGGGGTGACGAGCTCTAACGGTTTCGCCCTTTGAGTACGCGTTCGAGTTCGCGCCGGGTAGTCTTGCGCGCGATCGCCTCGCGCTTGTCGTAGAGCTTCTTGCCGCGCGCCAATCCCAACTCGACCTTCGCGCGACCGTTCTTGAAATAGATCTTGAGCGGGACGATCGAGTATCCGCGCTCGCGCACGCGACCCCATAGGCGATCGATCTCCTTGCGATGGAGCAGCAGCTTGCGCGATCGCGTCTCGGGATGGCTGAACTGGCCGGCGGGCGCGTAGGCCCCGATATGGACGCCGTCGAGGAACGCCTCGCCCTTTTTTATACGCGCATAACTGTCGCGCAGGTTCACGCGATGGTCGCGCAGGGACTTGACCTCGGTGCCGACGAGCGCGAGGCCTGCCTCGTAGGTTTCTTCGATGAAGAAATCGTGACGCGCCTTGCGGTTATCAGCGACGAGCTCGATACCCTTGGAATCGCTGGCTTTTCCGGTCGCCATCCTAAGGTTGAGTCTATCGGTCCGTGGCAGGTGGAGAAAATGCGGTCGCGGGTCGTGGCGCGATGCGTCAATGCTCTGACATTCCCGCGCGTCCAAGTTGACGCGAGGAATCCGGGAATCCTCGGTGCTCGCATCATCAACGGGGCGGGTTGTGCCAAGCATCGGGAATACTTAGATTTGATATGCGTAACCGATGAGGCCATCTGCCGAGTTCTTTCGAGACGGCGTTTCGTTCGGAAATGGGGGCGAACCGGGTTCGACGGAGACAATGGGGTTTTGGCCGCACGCCGGGGTACTGTTGGCCCGTAAAACAAACAGACTGCGAAATTTATCCGCAGACAATAACGGTTACGCTCTGGCGGCCTAAGGGCCGCTAGCGTTCCGCCGCTGTTCGCCCATGGCAGCGGGTCGGAACGTCATTTAGTGGGCTGGAAGCGCGCCGTTCGCCGGTTGGGCGAGGCTTCGAGATTTAAAGCGGCTGGTCACGGGCAAGCCCGTCCGCGGGCTCGACCGGGACGAGAATCAATACGCGGAATAAGCGTGTAGTGGCCATTGCCTGACGGTCTTCGGACGGGGGTTCAATTCCCCCCGCCTCCACCAAGATGGAAAACTCCGGCCGAAGGACGGGCGCGTCCGAACTGGCTGAGCGCCGACGGGTAGCGTGTCGAGTCAGCTTGACCAGTGCGTTCAATCCATCGAAGGATTGGCGATGAATACCCCGCCCTTCTTGCCGATGCGTACGCACTCCATCGGCCCGTTGTAATCGGGGCTGCATATCGGTTTGTCGATAGCCGGACACTTATACAGGTTCACGCCGACCACTTCGCACTTGTTGAGATCGAAGGTCGCGAGCACCTGTTTTTGGGCAGCCGTCTCCGGCGGCGTCGATGTCGAGCAGGCGCCGAGCATCAGCGTCATCAAGGTCGCACCAATAATCGAAATTGTCAGGGTCGCTCGCGATCCATTGCGAAGCGCGCACGAGTTCTGCGTCTTTTGCATCGAAGCCTTCCTCCCTCAAGAAACGGGGTCGAATGAAAAAGTGATTATTGCATCGTCGATCTGTTCGCAACGTACGCAATAGTTGATCTAATTCGAGTCCGGTGGTCTCAATCTCAACAGCCCGACTGCCCGGGGCCCTTGTTATCTCCTGGGCGGGTAATCTTCATGCTGCGGTAAATTGTCGGTGATCTCGTCCCACGGGGCTTTCGAGCCGACGAAGATGTGATAGGCGGCGCGAACGCCCGGATCGTCATCGAGCGCGCCGGCTGGGATGAGCACCATACCGAGCTCGTCGATCAGCCGGGGCGTCGGACTGCCGCAAATCGCGCAAAACCAGTTTCCGAAACGCTGTGCGGATGGAAGCTTGTATTTGACTACTGTTTCGTCGCCGCGCACCCATCGAAAATCCGAAGGGCGAACGAACATGTTGGCGGCGAATGCTCCGCCGCGCGATTTGCGACATCGCGAGCAATGACAGTAGCGAAACTCGGCTGCGCCCGACGCCTCGAACGCAACCGCGCCGCATAGACAGCTTCCCTTCATGATTTCCTTCTCTCCTGCTGCGCCACGAATATAGTATGTCGCTGACGTTGGATATCGAACAGACAACAGAACGAGGGATGCGATGGATCGCAGACAATCGATTCGGCTGACGCCCGAAGAGGCGCGCCGGTTTTTAGAGGAGAGCCGCACTGCGGTGCTGGCGAGCAACGGCCACGACGGCCATCCGCATCTGATAGCGATGTGGTACGTGGTCAAGGACGGCGACATCATGATGACCACCTACGGGCGCTCGCAGAAGGCGGTGAATATCCGGCGCGATGGGCGCGCGACGATGCTGGTCGAGGGTGGCGTCGCGTACAACGAACTTCGGGGCGTGATGATCCGCGGACGCGCGGAGATTATCGAGGATCTGGCGACAACCACCGAAGTGCTCACAGCGGTATCGCGCAAGATGAGCGGCGCCGCGGCGCTAACGCCGGAGGGCGCGGCGGCGATCGCGTCGCAGGCGAAGAAGCGCGTCGTGGTCCGATTCCATCCCGAAAAATGGGCCAGTTGGGATCACTCCAAGCTCTGAGGTTTCCGGCTCGCGACTCCTGCTTCGGCTGCTTACCCGGCGGCACGGCTCTGAAAGCGCGGTTGTCAGCTGACAACCATCTGTTTCGTGGCCATGTTCTCGAAGACCCTGGGGTTGGTCAGGTAGTGCCCGGGACGCTTGTTATCGGGAAAGTAGTAGTACCAGGCGCCTGCGGCGTAGTTGTATAGAAACGGGAAGATCGCGGGCGCCGTATAGAACCATTGCCCCAGACCAGGGTCGTAAAGACATATTCCGGCTGCCGGATTTTGAGCGTCGCCAAAGTACTCAAATCCCAAATCCTGGTGGAACAGCCAGGGATAGAAATTGTAGTTGTAATAACCGAACGGAGTACCGTTGGTGAAAGTCAGGAAGCCCCAACCTCCTCCGAGCGATGCTTCGCCGTTGAAAAAAGGCGATACGAAGGACGTAACGAACTGACCAACGTCAAGCTGACCCCATCCGGTTGCGAGATCGTATTCCACGATGGCGTTATAGCCGGTGACGCCATTGAAACTGTTGTTTCCCACGGTTATGTCGCGCAGGCCGTTGCCCGCGGGATTTGCGGCGCTTGCGAGCTGGTAAAGACGATCGTTGATTCGGCCCAGTCGTCCGCGTGATTTCTGCTCGATCAATTTGAACAATCCCGCCGTCACCGGCGCTGCAACGCTGGTGCCGCCCCAACAGCAATCGATGAAGGGACCGGGGTTGCCGTCGCTGCCCAGAAACACCCCCGGCGAGAACGGGTCCGAGATCCCGGAGATATCGGGAAGATCGCGCGCGCCGTCGTCAGGAGTAGCACCTATCTGATACGAGGGTTTCGGAGAGAACGTACTCATCCCGCCGCCGCTTGCTCCGAAGTAGCCGTCCCAGGCGCTTATAGCTGTGTCGTTTATCGTACCGATTGCAAATCCGTCGGTGTTGAAAGCAGGCTCAAAGCTTGCCCCACCTACCGCGGTAACGTTCGGGTCGGTCGCAGGAACGCTGGGCGTGGGAGTACCGGCGATAACGCATCGGTTCCAGCCCAGGCTGTAAACGATCCCGGCGGCCCCTTCGTCGCCGCTCGCGATGAAGACCGATTGCCCCTGCGCGGCAGCCTGTTGAAGCATCGGGGCAAAAGCTGCGGCGGTCTGCGCAAGTTCGCCGTCCGACGACGCGCAGTATCCGAAACTCATGCTTATCATTGAGCAGCTGTTGTCAGTGATCGCCCTGGCAAGCGCGTCACCAATCCCAAAAAGAGGGCCCGAGCTGTTGTCATCGCCGAGGTAGTAGAAAATCGGAGCCCCGGGCGCCGCCGAGTGAGCCCATTCAATATCGATCAAGGTTTCCACCTCGTCGTAATTGCGGCCGGGGTTGGTGTAGGTGTTGGTCGGGTTGGTATTGCTGGAAAGTATCGTAGTGATGGTGGCGCCTGGAATTCCAAAGGTAGTTGTAAAGAGGGTCGGAGCGGCGGGGAGATAGTCGGAATCACCGATAATTCCTATACAATCGCCCGCGCCGGTGTAACCGGCGTTCAAGACCGGAGACTCGTCATAAAACGTCTGAAGGTCGATAGGGCCGAAAGCCTGATATATGCCGTTGACCGCATTGGGTTGAGAGCTTGCGCGGACGCCTTTGTTGTCCGCAACGCCGGGTCGCGGAGCTTTCACCGCGTGCGAGAACGCGGCGCGTAAATTGTCGAGACCCACAATCATGCTTATAACGCCATCGAAGCGCGCGGGAATCTGCGGGTCGGCGGTGTTTGCGTAAAGGCCGTCTCCAGCCGACGCCATCGCCGCCCCGAAAGTCGCATCCAGCTGTGACGCTGTGCCGACCACTCGAATCAAATGCGATCCGCTGTCGACCTTCGCGATTGAGAAACCCTCGCTCGCGAGCCATCGGACGACGGACTCATAAGCCGAGGAATCGGGTCCGAAGTGCGCGTTGAATTGTTCCGGGGTAAGCCACTGATGATAGCTGGGCGAAGCAGGATTCTGCTGGTCATCGAGCAGCTTGGATAACTGCTCGGTGTTGCGCAACCCGAGGACGACATCGAACGTCACCCGGCTGCCTCTCTCCATTGAACCCTTGAGCAGGGCTTTGTCAACGTGTGGATTAGTTTCTTTCAGCGTTACCTTCTTCGAGAGTGCAGAAGACGAAAAAGTATCCGCATGCGCAACGGCACTCGCGCCAATCACGAGCGCGCATATCGCGATGCTTCCAGACAGCCCCAGAGCAGACTTCATCACAGGCCCCCCTTGAGCTTGGGCGCAATCGCAACATCCGTACCTCCGCAGAGTACCTCCAACCAGCGCCGGATGATGCGCGCAGCGCACAAAGCGTCGCGAAAGCGGCATCCGCAATGTCCCATTGTGTGAACGCCGGCGGCGCTCACCCCGCCGGAGCAAATCCCGGCGTTACGGCTTCAGGAGGGTGCGCCGGCCGGTCCAACAGCAACTAACAGTGGGCATCGGCGGCATATGTTTGGCGAGAACGAGGGTAGTTCCCCGGCCTCCCGTTGGTCAAGGAAAATACAAGCAGGAATAGCGTGCGGCGTCAATCAGGTGCACGCAACATTATGTGAACAGCCGAATCGGCCGCCTACGCTTTGCCCTCGCCCGCTATCGCGGCTTTTGTTCGCTGCGGGCGGATTGGGGCGGTGTCGTGGTTTTCAACGGTCCGCGCGCCGCGCTCAACCCGGCGGACTGAAGAAATCCTTTCCAGTGCCGTAATCGTGAAACCATCGGCTGGTGCCGGTGTAGTACCACAGCCACGAGCTCGTTCCCGCAAACTTGTACATGAAGGGAAAAATGCTCGGGTCGGTGTAAAGAGTGGCGGCAAGGCTGGGATCGTAAATGTACAACCCTGTGCCGACGGTCCCCTCTACATACTCGAAGCCCAGCCAGTAGTGATACAGCCACGGGTAGTAAAAATAGCTGTAATAACCGAAGAAAGCGTTGGGAAGGTTCAAATAGTAGAGCTGATTTCCGGCAGCCACCTCACCATTGAAAAAGGGTGCGATGAACGATGTCACATATTGGTTCACATCGACTTCACCCCACCCGGTCGCGAGGTCGTATCCCGGACCTGCGGAGTAACCCGTAACCCCGTTGTAGCTGTTGTTGCCCGAGGTCACGTCGCGATACCCGTCGGCGACCGCATTCGCAGAACTGGCGAGCTGGTAGATCTTGTCGTTGATCCGGCCCAAGCGCCCGTGCGATTTCTGTTCGATAAGCTTCGTGAAGCCCGCCATCACCGGAGATGCGAGGCTCGTACCGCCGATGCAGCATCCTATGGCAGCAACTCCCTTATTATCATATCCGAGAAACGAGCCAGGCACGTTGGGACTGGCTATCGCTGAGATATCGGGCAGGTCTCGCGCACCGTCGGTCGGCGTGGTCCCGATCTGGTACGAGGGCTTGGACGAAAGGGTGCTCTTGCCACCGCCCCCCGAACCGTTGTTCGCACCATCGTTCCACACCTCTTTCGAGGTCGTGTTATCGACGGTGCCGGTTACAACTCCACTGATACCATAGGTGGGACTAAATCCTGTTCCTCCGACAGCGGTGACATTAACATCCGTGGCGGGGATGCTAACGTTGAGATTGGTGCCCGTCACGCAAGCCTTTTGTGTTGTGCTATAAGCGAATCCCGCGGCACCATCGTCACCGGTGGAAACAAATACCGACTGTCCCTGCAGCTTGGCTTGCGCAAGGACCGTTGCGAAGGCTGCCGCCAGCTGTGCATACTGGGAGCTGTTCACGTAGCAATAGCCGAAGCTCACGCTGATAGTGGAGCAGAGATTGTCATTCACTGCCTTGCTGAGGGCATCGCCTATGCCACCGTACGTGGACACGCTGTCGTTTTCGCTTCCTAGGTAGTAGTAAATAGGGGCACCGGGCGCTGCCGCGTGCGACCATTCGAGGTCGAGGAGCGTTTCGATCTCGTCGCCATTGATGCCAGGATCGGTGGTGACAATGATGGTTGTGATGGTGGCGGGAGGTGCGCCGAAGGTAGTATTAAACAGCGTTACTGCGCTGCCCAGATAGTTGGAGTCGCCGACGATCGCTATACAATCGCCACCGCCGGTGTAGCCGGCATTAAAGACCGGCAGCTCATCGTAATAGATTTGCAGGTCGTTGGGGGCGAAGGCCTGAGATCCGCCGTAGTTGGTGTCCGGCTGCGACGCACCGTTCTTCGCGCCCGGCGCGTTCGGCTTCGACTTTTGAGGGGGCGCGACGGGTCCGAATGATGGAGATTTTTTGACGTTGGAATGCCATGCGCGCAGATTGTCCAACCCCTCTATCGAGCCGATTACCCCGTCGAAACGAGCGGGGATTTGCGGGTCCGCCGTATTTGTAAACAGACCGTTGCCCGCCGACGCCATCGCAGCGCCGAAGGTCGCATCAACCTGAGCCACCGTACCGGCGCATCGGATGTAGCGTGATTTCTGGTCCACGCCGACGACCGAAAAGCCCTCGCTTTTCAGCCACTGCGCGACGGCGTCGTAATCCGCGGGATTCGGACCGAAGCGCGCGTTGAATTCGTCGCCGGTCAGCCAGTGGTGATAATTCGGCGACGCGGGATTCTGCTGCTCCTCGATTAGCGTATCGAGCTGATCCTTGTTACGCAGCGCGAGGGCGACATTGAACGTCATCCTGCTGCTCTTGTCCATCGGACCTTTCAGTATCGCGGGATCGATCCTCGGATTGTTGTTCTTCAGTGCGACCATACCGGGCCGCGGTGTCGGCGCGGGCGCCGATTGCGCGTGCGCAACCACGCTGGTGCAGAAAACGAGGACGCCGAAGGTGCCGAGAACTGATAGAAAAATCGCAGACGGTCTGAAACGTTCCATCGCGGGTTCCCCCTTCACTTCGATCGGAGGCAATTCTCATACCTTTGGAGACTTATAGCCACCCTCTCCGTCTTTCGCAGGGCATTAGACGCGGCTGGTTCGCCGCTTGTAGCAAGCACGCAAAGCGGATGTTTCAGGACTGCCCGATCACCGATTTTCTGTGTTACACACGCGCCCTAAACGAGCGATCATTTCCCGAGCAGTTCCAGTTTGACGCCCTCGGGCAGCCTGGCGTTTGCGATATCGAGGCGATCGTCGGCGAGCGGGATCTCGATTGTCTCGTTATCGCCGACCTTCCATTCGAAAACCGGCTTTGAGGGTTTGGCTGGATCGATAACGGTGTGGTTGTCAGGTTTCGCTGAAGCGGTTTTCCATCCGAGTTCGTAGGACCATTCCATCGCCTTCTCTCGCGCCTTGTCGGCGCGCAGATGGACGCGGATTCGCTGCATCACCTCGTCTTCGCCCTCCAACGTGATCATCGCGACCGCCGACGAATCCTTTCCCAACACGTCATCATCGGCGGCGGTCATCACGAGGTAGACCGCGATTAGTCGTCCCAGCGCAGGTTTGCCGAGGCGCGTGTAGGTCGTGAAGGGAACGCCTCCCGATCGAACCCATAGGGTCTTCAGCGAGGCGAGGCTGAGTTCGTATTCCGCGCTGTTCTCCTGACAGCATCCATACATGATCACGGTCACGCCCGAGGGCGAATCCAGCTTGATTTCGTCGCCGGCAATCTTGCGCGCGGCCTGCTGCGGACCGTAAGCGCCATCGGACTTAATCGGATAAATCGCGAGGCTGACCGTGCCGGTTTCGTCGCCCTTCGCTCCGAGATCGTCCGTGACCGCAAGTCGATGCGCGACTTCGCCCTGGACGACGACGGTATGCGTCGCCGATCCGACAGCGTATTGCGCGAGTTGAAAACTCTGCGAGCGCGTCAGGAGGTGGAGACCTTTCGCCTCCCTTTCAAGAATCGCTTCGGCCCTGGCGGTCAGCGAGGTACGATCGTTCTGAGCCGAAGCAATAACGGCAAGCGTAAGGCTCGACGCGACAAGGATGACAGCAATCCGGATTCGTGTACGCATCGCGTCAGTTCCCTCCGCCGAAATTGAAGACCGTGCGCGCACGCACCAGGTCGATCAGCAGCACCTGTTGCCCGGTCAGCTTGCCGTTGAGATTGCCGGTAATCGCGATACCGCCGCGAAATTGCGGTCCGAGGATTCGTGCGAACGTGACCAAATCGGCCCGCCAGAAGTCGTCCTTGTCCTTCGGCGCGATTTTGTCCGCCGACGGCAACCGCGCGATCGCCGCGTCGTAGCGCGCCTTGTCCATCGCGCGATCTACGAACACCTCGATATGCTGCGCGTTGGGGCTGCTCGGCGGAGAGAACGCGAGGTCGGGCCTGCCCCACGCAGCATCAACGTCGGCCTGCGCTTTCGATGCGTCGCGCGCGGGATTCTCGATCCACGGCGTTTCGAGACGAACTCCGAAGACCTTGCGGCCATCCTCGATACTCGAGAACCACAACTCAAATTTGCGACCGTCCTTGAGCTCGGAATCGATATGATAGAAGGGCGATTCCTGAAGGCCGCTCGACTTGAGATTGTGTCCAATATAGCCGCCGAAATTGCGCGGCATATGAGTGCCGTAGTCGCCCTGATACAAACCTTCGAGCGCCTGATTATCGAGCGCCTGCTCGTCAGACTCGGGCATATCGAGCGGGATACTCAACAATCGCATTCTGTCTTCGGCGTGCGCAGCAGACGCGAACGCCGGGATGATACACATCAGGGAGAGCGCGACGGACGCGCAAGTTATCGAATGTCCCCGCATCAGTTGTTGGCTCACAAATAGTGTGCAGAACTCCGACAAATCGTCACTTCCATACCGTGACGATTGCGATCGTCTCGCGTTTGAGTCGTTTGACGTGCCCGTTGGAAGATCGGAACGCGAGTTTTTCGACGCGCCACACTTTGTCGTGCTTGAATTCGGTCGTGATGCCGGTCAGGTGCGGGCACTTGCCGTCGTCGGAGCATTCGCGCGAATCGGAGCATTCATAGGGAAGGTCCTTGCCGTCGACCTGCGCCGACGTGCCGGTCGTCAATGTGCATATCGAGCCGTCAGCGAGTTTAACCATCCACGGGATGGGATCGCTTGAGTAGTCGCCGCGCGGTTTCGGCAGGGGCTTGGTTAGCTGCAGTACGAATCCCTTTTGTCCGCGCGCCGGATCGGCGCCGCAAATCGGATTCCCGCCCGGCGCAGGATCGGAAAAGCACGGATCGTAAATCATGTTGTCAACCACGCATCGCCACGCGCCCGGCCGATCGATCGCGTCGGACTGCGACCAGCACTCGCCTTTGCGAGCGTCCCCGCCCGGATTCGCGGGATGAAACGTGATTACCTGGGTTTCGGCAACCGGTTCTGGCGGGTGAGTCAGCGTCGTCGGTTCGGCATACGACGAGCTGAACATGAGGAGCGACGCCGTCGCGAGGACGAGGCCGCCGATTCCGATTTGACGGGCTTCGATCATCGCGCACGAGTGTACCGGCGTCGGATAGCAGGTGATAGTTTTCGGTTATGCGCGAAATCCGGGAACTTCGCGCGTATCCGGGAAGTTGTTATGTCAGATGACCCCTTCCAAGACTGTACTACTCGGCGCACTCCTGATTATCTTTTCAATTACCATGGCGCGAACGATCGATTCGGCGGAGAACCCATCGGCTGCTTCCGGCGAAGTAACGACCGCAAGCGGCGAACTCAAAGTGGCGACATTTGCCGGAGGATGCTTCTGGTGTATGGAACCGGCGTTCGATCACGTCCCCGGCGTGATCAAAACCGCGGTCGGATACACCGGGGGCCACACCCAAAATCCGACTTACGAGGATGTTTGCAGCGGGATGACCGGCCATGCGGAAGCGCTACAGCTGACCTTCGATCCGAAAAAAATAAGCTATCGCAAGCTGCTCGATATCTACTGGCACAATATCGATCCGACCGTGCGCGATCAGCAGTTCTGCGACGAAGGCACTCAGTATCGCACTGCGATTTTCTATCACGGCCCCGAGCAGGAGAAGGAAGCGAAGGAGTCGCTCGCGGAGTTGGAGAAGACCAAGCCGTTCAAGGAGCCGATCGTGACCGAGATCGTGCCGGCGTCGACATTTTATCCGGCCGAGGATTACCATCAGCAGTATTGCCGCACGCACAAGATCGCCTACGGACTCTATCGGTACAATTGCGGGCGCGATCAGCGATTGCGCGAGCTATGGGGCGACGCCGCCGCTGCCCACTGACACGACCGACACGGGATAACGGCTCTTTTCTGTTTGCATGCTTCACGCTCGCCCCATCGGGCAGAGGGGGACGCGAAGCGCCGGGAGAGGGTCCTGTGCAGTTCAGTCGGGCAGGCGTCCCTGCCTGTCCATTGCGATGTAAGCGAGGCGCGATCCAGGTAATCGCGCGCGAATGATGCGTGCTGGATGAGGACCCTCACCCGCGCCCGCTATGCGCGTCGCGCCCTCTCCCTGGTCCGGGAGAGAGGCAGAAAGGGATGTGCCCGAGGCCGTGTCAGCTCCCTGATCCGGGAGAGGGGACTGGAAGCCGCGGCGAAGCAGGATATTTGCGGCACGCCACGGTAGAATGTCGGGACTGCGGTGCGCCGCGCCCTCTGCCTCACTTTCCGGCGCGGCGTCGCGCGAGGTATCCAATCCCGATGGCGGAGCAGACGCAAACACGACACGGCATCGAATACTGGCTGGGAATCGCAGCGGTCGTCCTGCTCGGCGTCGGATGCTTCGTCATCCTGCTGCCTTTTCTGTCAGCCATTTTGTGGGCCGCGATCCTCTGTATCACTACCTGGCCGATGTTTCTTGAACTCAATTCCGCGATGGGCGGCAGGCGTTCGCTCGCCGCGTTCATCGCAACGATGGTCCTGACGCTCGTGGTGCTCTCGCCGCTCGTCATCCTGGCGCTGACGCTGGCGGGCAACGTGAGCGACCTTGTCGCCGCGACGCAGAACTTTTTCAAGCAGGATGGCGCAACCGCTCCGCCGTGGCTGAAAGACATTCCACTGATCGGATCGACACTCGCCTCGGAATGGCATCGATTGGGGATGAGCGGTCCGGAACGCACCGCCGATCTGAACAAACTCCTGGTTTCGACGAAGGACTATCTGATCGGCTTCGGACGCGCGATCGCAGCCGGGACCGTGCAGATGGTCTTCAGCCTGCTCATCGCGTTCTTTCTTTATCGCGACGGAAAGCAGGTCAATCTGCAGCTCCGGGCCGCGGTTGACCGAATCGGCGGAGAAAACGGATTGCGATTGCTCGAGGTCGCATCCGCGACGACCGCAGCGGTCGTGTACGGAGTTTTGGGTACGGCGCTCTTTCAGGGAATCTTCGCGGCGGTTGGCTTGCTGATAGCGGGTGTGCCCGGCGCGGCATTCCTGGGCTTTCTTGTTTTCATTCTCTCGGCGATCGTCCCGGGCGGACCGATCCTGGTATCGGCGCCTGCGATGCTGTGGCTGTATCTGCAGGGCCAGCTCGGATGGGCGATCTTCCTTGGGATTTGGGCGGCCGCCGACAGCACGCTCGACAACGTGGTGCGTCCGCTGCTCATCTATCGCGGAGACGTCAAAGCGCCGTTCATTTTGGTAATGCTGGGCGTATTGGGAGGAGTAGCTGCCTTCGGATTTATCGGACTGTTCGTCGGCCCGACCATCCTCGGCGTCGGATACAGCATGTTCGAGGAGTGGGCGGCTCCCTCGCGCGCGATTAGGGAATCCACCTGATCATGAACCCGCGACCATCGCGAGACTGAGCTGCCCCGAGGTTTTGATCGTCGCCGGCGCCGCGGATCCGCATCTGCGATCCTCGCGCGGCGGAAACCCGTACTTTGTCCGCAGATGGTCGAACAGAGCGCCGAGTTTATCGTCGTATGCGCGCGGCGCGTAAACGGCTCCCGAGTACATCGCCTCGATTCGCGGCGCGATCTCGGGCAAGCGCTCCTTGACGAAGGGAATGAAGCGCCTGGCCGCAGCCGGCTTGAGAAACAGCGTCCGCCATCCGACGCTGCGCGCGCCGCTGTAGCGGGCCGTGCGCACTACTGATTCGATCGTTCGCGCATCGTCGGTCAGGCCGGGAATCACGGGCATGAGAAAGACGCTGCATCGGATACCGGCGCGCGAAAGATGGGCCAGCGCGCGCATCCGAAGCTCCGGGCGCGGAGCGCGAGGCTCAAGAATTCGCTGCAAGCGTCGATTCAGCGTGAAGCATGAGAAATTGACGGAGAGGTTCGAACGCCGGTTGATTTCCAGCAGCAGGTCGAGATCGCGCGTAACTAGCGCGGATTTAGTGGTAATCGAGAGGTTGAGTCCGGAGAGTTTCGCGAATACCTCGAGCATCGAGCGCGTCAGCCCGAATCTTCGTTCCGCAGGTTGATAAGGATCTGTAGCGGTACCGAGCGCGATCGCATCGGTGCCGATCGGCGTCCGCGAAAGCGTGCGCGCGAGGACCTGCGCCGCCATCCGCTTGACGAAGATGCGCCGCTCGAAATCCATTGGATCGCGCATATCGAGGAATTCGTGCGTGTACCGCGCGTAACAGTAGACGCATCCGAACTCGCATCCGCGATACGGATTGATTGTCCATCGAAACGGCAGCAGCGGATTCGAGCATCGATTGAGGATCTGCCGCACCGGCATTTCGTGGAATTCGACCCCGGCGCGAAAATCCTGGGTATCGTCGGGATGGACATCGAACGCCAGCTCATTTTCGGCAATGATGGCGGGTCGCATCCGCATATTTTCGTTTTTTCTTCGCCATCGAGTCAAGGGCTGTCAGTCGCTCCTTTCTGTCCATCTTTGATCTGAAGCAACTTTGCGTCATTGTGGCATATGTAACATTGACAACTTTGCCACATTAGAGAATTATCGAAACATATGGCCGTAAACGAAACGACAACGGTTTTGAGCGGAAACTTCCAGCGCGTAGGTGAGGCCGCGCTCGATGAGCGCAAGCGAATCTCCTTGGCCAAGGTTATCGATCGCGCGAAGAAAATCGTGGGAGACAGGGAGGTCCGCTTCGGGATTTACGTCAACGAAGCCGGCCAGTTCCTGCTGTCGCCCGAGGTATCAGTGCCGGCGCATGAAATTTGGCTTCTGGAAAATCCGGACGCGTTTGCACGCGTTCAGCGCGGATTGAAGGAAGCTGCCGCCGGCGACCTGCAGGACTTGGGATCTTTCGCCAAGTTTGCGGAAGATGACATAGACTGAAGTTCACTGGAGGCGGTTCGGTTGGGTGGGGAAGGTAGCACTGAGATTCACATCGCAGGCGCAAAAGGATCTGGCTGAGCTCGCGAAGACGCCATCGTTGCAAAAGCGCTCGAGAGCCGTTCGCAAGGCACTCGGGCTGCTGGAAGCAAATCAGCGTCACCCAAGCCTGCACACACATGCGTATCGGTCGTTATCGGGACCGCATGGCGAGACAGTTTTCGAAGCCTACGCCGAAAACCGCACATCTGGGGCGTACCGAATCTTTTGGTTTTGGGAGCCAAACAAGGACGAAATCACAGTCGTTGCGATCACTCCACATCCCTAGCGCGTCACCCCAACCGCACGCCCACTTTGACGACGTCCGATTTCAACTCCGCGGGCGCGATCTTCTTGCCGTCGGGTTCGAGCCGGATGCGCTTAACCATAACCGAACCGCCCTCCAGCGCGATCTTCATCCCGTCCGGCGTAATCGAAACGACCGTCCCCGGTGCCGATCCCGCGACCGCCCCCTTAAGCTCCGGCTCGTAGAGCCGAAGCCGCCGGCCGTCGATTTCCGCGTATGCGCCCGGCTGCGGATCGCATCCGCGAATCAAATTGTGCACCTCGCGCGCGGGTTTTGAGAAATCGACCCTGGCGTGCTCGTCGCGACACGGAGGCTCGTAGGTAGCGAGGCTCTCGTTCTGAACGATCGCAGGCGGATTCCCGCCTTTGATCAATCCGACGGCTTCGATCAGCGCTTCGATTCCGAGCGGGAACAGGCGATCGAAGTAGATCGACCCCACGGTGTCATTCGGCAGAACCGGGACGCGCTTCTGGATAAGAATCGGGCCGGTATCCAGTCCCTTGTCCGGCCAGAACCACGTGATGCCCGCCTCGGCGTCGCCCGCGATGAGCGTCCAGTTGATTCCGCTGGCGCCGCGATGGCGCGGCAGAACGGAGGGATGAAAGCAGATCGATTTGTATCGCGGCAGGTAGAGAATACGTTCGGGCACGATCAGCGTAACGAATGCCATTACGATCAGCTCCACGTCGAGCGATTTGAAGTGCTCGAACGCCTGATCGGTTTTGAACGATTTCGGCTGGCTGACCGGTACGCCCATCGCGAACGCGCGCGCCTTGAGCGGGTCGGGCTTTCCCGACGGCGGGTCCACGGGCGCGAATACATGGACGACCTGTTCGCCGTGCTTGACGAGGGCTTCGAGGGATTTTTCGCCGAAGGCGGCCTGTCCTATCAGAGCGATACGCATTGCATCAACCTCGTGCGAAACCTACCAAATGATTGATCCGCGTTGAAACCAAAGCGCAAAGCAGGTTTGATTCGAATTCGAATATGCGCCACCGATCGTTCCTCGCCACGCTTGGTCTCATCGTGACGCTGCTCGTTGCGTCGTTCGCGCGCGGCGCCGGACGCGGACGAATCGTCATCCTGATGGTATGGGACGGATTGCGTCCTGACCTGGTGACCGCGCGGTACACTCCGAATCTCCTTGTGATGGCGCGCCAGGGCGTGCGCTTTGACCACCATCATTCGATCTATCCCACGCTGACGATGGTCAACGCGGGCGCACTGGCGACTGGAGCGGTACCGAGCCGCAGCGGTCTTGTCGGCAACGTGATGCTGTTTGCGCCCACGCTTGCGCGCGCCGGTGCGTCGCTCGAGGATCCTCTCCTAGCGGGATGGATTGATAAGCCGGTCGTGTTGGAGAACTCCCAGAAGCTGGCGGCGCTGAACGGCCCCCATGCTTTCGCGGGACATCTCGTCGAGCTCGACACCGTCGCGCAGGAGATCGAGCGCGAGGGCGGATATATCGCGATCATCGGCAAGCAGGGCCCCACGTTCATTTTTGACAATCGCGTGAGCGGCGTTATAGACGGGCGCGATATTACACACGAGGCTCATCAGGAGTACCTGTTTCTCGCCGACGATATGGTCGCGCCTCCCGACGCGCAGGATCTCCTTCGCGCCGAGCCGGAGATCAACAAGACCGGCGTCGTCGATTCGATGCGCGACACGTATTTCGCCAGGGTCGCGGCGGAGCGCGCGATTGCGGCGGCTAAGCGCGCGGCGGAGGCCGGGCGTCCGGCGATGATCCTTCTATGGCAGCATAATCCCGACATCACGCAGCATTACGCCGGGCTTGGGACGCAGCCCGCGCTCGACGCTCTCGCGGAATCCGATCGGAATCTGGGGCGGCTGCGCGACGCAGTCATCGCCGCCGATATCGCCGACAAGACCGACATTATCGTCGTGTCAGATCACGGCTTCGCCACCGTCAGGCTGAGCGTCAATGTAAGCGCCGCGCTCGCCGGCGCTGCGATCAAGAAGTCTCCCGACAGCGACGACGTAGTGGTCGCGCGCAACGGCGGTAGCGACCTCATCTATCTGTCTCCGACGGCGTTTCCGTCGACCGAGTCGCGACGACAGGAGATGCAGAAGATCGTGGAATTCGCCGAGGCTCAGGAGTGGTGCGGTCCGATATTCTCGCGCGGCGTCGCGCGGACCAAGCCGGCCAAATCGATTTCAGATGTGTATGCGGGCGCCATCGACGGAACCTTCGATATGGCGGCGGTCGGGATGCTCAACCCTGAGCGATCGCCCGACCTTGTGCTCTCGTTCCGCGAAATTCCCGACCAGGACAATCGCGGCGTGACCGGACCCGAGAATCCCGCTTTTGCGATCGGCGCGGACGGTCAGGTTTCCGGGCCGAATAAATCGAAGCCGCTGGTACAGCCGATTCCCGGACTCGTTTACGCTGACGTGGACGGTTTCACGACCGGGATGGGGATGCATGGGGCGGCGGGAGTGCGCGAGATTCACAATTTCTGCGCGGCGTTCGGGCCGGATTTTCGCCACTCATGGATCGACCACAATCCGACAGCCAACACCGACGTCGCTCCGACGATAACCAAAATCCTCGGGCTTCTGCCGAACATCGGGCCGGGGGGAGTCGTCCCGACCGGGCGTGCGATGACGGAAGCGATGGTGGGCGAGCGTACGTCGGTGGGGCAGCCTCGCGCGATTGCGCCGATGGTGCGGCTTACGCTTCAGGGCGTCGAGGTCGATACGACGCTCAAAATCACCCGCCTGGGAGATCGCGATTATCTCGATGATTCATTCGTGGAGCGCATCCCGCTGGGCAGCTCGCCGTAATATTGACTGCCCCGCATAATTCCTTGACACACATTGTACAATGCAACGCGAAGGAAGGATCTTATGCGAAGCATGGCGCGATCTAGGTCTGACAGCCCGCCTCAAAACCAAAACGCCCATAGCGAACCGACTGACAGCACGCAGATTTCGTCGCGGCCAAGATCGCTGTGCCTGGTACGTCATTCCGAGCGCAGGTTGCCGAAGCGAGGAATCCCGGCTCACAGATGATCGTCCGTGCGAACGTTTTACGTGTACATAATGGCAAGTCCTTCGCGCACCTTATATGTCGGCGTAACCAATGATCTGTTCCGCCGAGTGCTTGAACACAAAAGCAAGCCGCCCGGTGCCTTTTGTTCGCGATACAACGTGACCAGGCTTGTTTTCGTGGAGGAGGCTGACGGACCGAGTACCGCGATCGCGCGTGAAAAGCAGATCAAGAGTTGGAGACGGTCGAAGAAACTCGAATTGATCGAGTCGGTCAATCCTCGCTGGGAGGACTTGGGCGCGGCTTGGGGTGGCGGGGGAACAGAACCGGGATTCCTCGCTTCGAAGACTGCGCTCGGAATGACGGGAACAGAAATAGTCCGAAAATCTTCAGGCAGAATTTTGAAAACCAAGCAACATTAGGGAGAGAAATATGGAAGTCAAGAACGCGACGTATCTGTTTGAAAGACCGTGGAGGCTGTTTCACAACTCCGAATCATTTTGGACGAGTTGGTTCGCCCTTTTTCTGCTGCAGCAGTCGTCCTCTGAAGGACTGAAGGAGTTACCCGTCCGGTATTGCGATCCGGAGGAGCACTTCCCGGGAAAGGCGCGTTCAACTTCGAGGGGCTGCGCTTAGAGAACGTTATAGTAGAAGGGAAACTCTGCGGGGAGCCATTCCATAAGAGCGAGTGGCCAAACGAGTTACTCGATCTTAGGCCGGATGTTACCATCATTCGGCAAGAGAATAAGCGCGCGGATTTCTTCGAAGCCAAAACTACGGGCGGCGACCTCAAGCGCAAGTTCGAAGACTACCCCAAGATCTGTGAATACCTCATGAAGCACGGTTGGAAGTCCGAATTATACTTCCTCATTTCACACGGGATTGAAAACCGTCGCTATCTTCCTGAGTTAAGCGATAGGCAATTTAACGTCATTCTGTGGGAGGACGTCTTCCTGCTGGCCGCCTCGACTCCGCTTGGCAAACTTGTTGACGAAACTCTTGTGCGATATGCCGAAAGGGCACCCGAATAGCCTTGATAGAGGTGAGTCGCCCTAGTTATGTTGCGTGCGCTTTAGCGCCGCGTCCAACTCCGTAATCTCTCTTCCTCTCGTTTCAGGGAGCGTCCATACTGCGAACGCGCCGGCCAGGGAGAAGAGCGCGCCGAGTGAGAGCGCAGCGCCGAGGCCGATACGACGGCTCAGTATCGTGATTACGAGCGGCGTGAAAAACTGAGCGCCGCGCGTCGAGTTCATCAAGAGTCCCATCATCGTGTTGCGCACGCGCGTCGGCAGCAACTCCGACATGTATGGAGCAGCGCCCGACCATACTCCCGTGCCGAAGCCCGCTATTGCCATCGCGGATGGAATGAGCCCGCGCACGCCTGACGCTGCGCCCCACATGATCGTCGCCGGAATGAGACCGATCGCCATCGCGAGTCCGAACAAACAGAACATCGGACGCCGCCCGAATCGATCCGCGAGAAACCCGAAGATCGCATAGCCTGCCACTCCGCCGCATTGCATGAAGATCATCAGCGCGCCGCTCTCGCGCGCCGAAAGCCCGCGCTGCGTCTCCAAGTAGCCGGGCATCCAGCTATACGTGAACCAGAAGGCTTCGGAGTTGAGCAGGAGCCATCCGAAAAGCAGCGCGATGATTCGTGCGTGACGGCGAATCGCTTCGACGTCCTCCGCGCTGAGCATCGAGGTCTTGCCGCCTCCCTGCCTCCATACGTCGCTCTCCGGCAGCATCCGCCACTGCGCGAACGCGACAGCGAAGGCGGGCGCAGCAGATAGCGCGAATACCCATCGCCATCCGATGTGCGGCGCAATGTAACCCGATACCGCCGCCGCCAGCAGCACGCCGAGCGGCGACCCTGTCTGGACATATCCGGCATAGCGCGCGCGACGGCTCGCCGGCATGCTCTCGGCTATGAGCGCCTGCCCGCTGGCCCATCCGCCGCCGATTCCGAGGCCGGCGACCGATCGCCACAGGATGAGAGTCGCGAGCGAATATGCAGTCGCGCACATCAGCGTGCCCGCGGCGTAAATCGTAACCGTCGCGACCATCACGGGCTTGCGTCCGAAACGATCGCCGAGGATGCCGAATCCGACGCCGCCAATCGCCGTCATCAGGAACGATGTCCCGAGCAGCAGGGACGATTGCATCTGGCTCAGCCCAAGATCGCGCGCGATCGGCACCAGCATGAACGAGTAGATGATCAGGTCGTAGAAATCGAATATCCATCCGAGGAACGAGAGAACGATTATCCGATAGTGAATCGCGCCGATGGGCTGCTGATGTATCAGCAGCTCGGTCGCATCATCAGGCGGTCCGGGCAGATTCGCAGCGCGCACGCATCTCTTATCCGTATTCGGGCGCGCCCGCGCAACGCCCGGAAAACAGACGCGCGACAACCCTTCGACTGCGCTGAGAGGTTGTGAAGAAATTAGGTCAGCGGATCAACTTCCCGTCATTCCGAGCGCAGGGCTGCCGGAGCGAGGAATCCCGGTTCCCAGCAAGTCCCGAGTTAACAAGGCTTTTCTGCAACATCGATATCGTGGATCCGGGATCCCTCACTTCGCGGACTCCGTTCGGAATGACGTCTGTTAATTTCTTCACACGCGTTCAGGGCGGGGCTTCGCGCCCGAAAATCTGTGAGAAGAAGATTTGGACGGAGGGACGCGATATGGTTGTCTGGAAGACAGATCGGCGCGGATTTATGCGCGCACCGCTCTTGCAGAGGTTCGACGTATGGAGGACTACCGATGATACGACGCTTCTT
>Ga0335069_10003822_pt1 | contig 22557 bp, 19 predicted proteins | sample Lox_Sample_11_FD_206714 | JGI IMG/M metagenome (GOLD analysis project Ga0335069, IMG submission 206714) | Soil microbial communities from Loxahatchee National Wildlife Refuge, Florida, United States - Lox_Sample_1.1 | ecosystem: Environmental > Terrestrial > Soil > Wetlands | place: USA... | reverse complement strand
GCTCGCTGGAGGGGGGCGGAGAACCCGGCCGGATATGCGGCGGCACCTTCCACGCCATCGCGCACAAGATCATCCGGCAGCACGCGGAGTCGTTCTCGCTGCCGCCGCAGTTCACCATCCTGGACCCGGGCGAGGTCGTCGACATCCTGGACGCGCTGCGGCCCGACCACGGCCTGGCCGATGCCGGCCAGCAAACGCCGCGGGCGGCGGCGTGCGCGGATGTCTACGCCCGGTGCGTGAGCACCGGGCGGCCGGTCAGCGAGGTGGTGACCGCCAGCTTCCCCTGGTGCAAGCCGTTCACCAGCCAGCTGGCCGGCCTGTTCCGGGCTTACACCGCGCGCAAGCGGGCCCGGCACCAGCTGGACTTCGACGACCTGCTGCTGCTGTGGCAGGCGGCGCTGGCCGACCCGGTGGCCGGGCCGGTGCTGCGCGGCATGTTCGACGCGGTCCTGGTCGACGAGTACCAGGACGTCAACGCGGTCCAGGCCAGCATCGTGCGGCTGCTGCAGCCCGACGGGAAGCAGCTGACCTGCGTGGGCGATGACGCGCAGGCCATTTACGGGTTCCGCGGCGCCGACCCGGCGCACCTGCGGCAGCTGGGCACCGACTACGCCGGGCTGGAAATCGTCCGGCTGGACCGCAACTACCGGTCCCGGCAGGGCGTCCTCGACCTGGCCAACCTCATCCGCCCGTCCGCGCCGGGCCTGAACCTGACGCTGACCGGGGACCGCGGCCCCGGGACCGCGCCGTTGCTGGTCCGCTGCCACGACGAGGCCACCCAGGCCCGGGAGATCTGCGCCCGGGTGCTCGAGGCGCACGAGGACGGCGCCGCGCTGCGGGACCAGGCGGTGCTGGTCCGCGCCGCCCACCACAGCGACATCCTGGAAGTCGAGCTCAGCGCCCGCAAGATCCCCTTCGTGAAGTTCGGCGGGCTGCGGTTCACCGACACCGCCCACGTCAGGGACTTCCTCGCCGCCGCCCGGATCCTGGCCAACCCCGCCGACGACCTCGCCTGGTTCCGGCTGCTGCGGATGCACGAGGGCATCGGCCCGGCGCACGCCCGCCGCGTGCTCGACGTGCTGGCCCCGGACAGTCCGGCGGATGGCTCGCCCACAGACGGCTGGGCCGCAGGCGGCCGGACGCAGGCCGTCGAGACGGCGCCGGCCCGGTCGCGGCGCGCCCTGGCGGCGACCCTGGGCCGGCTCGCCGACGCCGCGGGGCTGGCGGTAGCGGCGGAGCAGGCCGCCGCGATCCTGGTGATCCTGGACCCGCTGATCCGCGCCCGCTACCCGGACGCCGCGATCCGGATCGCCGACCTGGAGCGGCTCGCCGACGCCGTGGCGGCCCAGCCGGCCCTGCACGACGCGCTCGCCGAGCTGACCCTGGATCCCCCGGTCTCCGCGTCCGACCTGGCCGGGCCGCCCCGGCTGGACGAGGACTACCTGACCATCTCCACCATCCACGCCGCCAAGGGCCTGGAGTGGCCGGTCGTGCACCTGCCTCACCTGGTGGACGGCGCGCTGCCCAGCGACATGGCCCTCGGCGATCCCGGCGGGCTGGCCGAGGAGCACCGGCTGTTCTACGTCGCCATCACCCGGGCCCGCGACCACCTGCACCTGTACGCTCCGCAGCGGCTGCACTACCACCGGCGCGGCCGCGACGACCGGCACGGGTTCGGCCAGCTGACCCGGTTCCTGGACGCCGGGGCGCTGGCCGCCTGCGACAGCGTCACCGCCGCCCCGCTGGCACCGGTGCTACCGGCGGTCGGTTCGCTGGCCACCGGGGTCGACGCCGCCCTGGGCTCCCTGTGGGACGGCTGATGACAGCGGCTCGGGGGTGCTCCCCGGGGTGGCGCGTTCGATCGCGGCCCAGCCGGTGTCCGCCTCGCGTTCGGCTCGCTCGACCTTGCCGCCGCCGCGCAGGCCGAACAGGCGCTTGGCGTAGAGCAGGTAGACGGCGATGACCACGTTGATGACGAACGCCAGCACCTTCAGCGCGGTGACGCCCTTGATCAGCTCGCGGATCTCCAGCGGTATGAAGACGATCGTGGCCACGAACGTCAGGTACTCCGCCCAGCGCTTGCCGAGCCAGAGCCCCACCGCCTCCACGCCCTCCAGCCCCGCGTAGGCGGCGATGGCGGCGCCGAGCAGGTACAGGTTGGTGATGCTGAGGGCGAACAGCGTCCGCAGGTCGTGCACGATGCCGTGGCGGCTGGTCGTCATCAGGCCGCCCGCGCCGCCCTGCAGATCGTTGAGGATACGGGTGAACTCCGCGTCCAGCGCGGCGTGGTTGTCGGCGAACAGGAAGACGGCGGCGGCCAGCGCGCTCAGGAGCAGGAAGTGGAACACGCGGTCGATGGCGATCAGCCGCAGGACGTAGCGGTCGCGCAGCGGCTTGCCGCGCAGCGGCAGGACGATCTCGTCGCGCGAGGGCGGGTACTTCCTGGTGGGGTGCTCCGGCGGGGTGAGCGGCAGCCACGAGTCGCAGCGCATGCACCGGTACCAGCGCAGGCCGCCCGAATCGCGGGCGAACAGCTCATCCTCCGGACGCAGCGTCTCCGCGTCCGCGCCCAGGATCTCGTGACCCTGCAGCCCGCAGCTGATCAGCTCGTAGCGCAGCTTCGGGCGGAAGCGGCGCGGCTTCTCGGTCCCCGGCGGGGGGATATGGGCCGACGGAGCAGTGCTGGCGTCCATCGCTTGTTGTTACCCCTGCCTCGCTCCTGTTACCCGTCGCGGGAGCCCTGAACGGCCAGACGGGTACCGTAGAGGTCACAGGGTATATCGGAAGCTGTTTTCTGGCTCGGTGCGGACGATGTAGTCGAGATCCGGGAAGTACCGGCTCTGAGTTCCGTCATCGATGATCCCGTGCCTGACCGCCAGCTCGAGCATGCCCGCCTCATCGACCTCGGTCAGCGTGGTGTCCTTCCGGTCTCCGAGCACGCCGAGGAGGGGTTCCACGAGCTCGCTGGTCAGCAGCGAACCGTGCGCCACCTTCTCGTTGTTGTACGGGAACAGCACATGCTTGAGGAAACCCTCCTTCAGCAGGCCCCTGAGCTCACCGAACCACCCTTCTTCCAGAGGATTAGCCCCGCCGATGCCGTGCTGCCGCGCGAACCTGCGCACGCAACGCCTGAAGACCGCGTCGAACCCGGTTACGAATTCCTTCACATCACGGTCCCGCGAGAGCAGACGATTCAGCGCGGCGAGCTCATTGCGGAACCCTTTGTCATCGAGCGGCATGGCCAGCGCCTCGCGAACGGTGTCCGGCACGAGACCGGGGCTAAGGCTGAGCCCGGTGATGGCGAGGAGCGGATCCTCGATGAATCCGGCGATGATATCCGCCAGCAGCACCAGCTTGCCCGCGGCCGACAGCCCGTAGATCCGCTTAGAGATGATCCCCGTGAGATCGTAGAGCACGTCGCTCTTCCAGCACCTCTCCTCTTCCTCATCACGGAAACGCCCCTGCGGAAACTCGATGCCGGACTGGAACATGAACCTCGCCACGTCCCTGGCCTGGTCGAAGTGACCCTTCTCGCTGTTGTGCGCGAACGGCCACCGGTTCAGGTCGTGCGCCCACGCCAGCCAGAGCACGGCGGCCCGGTCAGGAGCCGATCCGACGTTTTCCATGCGCGACCATAGCCATTCCGCGACTCGCACCACCCGCTGGACGTGGAAGTACCGGGCAAAGGCCAGCGGCCTAGGATCGCCGGGAGCATGCAGCGTGGTGACGAAACCGGTGATCCCTCGCAATCGCCTTATGGCCTGGTACATTTCCGCGCCGACCGAATTCGGTCCCGGAGCGAGCAGTTCGTCGGGATCCCACTGACCGCAGTCGTCGGACAGCGCGCGGTCTTCGGCGAAGGGGCCGAGCCAGGCTTCATCCGCCTGCACGCTCTCACCGACGACCCGGTACGGCAGGGCGTGAACGAGCAGGTTGAACGTGTACTGCCGGACCGGCCTCTCCAGGCGGAACGCTGATTCCGTCTCGGACCAGCGGAGCGATCCCTCGGGGAGCTCGAAGCGCGGCCCCAGCCAGGTAACCGCCGCCGCAGAGGGGACAACGGGCTGTTCCCGGGCCGCGTCGCAGCGCGAGCGCTGCGACGCGGGGCACTGGCAGGGCTCGCAGCGGGTCTTACGTACCGGATCACGCCATGTCCCGAGCGACTCCGCGCGCCCGGTGGCCAGCGCGATCGCGCAGGATGTGTGGAAGTACAGCGGATAGCGGAGTATCTCCGCCGCCCTCAGCAGGTGCTCCCGGACATCCTCCGGGAAAATCTCCGACGAGCCGGGAACGGCCTCGTTGTCCTCACCGAGCAACTCGAGAAGCTCGTCATCGTTGAGCTCGATCCCCGGTCCGACCTTCAGGCCGACGCTGACGGTAGCCAGGCAGCCCGCGTCGCGCACCTGGCCGAGCACCTCGCGGGCCCTGGACAGACTCGGTATTCCCCGCCTCGTCGCCGGCCGCAAGAAGTGTATCGCCTTGATGTTGCGTGTCTCCGCGATGAGCCTGATATTCCTCAGCATATCCTCGGGCCAGGAAGTGGGGCCGCGTTCCGGGTTCCGCATTCCGGGCCGCTTGAGGAATGACTGAGAAAGGAAAATGATCATCGGATGCTGCAGCTGGTCAAGGAAACTCAGATCATCAACCCTCAGCCTCGCTTTTGTCACCACGCATAGCGGATGGCTCGAGAAGCTCTCCGCGTGCAGCTTGGCATATTGCTTGAAATAGTCGATATTCCCCGCAGACATGAATGCGTCAGTATAATTGCCGAAGCATATAGGCGTGCCTTTGAGCCGCTCATGGGATTCACCGGCCCCGCGCTCGCCGAGGTACTTGCCCACTTCAGCCTCAAGCTGCGCCGGGCTCTTCCGGGCGCTGGGCCTGAGGCCCCTGAGCCCGAGCGGGCCGAGATAGCAGTACGTACAATTCGCCAGGCATCCGATGATGGGATCAACGCTTATCCACGTGTCATGCTCGGAAACCAGCGGGACGCTGCCGGTCTCGTGCTGGTCGGCCATTACCCTCCCTGCCATATTTCTTCTACGGTCCTGAGGAGGGGAAGGTAGCGATCGCGGAATAGAGTTTCTTCCTCGAATGCATCGCTGTTGCCCCAGTAGAAGGCAAAATGCTCGTTGAACAGCCTGAGGAGATGCTCGTTCCGGGCCGAGAACCGGAACTCGAAGGTCTCGAACAGACGTCGGTGGCGGCGACTTCTATCCGATCGGAAATAAGGCTCGAAGAAGATTTCCTCACCAGTTATCAGCAGCGTCGCGCCGATGCCGTAACGCGCGACCCTGGCTTCTATCCTGGGGCCCGCTTGTGCGCGCAGCGACTCGTACCCGGTGAAGCTCTCGGCAAATTTTTGCTTCAGCCACGAGTGGAGGCCCGCGTCATCGAGCTTTGAGGAATCCTTATAGGCGGCTGAGATGCCATGCGACTCCACAAAATACGGATTAGCGATTACTATCTGCAGCCTACCGGACTCCAGCAGGCTTTCTATCTCCGGATAGAAAGGACCGCGGAAATGCAGGAAGGAATATCCGGTCTCGGCTAGCAGCCTGACCGTAGCCCGGCTGGCCTTGGCCTCCCTGAGCGCGGCGATCTTGGCCGCATTCCGCTCCCGGTTCACCGTCGCCTCGTACCCGTAGCTCGGGACGTACAGCGCGGCGCAGCTAAGCAGGCGCGATATCGCGGAGACCGACGAAAAGCCCGCCGCTTCCGGTTTCTCGCCGCCTACCGCTTCCTTGAGCATCGGGACAGCGGATAGCAGCACCCGGCGGGCGGCCGGGGTGCTGGACGAGTCCCCCGTCCACATGAGCCGCTTCATGACTTCGGCGAGCAGAAACCACATGTACATTTTGTGGCGGCCCTCATCGGAATTGAGGTGCCAGATGCTGTCATAGGTCTCACGCAGGATCCTCAGCGCGGAAAGCTGCGGGTTGTCCGGATCCGCCGCGTCGTCGACTGGCCCCGGCCTCGGATTGAATGCGCATTCCAGGGTGCGGATCTGCCGGTCCTCGCTGGAAAGCCTCAGGGTCTCGGTCTCGATCGGCGGCGGCGGCACGCGGAAAAGCAGATCGCATTCAAAGCGGGCGAGATCCCTGAATACATGCCCTTGTGCCGAGTTCCCGAAGTCAATCAGCTCGACCGTCGCCGTCGTCCGGTTGACCAGAACATTGGCGAAACGCAAGTCACCATGCAGGAGCGTCGAGTTCGGGAAAGGCGCGATCGACTCCCGGCTGACCGCATCCTCCCACCAGTCGCGGAATCCGTGCAGCGCGGACTCCTGCGGCGCGAAGGCCGCAGCTGACTCGATGACCGCGTCGAGGCCGTCGCTCCAGGGAAGGCGGGGCAGGTATTCGCTGAGCGGCTTGGCCCGCACGCCGCGGGCAATGCTCTTGCCTCCGGGGTCTTTCTGCAGGACCAGCTCGCAGAGCCTGCGCAGCCAGTCCCGCAGGGCTTGCGCGGGTGGCCTCCGGTCCTGGCGCGCGGGGGCGACAAAGTCCTCGAAGATGGCCTGAAAGTCAGAATAACTATTGAGCTCATCATAAGACAGGCTGCCGACATAGGCATAGGAAATGGCACGCCACATGTCATCGTGGCCGTCAATTTCTATCTCCACCGGCTCGCTGCATCCGTCGAGCCCTAGATCGCGGATTTGTTCAAGCGCCGGGGAGTTAAAGTGCCGTCGTGACTCTGTCTCGCGGAGGATCTGGTCGGCCGGGCCAGCCTTCATAATCAGCGTAGGGAGCGGATCGAGCCAGATTATCGCTACATAAGATCCAGAGTAGCCGCCACCGAGCTGGTGGCTCATGAAACTGCTGATATCAACCGGCATGCCCGGGCCGGCTCGTTGCGCCAGGAGTGCGGTGAGCAATGCCTTGAGGTCTTTACGTGTTAAACTCATCTAGCCGGACTCATTCTTGTGGAGTGCGCAATCGGAGCAGTTCGGCAATGTGCCGGAGGCTCAAGGCCCGGATGATCATGACGCACACCCAAGTCCCCCCATCACCTGGTTCATACGGTGAGTTTAGCTGCCGACGCGACGCCGAACAAGCAGCCAGGTTGCATGGGCGAAGGCTGCGGGCAAAGCACGCAAAGCGGACCTGGGCGTATTACGACAAAAGTTGCCCCAGTTACCCCTTCAGTCCTTCCCGTCCGTGGTCTCCGGCAATGTTGCCAAAGCGGCGTGGAGCCGTTCCCGCAGGCATCTTGATGCGGCCGCGGGAGCGAATGGCCAGAGGCTTACCCGGCGGCGGGCGGGATGTTGGCGTTCATGCGGAAGAGGTTCCGGGGGTCGTACCGGGCCTTGAGGCGGGCCAGTTCGGCGTACTTCTCCGGGCCGCCGAGGGCTTCCACCACGCGGTCCTGCTCGTCGAAGTTGAGCATGTTGACGTAGACGCCGCGGCCGGTCCAGGGGGCCAGGTCGGCGACGTCGACGCGGCCACCGCGCCGCGCCGGCTCATCGTCGACGTGGTCCGGGCCGATGATGTCGCCCTTGAACGTGCCGGCCAGGTCGTCGGCGATGCATAGTCGAAACTGCTCGTCGATTCTCGACGAGACGGGAGAAGACGATGTCATCGATGACATGAGGGGTCCTTTCAGTTGCTTACGCGGAGACGGCGTTCTCTTCGGCAATACGGCGCATGGCGTTCAGGGTGGCGGCCACGGCCTTGAGGTAATCGCCGGTCATCGAGCCGGCGTACTCCTGCTCGGCGGCGGACCCGCCTTCGACGCCGGCCACGACCAGCGCGAAGCTGAAGCGGAGCTTGAGGTCATCGGAGGGGCCTTCGATCTCATTGACAATCGTGCCGAGCACCGGGCCGGCGATGCGGGTGAAGGTGACCCGGTGCGGTTGCTCCAGCGTGATCCGCTCGGTGAAGCGCTGGCCGCGGAAGTCGATGTCGCGGTCGAAGGCCGTGTCGCTGTGCCGCCGGGTGACCTCGCAGTAGGTCATGCTGGGCACGAACGGCAGCGCGTTGTTGGCCTTGAGCACCAGGCCGTCCCAGACGTCCTGGGGCGTGAGGTGCGGCTGGCCAGGCACGTTGACCGGAAGCTGGTGGGTCACGAAGATCATGAGGTTTCCTCCGTCGGATCGATCACGGTGTTCTCCAGGGTGCCGAGCCCGTCGATGGTGACCCGGACGACGTCGCCACCGCGCAGGTACCGGCCCCGGCCCGCGCCCACCCCGGACGGCGTGCCGGTGGCGATGACATCGCCGGGCTCGAGCGTGACGACCTCGCTGGCGGCCGCGATCAGCTGGGCGACCGAGCAGACCATGTCCGCGGTGGACTCGTCCTGCTGCAGTTCGCCGTTCACCCACAGCCGCAGCCGCAGGTCCTGCGGGTCGGGCACCAGGAAGGCCGGGGTCAGCCCCGGCCCGAGCGGCAGCGAGCCCTCGAAGGACTTGGCCGCGAACCAGTCATAGCTGAAGGCGTCCGCAGGCGCCACCTCGCGCTTGTGGTAGCCGCGCGCCGTGAGGTCGTTGCACACGCAGTAGGCCGCGGCGTGAAACCCGGCCCGTTCGGCCTCAATGTTCTTGCCTTTAATACCGATGACGACGGCCAGCTCGGCCTCCCAGTCGTACCTGGCGCGGGCCGCCGAGCCGATCGTGATCGGGTCCCGGGGGCCGATCACCGAGGTGGTGGGGGCCTTGAGGAAGAAGAACGGCCGCCAGCCGTGATCCGGGATCTCGCCGCCCATCTCCCGCATGTGCCTGCGGTAGTTGACGCCGGCGCAGATCACCTTGCGGGGCCACTGCAGCGGCGGGAGCAGCGCGTCGTACTCGACCACAGGCGCGTTCTGGATATCGAGGTCACGCAGCACCGGCTCGGCCGCGAGCCAGTCCTCGAGCAGTTCCAGCGGGCCCGGCCAGCGCTTGAGGTCGGTCGGCACGACGAGCGTGCCGTCCTCGCGCAACACCCCGAAACCCCGGGTGCCGCTGGCGGTGTAGCTGGCCAGGGACCAGGTCATTTCGGGGTTCCGAGGGCCGAGCCGCCGGAGACCTGATCGTGCACGCAGGCAATGTCGAGGTCGCCCCAGCCGTCGGCCAGGGCCCGGTCGAAGACCTCCTTGGCGGCGGCGAACACCGAGGCGGACAGGCCGGTCTTCGCGGCCTGGTCCTCGATCTGCTCCAGGATCGGATGGAGGGTGCGAACCGGGCCCGGGGCGGGGGACCAGGAACGTTCGGCCATCAGGGGGCCGCGCTGCTTCCAGATCGCCGAGCTCGCGATGGATTCGTCCAGGGTCTTCTGCACGAGGCCGAGATCCAGGCCACTGCGCCGGGCCAGCGCCATCGCCTCGGCGGCGGCCACGGTGTGCACCGCGAGCAGCAGGTTGGCGACGTACTTCATCTTGGCGCCGGTGCCGAACGTGCCGGTGTAGATCCACGGGCCGGAGATCGCGTCGAGCACCGCGCTGACCTCGGAGACGCTGGCCGGATCGCCCGATGCGAACGTGGTGGCCCGCCGCGGCGCCACCATGCCGGGGCTGCCGCTGATCGGGCAGTCGAGCAGGTCACCGCCCTTGGCTCTGACTTCGTCGCGGAGGCGGGCCTTGCGGTCGACGTCGATGGTGCTCATCTCGATGTGGATGGTGCCTGGCTTAAGGGTGCGGAGGGTGCCTGCCGGGCCGTTGATGATCTCCTCGACGTCCTCGGCCTCGGGGACGATCGACAGCAGCACGTCGGTTTCGGCCGCGACCTGGGCCGCGCTGGCGGCCAGGGCGCCGCCCTCCTTGACGAGCTCGGGTGAGCCGCTGCGCCGGTAGCCGGTGACGCGGAAGCCGCGCACCATCAGGTTCCTGGCGATGGGCAGGCCCATCTTGCCCAGGCCGATCACGCCGACGTGGTCCATCGCTGCCTCCACGCTGCTCGCGGCTCGCTGGTGCGGCTCAGTGGCTAATCAGTGACTAAGGCTCGGTAGCTAAACTGTATGCAGTTTGCCGGTCGGGTTCAAGGGGCCGCGCACCGAAAACTGCATGCAGTTTCAGGTAGTGACCGCGGCGGGCTGCGCGACGCGTGAGTCGCCGCGCCGACCTGGCTGTACGCCGGCGGCGGTCCGCCCTTAGGGTGCGGGCATGGAGCAGTCCGCGGCGGGTGGCATGCATGGCTTCCCCGCCGCGCTGACCAGCTTCATCGGCCGCGCCGCGGCGGTAGGCGAGCTCGCGGGCCTGCTGGACGAAAGCCGGCTGGTGACGGTGACCGGGCCGGGTGGTTCGGGGAAGACCCGGCTGGCAGCCGAGGTGGCCCGGCGGATGGCCGGCCAGTTCGCCGACGGGGTGTGGCTGGCGGAGCTGGCGTCCGTCCAGGACCCGGCGCTGGCCTCGGCGTCGGTCGCCGCGGCGCTGGACGTGCGGGAGCAGGCCGGGGAGTCCGCGGCCAGCGCCCTGGCGCGGGTGCTGGCCCGTCAGCAGGTGATGCTGGTGCTGGATAACTGCGAGCACGTGATCGACGCCGCGGCTGGGCTGTCCGCGGGGCTGCTGGCGGCCTGCGATGACGTGAAGATCCTGGCGACCAGCCGGGAGCCGCTGCAGGTGGCCGGGGAGAGCCGGTACCGGCTGGGGCCGCTGTCGCTGCCTGACCCCGATGGCGCGGCTGAGGGGTCTGAGGCGGTGGCGCTGTTCGCGGACCGGGCCCGGCGGGCTGACGCGCGTTTCGCGCTGGACGACGGAAACCGGCGCGTGGCGGCGCGGCTGGTGGCCCGGCTGGACGGGATGCCGCTGGCCATCGAGCTGGCGGCGGCGCGGGTGGAGGCGCTGGGCGTGGCGCAGCTGCTGGACCGGATCGATGACCGGCTGGAGTTGCTGGCCGGCGGCGACCGGCGGGCAGCGGGCCGCCACCGGTCGCTGGCCGGCACCGTGGAGTGGAGTTACCAGCTGCTGAGCGAACGGGAAAGACGGGTGTTCCGGCTGGTATCGGTCTTCCCCGGTCCGTTCACGCTGGAAGCCGCCGAGGCGGTGGCCGGGGCCGGTACCGGGCCGATGGTCCTGCGGCTGGTGGACTGCTCGCTGCTCAGCCCGCCGCAGGCCGGCGCGGATGGCCGGTCCCGGTATGTGATGCTGGAGACGCTGCGCGCCTACGGGGCCAGGCTGCTGGACGAGGCCGGGGAACTGGACGAGGCCGGGGCCCGGCTGGCCGGATACGTGCTGCGGATGGCCGAGGAGGCCGCCGCGGGGCTGCACACCACCACCGGTGAGCTGGAAGCCGCTCGGGGGCTCGATGCCGAGGACGCCACCACGCGCCAGGTACTGGCCTGGGCGATGGAGCACGACGCGGCCACGGCCCTGCCGCTGGCGGTGGCGCTGGGGCGGTGGTGGTTCCTGCGAGGCCGGCTGGCCGGCCAGAGCCCGCTGCTACGCGAGGCCGCCAGTCACGCCGCCGTCGGCAGCGAGGGGTGGTGCGGCGCGCAGTTCTGGCTTGGCTGGACCGCGGTCTACTCGGCTGATCTGGCCGGCGCGCTGGATATCTTCACCGCGCTGCGCGACGCCGTCGAGGCCGGGGGGCCGTCCCGGGCCCTGGCCGACGGCCTGGCCGGCATGTCGATGGTACTGGCGAACACGGGACGGGCCGATGAGGCCGCCGACGCCGGCCGCCGTTCGCTGGCCGTGGCCCGGGAGGCTGGCTACCCGCTCGGCGAGGCACTGGCCCTGGTGGCCCTCAGCTACGCCGCTAAGGTCGCTGACGACCTGAGCGGCTCCTTGCGGCTGGCCCGCCAGGCCGGGCAGATCCCGGGTGTCATCCCCGGCTGGATCGCCCGGGTGTGCAGTTCCTGCCTGACCGAGGCGCTGACCGTGACCGGGGATCTGCCCGCCGCCGAGCGTGTCTGCGCGGCGGCACTGGCCCGGTCCCGGGAGGTCGGCGACCTGTGGACCCTGGCGACCCTGCTGGACCAGATGGCGAGGCTGGACCTGCGGGCGGGCCGCCTCGGCGACGCCGCGGCGCACCTGCGGGAAGAACTCCAGATCACGGTGCTGGCCGGCGGCGGCCTGGATCTGCTCAACGCCCTGGAAGCCTGCGGGCACCTGTGCGCCGCGGACAGGCGTTACGCCGATGCGGTCACGCTGTGGGCCGCGTTTGCCGCGCTCTCGGAGCCCGGGGGCTTCACGGACATTTCCGTCGATGTGCGCCAGCGTGATGAGCCGCTGCGCCACGCCCGGCAGGCCATCGGGCCCGCGCGGACCCGGGCGGCGGAGGAACGTGGCGCGGCGATGGGCCTGGCCACCGCGGCTGAGTACGCCCTCATGCTCACCGCCCCCACGCCGACTTCGGTATCGGGCGCGCTGAGCGCCCGGGAACGGGAACTGGTCACACTGGTCGCCCAGGGCCGCACCGACGCGCAGATCGCCGCCCAGCTGTATATCAGCATCCGTACCGTCAGGTCTCATCTGGACCGGATCAGGGACAAGACCGGCTGCCGCCGCCGCGCCGACCTGACCCGCCTGGCCCTCAGCGAGGGCCTCGTCTAAACCTGCCCTGACTTCTGTGGGTAGTTGTACCCCGCCACTGCCGCAGCGCAAGTGGGGTAAGCGTACCTCTGCCGGGGCATGGCCGGGCGGGCGAGCCTGTCTGCTGTAGGGCCGCAACGGCGGCCAGGTACAGACTCTTCAGGAGCAAGATCATGTTCACTCACCCCCACGTCGCCAGCGAACTCGGCCGTGAGCACCAGCGCCAGATGCTGGCCGACGCCAGCCAGCGGCAGTTGCGACACCAGCTACGCCATCGGGCGGACAGGACTCCGAACGCCGTCGGCAGGATCACCCGTCACCTCGTCACGGCGGTAGCGAGTATGGCGGCACTGCGGATGCCCGGCCGGATCGAGCCCCACGGGACTGAGCTGTCACAGTGAACGGCGCCGCGTCATCGGGAGGCAGGGCCATGGCTGCCTCCCGCCAGCGGAGAAGTGGCAGGGTCGTGAGCTGCCTCCCGCCAGCGGATAAACTGTATGCAGTTATCACTGCGTCGTGAACTGTATCCAGTTGCCGCCAGATCGGGGAGAATGTTGGCCATGCCTCGTGTCGTGCAGGTCCCTGACATCCGCAAGGTCGACTTGCCCGAAGCCCGGCAGGCCATCCCGCACGTCCATGCCTACCTGCGGGAATGCATCCTCAATGGCACCCTGTCGCCGGGGACCAAACTATCCCAGGTGAGCCTGGCCGCCCAGCTGGGCATCAGCCGCACCCCGCTCCGGGAGGTGCTGCGGATGCTGCAGGAAGAGGGCCTGGTCGAAATCGAGCCGAACCAGCGGACCCGGGTGGCGGGCCTGGATCCGCAGGAACTCGACGATGTCTACGCGAGCAGGATCCTGCTGGAGACGCTGGCGCTGTCGATGACCATCGGGCATTTCGGCGCGAAGGCCCGCGCTGAGGCCAAGCGGATGCTGGCCGCCATGCGGCGGGCGGCCAAGACCGGCGACTTCAACGCGTGGTTCGCGGCGCACACCGATTACCACCGGGTCTGCACCGCGGCGGCCGGCGACGCGATGCAGCGGCAACTGCGGGCGTTCGCCGACCGGACCACCCGCTACATCCGCATCTACCAGTTGTCCGAGCCGGGCAGCTGGCAGACGGCCGGCGACGCCGAGCACGCGGCGATCCTTGAGGCGCTGATGGCGGACGACGAGCAGGGCGCGCTGACCGAAATGGCGCACCACCTGGAGCGAACGGCGCTACGGGTGCTGACCGACTGCGCACCGGACTTCGTGCCGGTGGCGGTGCCGCATGCGGTGGCGCTCATCGACCGCCAGCCGACGGAAGCGCTGCGGCTGACCGGCGCGAGCTGAGACTCCGCGCCACGGCTGGCGCGCGGGGTTGCCGACGATGGACCGTCGATCGCGATAGCGCGGCGCGTGTGCTCGGTCGCGCTTTCTCTCCTGCCTGCAATGCGCTCGGCCTTGCAGGCTTCGTTGTCGATTTGTCCTTTTCGGGACCTTTGACCGTAAGGGAATGCAAGCCCGAAAGATAGGCTTCATACCAGCTAATGATCATTAATTCGTGATAATATTCGAATATCAGGGAGCATCTTCCCGAACCCTCAAACCTAAGGCGGTTTCAGCATGGCCGAAGACCCGGCGCCCGGCGGCGGGCGGGGCGAGGACCCCGCCGGCGGCCCGGTGCCGGGCGGGCTCCCGCCAGACGGAGATGCCGCGGGCCGGGCGCGCAAGGCGGCGCGAGGGTTCGCGGCGGGCGGGCCGCTGGATACCGCGCTGCCCGGCCCGAGCCTGGTCCGGGCGCTGGATGCGGCCTGCGGCCCGCGGCGGCGGTGTGAGGGCGCCAGTGACGACGAGGTGTGCGGCAGGCAGTACACCAAGGGGCCCCGCGAGTACCCGGTCTGACGCCCCCGGGATTGGCCAGGCTCAGGCAGTCCCGCCAGCTAGTGAGGCGGGAGGGTGGTAGCGCGCCAGAAGACCCTCACGCAGCGGGGTGGCCAGCCTGGGTCGGCTGGGCGGAGCGCACCTGGGGCTGGGTGATGGGACGGGCGGTGGGGCCGAGCCACATGTCGATGGAACCTGGCTCGGCCGGGTCGAAGGTGCGGGGGACCCAGGCTGCGTCATCCTCGATCCGTCGCACGCCGAAGGAGTACTCGTAGGTGAACCCCTCGGGCCCGAGGAAATACAGGAAGATGGCACCTGACTGCGGGTGCCGCCCCGGGCCCATCTCGATCTCGACGTCGTGCTCGACCAGGAAATGCCAGTTCCTGAACACGTCGTCGATGGTCTCCACCTGGAAGTTCATGTGGCACAGACCAGGTTCGCCGCCGCGGAAGACGGCGAGCTTGTGGTGCACGGGATCGATCCGCATCAGGCAGGCGGCGTCACCGAGCCAGTCCGACACCCTTGTGTTGAAGCGCGTGCTCCAGAACCGGTAGGCCTCGTGCACGTCGGGCGCGTCCAGGCAGAGGTGGCCGAACTCGGTGATCCCAGCGCGGCGGCTGAAGGCCACCGGCCGGGCCACCGTCTCCTGCTGATTCACCAGCTCCAGCCGGTTGCCGAACGGGTCGTCGAAGGCGATGAACTCGCGGACCCGCCGCGACCTGGCTTCGGCGGCCGACCCGCGGTGCACGCTGATGCCGGACCGCTCCAGTTCGGTCTCGGCGGCGTCGAGCGCGTCCGAGTCGGCCACGGTGAAGCCTGAGGAGATGACCCCCGAGGGCCCTTCCACGAGGGCCAGGCAGTGGTGCCGGTGGTCCGCGCGGAGGTGGGTGAGGCCCACCTCGGTGGGCGTCACCAGCTCAAGGCCGACGATGCCGGTGGCGAAACGGGTCGCCGCGTCCAGGTCCGCGACGCCGGACCTGACGTAGGCGATATCGGTGAGCGTAATCATCGAGCCTTGTCCTCGGGCTTCTCGGTCCCAGGCCTGCGGGGTTTCTCCGGTTCAGGCGAATACGGGGGCGACGTCAATGTAGATCTGCCAGTCACGCACCAGGTCGCCGTCGAAGACCAGGATGTCGGCGTTCGGCACGGTGACCGACTTGCCGTCCTTGCGCCGGTACTCCACGTCGACCTGCGCGACAACCGTGTCGCCGGACTCGTAGACGTTCAGGATGTGGTGGGTGAGGCCGTCGATGACGGAGAAGAAGCCCGCCACCGCTTCCCGCACGGCAGCCCGGCCGGTGACCGGGTCGGCGTTCGCGAAACGGAACTTCGCGTCCGGCGTGAGGTGGGCGACGAACTTGTCTGGGTCGAAGGCGTCGATATCGGCGAAGATCGCGGCGATGTCCCGGCTCATGATGCGCTCCTCGTGGGGGTGCGGATTCAGGCTTCGTGGGGTGGCGGGTTCGGGTCAGCTGGCGGGCTCTTGGTTGTCGAGGAAGGTCTGGGGCGGCGGCGTGCCCCACAGGTGCGGGGGCACATCCCAGTCCTTGGCCACCCAGCAGTCGTCGATCTGGTCGATATCGGAGAACCACTCGATCCACGAACCCCAGGGATCGGGGTTGTAGTGGAAGAAGTTCGATCCGATGGTGTGGCGGCCCAGGCCCCAGCCCGCCTGGTGGCCCTTGGCGTGCATCCGGTCGGCGCCGACCGCGATGGCGTCGATGGACGGGACCTCGAAGCTGGCGTGGTGGAAGCCGGGGTGGGTGCTGGCGATGAACCCGAAGATGTGATGGTCACCCGGCCCGGCGTTGAGGAACGTCACCAGGTCGTGATGGATCGTGTCACTGACCCGCAGCCCGAGCACCTGGGTGTAGAAGTCGGTCATCTGCCTGGGCTGCGCGGTGAACAGCAGCGAGTGGCCCAGCCGGCGTGGCAGCACGTCCGTGGTGGCCTGCGTCCATTGCGCGATGTCGAACCGCTGGCGGGTGCCGCCCATGTTCACCAGCACCTCGGCGGCCGGGCGGGCCGGAGCCTGGGGTTCGTCGAGCAACTGCACGGCGGTGCCGTCGGGGTCACGCAGCCACAGGCCGTCTTCGGTGGCGCCGGACGGCGGCTCGATGACCGGCGTACCGGAGCGCTCCAGCGCCTCGCGGACCGCGTCCATGGTGCCCGGGCGGAGGGTGAAGGTGACATGGTGCAGCCGCTTGACGGGCGCCTGGACCAGCCGCACCTGTTCCTGATCGCGACCGGGGCACATGGCGACCAGCGACCCGTCCTTCTCCCCCGTCTCCAGACCGAAGTCCTGCAGGAAGCCCTCGGCCACCGCCAGGTCGGGCACTTCGAGCGCGTAATGGTGCAGCCCTGAGATCACGGTCCTTCCCCTTCGCCGACAAACTGCATACAGTAGAAACTGCATACAGTTTAGCTACGCGGCTGGCCATCTGGGAAGGGGAAGCTCGCGATGATTCCGGGACCGAAGGCAGCGCAGGGACCGGAGGCAAGGCAGGGACCGAAGGCAGCGCAGGGACCGGAAGGGGAGCTGGGACGGGAAGGCGGGGCGGGGCTGCGGGATGAGGTTGCGGAGGCAGCGAACGTGATGGCCCGGCTGGGGCTGGTCACTGCCTACGGGCACGTGTCCGCCCGGGCCGGGGATGCCATGCTGATCACGCCCGCCGCCGACCTGGCCTGCGTCACCGGGTCCGGACTGATCGAGATCCCGCTCCAGGCAAGCGGAACGCTGCCCGCGGGAGCTCCGGCGGAGGCGTGGGCGCACCTCGCGCTGTACCGCGCGCGGCCCGACGCGGCCGCGATCGCCCGGGCCCAGCCGGCCAGCACGTTCGCCGTGGCGGCGGCCGTCAGCTTGCTGGTCCCGCTGCATGGCCAGGCGGCGTGGCTCGGCGAATCGGTGCCGGTGCACGGCGACGCCGCGCTGCTGCGGTCACCCGAGCAGGCCGAACGGGCGGCGAGCAGCCTCCCGGACGGCGAGGCGCTGCTGCTGCGCGGCAACGGCGCCGTCACCCTGGGAGCCACCCCGGGGCTGGCGGTGGCCCGGATGTGGCTGCTCGCCGCCGCCTGCGACGTCTACCTGGCGGCCCTGGCGGCTTGCGGGGCGAGCCCGGTCATCCCGCTGTCGGCCGGGGAGATCGCCTCATGGCGCGCCGTCGGCGGCGAACTGCTCCCCCGGCTCTGGCAGCACCTGCGTCACTCTGGGGCCGGGCCGGGCGAAGAACAGGGCTAGAGCCAGCCCGGCGACCATCGGCGTCCACCAGCTCCACGGGTCGTGCCAGCTGATCTGCGAGAAGAACGTGAGCACCACGGCGACGCACCCGGTCAGGAGGAGGCGCGGCCAGCCGCGCGCGGCGGCAACGAGTGCCACCGCCAGCGGCGGCCAGATGTAATACGACACCATCACCGGCTCGAACAGCGAACGGAGCGCCAGCGTCACCGCAGTCCACCAGAGCAGTTCCTCCAGCATCTGGTCACCCCATCGGCGGGCCGACCGCGCCGCCCGCCAGCGGCGCGCCACGATCAGCGCGCATCCGCAGGCCGCCGCGACAGCCAGGATCCTGGCCGGCCCGGCCGCCACCTGGCCGCCGGGCATGTGCGGGGCGAGGTAGATCCACGGGGTGGGGTGGTCGATGGACGGGGAGTTGGGCTGGCTGGTCACCGCGTGGACGGTCGCCGTCCAGTTGGCCGCCGCCGCAGCGGCCAGCAGCAGCGCGGCCGGGGCGGCCGCCCGGGCCAGGAAGCCGGCCAGCCGCCTCGGCTCGACAACGGCGGCGAGGAGCGGGAACGCGAGCAGGACCAGCGGCTGCACGGCCACCGCCGTCCCGGCCAGCCACGCGGACCGGCTGGTCCGCGAATCGGCCAGCGCCAGGATGGCGTACAGCAGCAGCCCGACCGCCACGGCGTCTTCCGGATGGCCCCACCGGACGGTGACGCTCCACAGGGCCGTGGCGCCCGCGGCGGCGAGCACGAAGCGCTTGGGCCGGGTCGCGCCCAGGCGTTCGGCGATGGCGTCGGCGGCGAACAACGCCACGGCCGAGATGGCAACCTCATACGGCCCCGCGAACAACCACACGGCGGGATAGGCGCCATGATCGTGCGGGATCGCCGCCAGTTGGAGCCCGGTCACCTCGATCACCGCGATGGCCGGGACCAGGATGACGGCCGCGCCCGGGAGCGAGACCAGCTGGGTGGGCGAGGTGTACAGGCCGGCCAGGTTCAGGTGCGCGAGCCGGCAGGCAGCGATCAGCGTCCCCCACAGGTCATCGGGCAGCGCCCAGGCGGTCTTGCCGTAATAGCGCGGGCCCCAGATCGTGCCCGCCATTCCCGCCGCGGCCATCACGACGGTGGCGAGCAGCGGGAACAGCCTCCTGACCGGCCAGGGCCGGGCCGCCTGGTCCCCGCTCATCGGCCCGGCCCGCTCGAGGTGGCGCGGCCAGCGTGCATCGCGCACCACGTTAGCGGTGATCGGGAAAGGGCAGGGCGGTGGTCCGCGGCCGCCGGGCCTGCCGGGCGCCGCGGAAGCTGCTGATACGCTGCATGAATGGAGACGAGCCCGGCATGATGGACTACCTGGCGGCGGCGGTGCTTTTCCTTTTCATCGTGGCGGTCCTGGTCCTGCTCTGGCGGCGCGACCACCGCGCGCGCTAGCCGCCCGCCGTGGTCAGCCACGCTCCCTCCGCGGCACGACCACGGCCAGCGTCGCCGAGGCGATGGGTGGCTCAGCCGTCTCCATGCTCCCATTGTCGCCGCTGCGGGTCCGGGACGCGTGATCCGGTGCTCGCGCTGTCCGGGACGGATGCCATGATCTGGTCATGACGAGCCCAGACGATGGCCGGGTCATCGAGGCGAACGGCATCGGGATATACGTCGAGGAGCACGGCGACGGCGACCCGGTCCTGCTGCTGCACGGCTGGCCGGACTCGGCCCGGCTCTGGCGGCACCAGGTCCCGGTGCTGGCGGCCAGCGGGTTCCGGGTCATCACGCCGGACCTGCGCGGTTTCGGGCGCTCGGAACACCCGGCCGAGGTCCGCTCCTACACGCTGCGGAACGTGGTCGGCGACATCAGGGCGCTCCTTGACCAGCTTGGCGTCCAGGCGGCGCACGTGGTCGGCCACGACTGGGGCGCGGCGGTGGCCTGGCTCACCGCCATGCTCTGCCCGGACCGCGTCCGCACGCTGACGGTGATCTCGGTGCCGCACCCGCTCGTCCCGTCCACCGTGCGGCAGCACGAGATGGCCTGGTATCAGCTGTTCTTCCAGTTCTACGGCGTCGCGGAGGCGACCATCCAGCACGACGACTGGGCCTGGCTGCGCACGTTCACCCGCGGCGACGGGGACCTCGGCCAGGCCATCGAGGACCTGTCCCGGCCGGGAGCGCTGACCGCGTCGCTGAACTGGTACCGGGCCAACCTCGCGCCGCGCATGCCGGGCCCGGCGCCCAAGCTGCCGCCGGTTACCGCGCCGACCCTGGCCATCTGGTCGACCGGGGACCATTACCTGGACGGCGAGCGGGTGAAGAATTCCGCGGCCTTCGTCCAGGGGGCGTGGCGTTACGAGGAAATCACCGGCGCGAGTCACTGGGTGCCGCTTGACGCGCCGGGCAAGCTGAACGAGCTGCTGCTCGGCTGGCTGCAATGAAAGGACATGCCCGGGCGGGCGTGCCTGCTAGATCACGCCGGCCGGGAGGGGCTCGCCCAGGACGAGCAGGACGTCGTCGGCGAGGCCGTCGCCCGCGTGCTCGAGCAGCAGCCGGGCCACGCGCTTGACCGCGGCTTCCAGGTCGGGCAGGGCCAGCGCCGTGGCCACGTGATCGCCCAGATCGAAGAAGCGGCCCGCGCGGCCGCGGGCCTCGACCAGGCCGTCGGTGTAGAACAGCAGCCGGTCGCCGGGCTTGAGCGTGATGTCCTGCCGCTCCGGGTGCGGATTGAGGCCGAGCGGCGGCGCGAACTTGTCCGGGGTCATGACCTGCAGTTCCCCGACGCCGGCCGACAGCCTGACCGGCGGGTGATGCCCGCAGTTGACGATGCGCACTTCGCCGGACGCGAATTCGGCCAGGATGACCGTGACGAAGTCCTCGATGCCCATTTCCCGTGACAACCTGGCGTCCATCTTCCCGGCCAGGTCGATCAGGTCAGGCTCGCCGGACGCCAGGTCCCGGAAGATGGCCAGCACGGCGGCGCACAAGCCGACCGCGTCCAGCCCCTTGCCCTTGACGTCGCCAATGATGAAACGCGGCCCGAACGGCGTCATCATGATGTCATAAAGATCACCGCCGACCAGGGCCTGGGTGGTCGCCGACTGATAGTGCGACGCAAATGCCACGCCGCCGAGTTCGGCGGGCAGCGGACGCAAGATCGCGTGCTGAACTCTTTCGGTGATCTTGATAAGCGCGTTTTCCCGGCGGCTGCGGATCACGGCGACCAGGACCGCGAAGGTCCCGGCGACGGCGACCATGCCGAACCGGTATCCCTCCATCGGGCTGCCGACCGTGCTGGTGACCGTAGCCAGCAGGCCGCACAGGACCAGAGCGTAGCCAGCTACCAGCGCGGTCATCCGGCCGTTGCACCGCGCGCAGGCCAGTAGCGGCCCGGCGACCAGCAGGCCGGCCATGTTGAAGGCCGCCCCGACGAAAATCCCGATCGCGGCAATGACGGCGTCGACCACGAGAGCGATCATGATCCAAACGTGCTGCTGGCCCATGACCCTCGTCGCGCGCCGCAGTAGTAGGCGCATGCGTCCCCATCCCGGCTACCCCTGCGCTGAAAATACCAAACTTACTGGAACCGTGCGCGCTTTGCCGCATTTCGCCCACCAGGCAAATGGGCCTGGCCGCCGGCCCGGGACCCCAGCAGCAACGTCCGCGCCACGGCAGCGAAGCGCGGTCGCGGGGGCGCGCACCAGCTCCGTTCGGGATAAAAGATCATTTTTCCTAACGAGCCGGGTGCACGTGCAATCTCACGTTCCAGCGGCGGCGGGGGAATGCGCAGGGACATCGACCGATGACTTCCCGTAGGCCGGGTCGCGGCCCGGGCGCGGGGCGGGCGGGGCACCGGCGAGGCGGCGGGGCACCACGCCACGTACGTCACCTACCGGGTGACGACCGGCCAGCGGACCGCCGTGCTCCCCGGCGAGTCTGCCCAAGCCGCCTGAGCGGAAGCCCGCCGCTATACGAATCAATCGCACCGGGCAGGCGATTGCCCCCGGAAAAGCGTGCCCGATCGAACAGCCGGAGGGTCTGTGTAGTATGACTGTACCTCAGGCGCCGGAAAACCAGGCCCCGCATTCTCTTCCGCAATCTGGCCGACACCACAGCGTCCTTGTCAGTGAAAGAGCGAATAGACGACCAGGGAACGTGCGCTTTTGCCCGGTCGGCGAAAAAGAAGTCTATGCCTCTTGGCGTGAGCGTAACTTTTTCCAGGAACCAGGGCCTGCTCGGCACAATCTCAATGCTGTAGATCCAGCTGGCGGCTCCCGCTGCGAGCACGACCGTGACGATGGCCCAGCCCAGCCAGCCGTGGACGAAATAATGCGCCGCCGCCGCGGCAGCTATCGATCCGGCCGCTGCCGCCAGCCATCCCCAGGCCTCCTCGATCTTTGAAAGAGCCCGCACGGCCAGGGCCAGCAGCATCACGCTGAGGCCGACGAGAACGTAGGCCGCTATGGTCATCTCGGCCCGGGTCGCTCCGCGGCCCGGATTCGTTCCGGTGACGGCATCGAAGAAATTCAGCAGGACGATCACCGAGGCCGCCAGAGCCACCAGGGTGGCATTCCGGCGCCAGCGCCAGACCCGGGTGAAATCGGCCGATGGCCGCCTGGCGATGAACGATTGTCCCGATCGCGGGTACGGCGTTCCGGAAGACTTGGCCGCGGCTAGCGGGGGGGCAGCGGCCCAGGAGGACTTGGCCGCGGCCAGCGGGGAGGCCGTCGCGGCCGGCGGGGAGCCAGCGGCCAGGTCGGGGCTGGTCTTGGACTCGGGGACGGCCTCCTGGTGTCTGGCCTGCGGCTCGGCGGCCGGCAACTTGGCCGGATGGACGGGTGCTTCCTGGTGCTCCGGCTCCGCGGGCTCCGCGGCTTGGGTACGCGGGGCCGGCGCCTGGGGTTCCACCGGGGCCGGCGGCTTGGCCCGCCCGGTCGCGGCTACGGCCCTGGGCGGCTCCCCTCCCGGCAGGATGCTGGTCGCGCACCATGGCAGCTGGAGGTCCTGCGGCTCGGTGGCAGCGGCGAACCGCGCCACGATGGCG
>Ga0335069_10003821_pt1 | contig 22557 bp, 18 predicted proteins | sample Lox_Sample_11_FD_206714 | JGI IMG/M metagenome (GOLD analysis project Ga0335069, IMG submission 206714) | Soil microbial communities from Loxahatchee National Wildlife Refuge, Florida, United States - Lox_Sample_1.1 | ecosystem: Environmental > Terrestrial > Soil > Wetlands | place: USA... | reverse complement strand
GCGGCGCTGCTGAACCAATTTATCCCTCATTTTCAAGAACTCAACCATCGTCATTTCAAACGCTTGTACTGGGTTGTGCAACAGCTTCTAGCAAAATAGCCAATTTAAATGGTTGAGGAAGAAGCTGCCAGGATCTTTGTTCCTGGCTCTCCGCGGCGCAAGAACCAATACAGCGGCAAAAGCAGCGCCAATCCAAACAAAAAGAAGACCACGCCGCCTTCGTGATGTAGTCTTCCAAAAAGAAAGTTTCGGTCCACATATTCCGCGAGCAGCGTCAGCGTCGCGATCCGCACACCATTCTTGACCAACATCATCACCAGCCCTGCGGCTACAAACACCACCTTCTTCCAGAACTGGGTGAAGGAAAAATGCGAAATGAGCACGGCCAGAATCAAAAGAGCAATACTCGATCGGATTCCACTGCATTCCTTCGCAACTTCGATGCTGAAAGATGGCAGGCGAAAGACCAGACCATCGCGCAGTACTGGCAAACCCGACAAATCGAACACTGCGGCCGCGACGGCCGCCGAACCCCATTGCAGAGAATGGACAATCCTATCTAGCACTGGTTTAGGAAATGGGACAGCAAATAGAGCGAAAGCGAATGGGAACCAATAGCGGGACGCTAGAGAGACGCCAAATAGGGACACAAAAGCAGCGAAAAGCAGGAGAATAAACGAAACAATTGACCCCGCAAGAGCCCAACCGGACGCTGAGGCAGTCTGAGGTATACAGAGGATCGCCAGAGCAATCGCGGGGACAGCGAAAGCGAACGCACCTCGTAGTTTGAACGGCTGACGTTGGCTGGCCTGCGGGCGCTCGTTCCAGAGAAGCCAAGTCACGATAAGGGGAACGATCAGAATGTGGGAGGCGTCGTCATCGGCCAATGCTTGCCGGATCAAAATGCGCAGGGTTTCCCAATAAAGCAAACTGACCAAAACAAACCACGCAATAAAGATTGACCACGGATTGGAAGAAAATAGCCGTCGAGGATTCAATGAGATCTCTGCCTCCGTTGCAATCTTTAAGGCAAGCCCTAAATGAAGATCGTGCTTGCAAAGAATCTCTGATCTAGGTCTTGAACGTCTCGCTTCTAAGTTCGTAATGCCGTTTGTAATATTTCAAATATTCACCTGAACGCGCATGGTCGAGCCACGTGCTGTTGGATTGATACCATTCAATCGTCCGTCCAATCCCTTTTTCAAAGTCAACCTTGGGACTCCAACCTAGCTCACGGCGAATTTTCGAGCTATCCAAAGCGTAACGGCGATCATGGCCGGGCCGGTCCTGGACGTGCTTCATTAGGGATTCCGGTTTCTTGAGGTAGCCAAGAATCGTCCGGACAATTTTTAAGTTAGGCTGCGGCATACCTGCAGACACGTTATAGACGCTCCCGGGTTTGGCTTTCTCAAGGGCGAGTTCTATGGCGGAGCAATAATCTTCCACAAAGAGCCAGTCCCGCTCCTGCATACCGTCGCCGTAAATGGGCAAAGGCTTATCTTCGCGAGCGTTCGCGATCATTAAGGGAATGAGTTTCTCTGGAAATTGATACGGACCATAATTGTTTGTGCAGCGAAGGATGACCGTGGAAACGCCGTAAGTGTTGGAATAAGCCGAAACAAAGTGGTCTGCCGAAGCTTTACTAGCCGCATAAGGGCTGCGCGGGTCTAGGTGCGTTTCCTCGGTGAAGCTCACTCCAGCGGGAGCGCTTCCATACACTTCATCGGTGCTGATGTGAACCAATTTGGGTAGGCGAAAACGGCGCGCTGCTTCCAGAATGCACTGCGTCCCAAAAATATTGGTGCGCAGAAAGGGAGAAGCGTCTTCAATGCTCCGATCGACATGGGTTTCGGCCGCGAAATTCACCACGACGTCGAGAGGTTTTTCGAAGACCGCGTTAATGGCGTCTTGATCGGCGATGCAGCCCTGCACGAATTGGTACTTTGGATTCTCGGCCACGTCGGCGAGACTCTCGAGATTGCCCGCATAGGTCAGTTTGTCGTAATTGATGACCTCAATGTCTGCACGCGCCCGCAGAATGTGGCGCACAAAATTCGAACCAATGAACCCAGCTCCGCCTGTAACGAGAACTCTCATTTAAGCCCATTCCTCCGCGTTCTAATATCAGCATTTCCCTGACCACTGCCTGCCGAGCACCTTAGAATCCCGTCAGTTGGTACGTCAGGAAGCCTCCAAGTCATTCGAGCCTAAGAAATACTGTAAAGGAGGCATCACCAGCCCCGCCAAGCATTTGTGTAGTCCGATTTCATGTCCAACACGCAGCTTTTGCGAGGCGCAGATACCCTCGTGGGCAGGAGAAGAGAAATCTTGTGGGGGCACGTAGGGCATCCCGATTCAAGCCGGCCCAATCGCTACCGACTGTGCTGCCCATAATAACTCTAAATTACAGAAAATGAAGGCATTACGTTTCAATCGTCCTTAACTCCAGAGAATTAATTGAAGTCGGGAATCTCCTTGCCCAGATTGGGCACTGCTTTTCTCTATCCTTCCTCAATCGCCCAATTCTTACATTCTTCATCGTCCATAAACAAGAGGCTAACCGAATTAACATATTTATTTACAGTTGGTTACGAAGATTTCCCAGCCGCAGGCCGGACCGACTGTCCGGGGAGGACTTGGAAGGTGAATTGCGAGAAGTGGTCAGTAAGGCTCAAATTCCTGGGGCTTTAGTGGCGGTAGCCCACCAAGATGAGCCCTGCGGTAGATCAGTTCACTAGGAGTGAATCGTGGAAGATGCCCGATTGGGGTCATCAGGACTACCGTGGTTTGCCTTGCAGGTACGGTCACGCAGAGAGTCCTATGTTGCTTCTCAGATTCGAAGCCAAGGGTTCGAGTGTCTCTTGCCGACCTACAAGAGTACGAGGAAGTGGTCCGACCGGATCAAGGAACTTGAGCAGCCGCTTTTTCCCGGTTACCTCTTTTGCCGCTTCGATTTTCAGAACCGTCGGCCGGTGATCACGACGCCCGGTGTCGTGCAGATCGTCGGTTGCGGCCGCATGGCAATCCCTGTTTCGAACGAGGAGATTCAAGCCTTGCAGCTGGCGATGTCCTCGGGGATCCCGAAGCAGCCTTGGTCCTACCTGGAAGTAGGGAAGCGCGTGCGAGTGAATTACGGGACCCTGACGGGCCTGGAAGGAATTCTGGTAAGCGTGAAGGGAAACCACCGCGTTGTCCTGTCGGTCTCCTTACTGCAGCGGTCGGTAGCCATGGAAGTGGAGACCTCCTGGCTGTCCCCGGTAAAAGAGACCGTTCGCGAAAATACTGCCCAACGAATTTTTCGCCCGATTCAAGTCCCGTTTGGAAGTTAGGTCTGCCCAGTCAGGAGTGGTTCTCGATCAATGAGTCCAATCGAAGCGCAAGTGCGACGAGAAGAAAAGCAATCGAAACTCGAAGTTCGCGCGCACCTTTCCGTTCCGGAAATGGGGAATGCCCCCACTCGGATGTTGTTGAACGAAGACGCTTTTGTTTCCATGCTGTACCTGGAGCGTCGCCGCGCCGAGCGTTCTGACAATCGTTTCGTCCTTGTCCTGGTGGATGTAAACCACCTGATGATGGCTCATGGCAAGGATCGCATGATCCACCTGCTCATGAAATCTCTTTCCGAAGCCACCCGCGAGACAGATATCATGGGTTGGTATCTGGAAGATAGTTTAATGGGTGTCATCGGAACTCAGCTCGGAAAAGCTACGAACGACATCGTGAAGAAGCGTTTCCTGGAAAAACTGTGCGACGTTTTCGAAGCTGCCGTGGGCCCCGAAAAGAGCGCCTCCATCTCGGTTTCCTTCCATTTTTTTCCGGAAGAAGGTGACAAAAGCGGAGAAGAGCATACGGCCAATATCAAGCTTTATCCAGAGTTCAAAAAGCGCCAGAATGCCCGGAGAATTCAGCTGGCCATCAAGCGTTGCATTGACGTGGTGGGAAGCGCGGCGGCGCTGATTTGTCTCTCGCCGGTGTTTACGGCAGTGGCCATGGCGGTCAAGTTTTCCTCCAAGGGACCCGTGCTATTCAAACAAAAGCGCCTGGGCCAGCATGGAAAGATCTTCACAGTCCTGAAGTTCCGCTCCATGCGCGCGGATTGTGACGTCAAGATCCATCAGCAATACGTCGAGCAATTCATTGCCGGACAGGTAGACGGAAAATCGGATAGCGTCGAAAAACCGGTGTTCAAAATTCAGAAAGACCCGCGAGTAACGCGGGTGGGCCGGTTTATTCGAAAGACGAGCTTGGATGAGCTGCCCCAATTCTGGAATGTGTTGTGTGGTGACATGTCTCTTGTTGGCCCGCGCCCTCCGGTACCATACGAATATCGCGCTTATGAGGTCTGGCACCGCCGGCGGGTTCTGGAAATTAAACCCGGAATCACGGGATTGTGGCAAGTGGAAGGCCGCAGCCGCACGCATTTTGATGATATGGTGCGTCTGGATCTGAAGTATGCGCGCGCCTGGTCGATTTGGCTGGACCTGAAAATCCTGGCGCAAACCCCGGCCGCCGTCATTCAGGGCGAAGGCGCCCACTAATAGATTTTTGGCAACCCGCTCAGCCATTCAAGCGAAAACAGCTTCCTCCGCAATCGTTCCAGTTAAGCATCGCCGAGCCCCAGCGCTGAATAGTTGTGTCGAAGTCTTAAGGAGTTTCATGATGCGTGTCGGTGTGATTGGTTATGGCTATTGGGGACCGAACATCGTTCGGAACTTCCACTCCCATGACAATTGCGAAGTGGTACTCGTGGCAGATCGCAATCCGAAGTGTGAAGAACGCCTGAAAAAGGTGTTTCCGTCCATTACATTTACGACCGATGAGAATCAGATCCTGAACTCGAAAGATATCGATGTCGTAGCGGTGGTTACGCCCGTATGGACCCACTACGAACTAACCAAAAAGGCGCTGGAAAACGGGAAGCATGTCTTCGTGGAAAAGCCTTTCACGGACAGCGTGGCGTTGGGCGAAGAACTCGTTGAGCTGGCCGAGCGCAAAAACCTGAAGATCATGGTCGACCACACGTTCCTTTTCACCGGCGTGGTGCGCAAGATAAAGGAACTGGTGGATCGTAAGGAATTGGGCGAGCTGTATTACTACGATTCTTTGCGCGTGAACCTGGGTCTGTTTCAGCACGATGTGAACGTGATCTGGGACCTGGCGCCGCACGATCTCTCCATCATGGACTACGTGATCGGAGCCAAACCGGAGGCTGTGGTGGCCACCGGCGAGAAGCACCTGAACGGCGTCGAAGACGTTGCATTCATCACCGTGTACTTTCCGAAGCGCATCATTGCGCATGTGAACGTAAATTGGCTCTCACCCGTAAAGGTCCGCACGACGTTGATCGGCGGCGAAAAGAAAATGCTGGTGTGGAACGACCTGGAAGCCGACGAGAAACTCCGCATCTATGACAAGGGTGTGAGTATGTCCGCCAACCCGAGTAACCTGCACCAGTTGCTAGTGAGCTACCGTTCCGGTGATATGTGGGTGCCACAATTGGAGCAGGTGGAAGCCTTGCGGGCAGAAACCAGTTATTTCGTGAAGTGCATCGAGGAGAACACAATGCCTTTTAATGACGGAAATGCGGGTTTGCGGGTCGTGCGTATCCTGGAAGCGGCGAACCGTTCAATCCGCAGCCGGGGAGAGGCGGTTTCTCTGTGAGCGAGTTCGTTTGTATCGCCCCGTCGGTAAAGCTCGGGAAAGATGTCAAACTTTCGAGGTTCATCAATCTGTACGGCTGCGAGATCGGTGACGAAACAAAGATAGGGGCCTTCGTTGAGATCCAGAAAAATGCCACTGTCGGCCGCTGCTGCAAAATTTCCAGCCACACTTTCATCTGTGAGGGTGTCGACATCGAAGATAACGTCTTCATCGGCCACAGCGTGACGTTCATCAACGATGTCTATCCGCGCGCGACAGTGGCCGGCGGCGGATTGCAGACCGAGGCGGACTGGAAAGTGGAAAAAACCCGCGTGTGCAAGGGCGCCTCCATCGGTTCGGGTTCGACCATTCTTTGCAATGTCACCATTGGCGAAAACGCCATCGTCGGAGCCGGCAGCCTGGTGACGAAGGACGTGCCCGCCAACACGATTGTTGCCGGGAATCCCGCTAAATTCTTGCGATCTGTAAACGAGGAGAAAAAGTAGACATGGCCAACGCTACAAAAATTCCCTTTTTGGATCTGGTGACGCCTCATCAGGAGCTGGAAAGCGAACTGCTGGCGGTAGTCAAGAAGGCGTTCAGCAACGCAGGTTTCATCGGCGGTCCTATGGTAGAAGCATTCGAAAAGGAATTCGCGCGCTTTTGTGACGCCAAATATTGCGTTGGAGTAAACAGCGGCACCGACGCGCTGCGTTTCGCCTTTATGGCTGCGGGCGTGCAGCCGAACGAGATCATCGTCACCGTGCCACATACCTTTATCGCCACCACGGAAGCTATTTCCCAGGCCGGCGCGCAGATCGCATTTGTAGACATCGACGAACAGACTTACACGATGGATCCCAACAAGCTGCGCGATTACCTGGAGACACGGTGCAATTGGGACGATCAGAAAAAACAGCTTGTAGAATGGCGCTCCGGGCACCGCGTGGCTGGCATCGTTCCGGTGCACCTGTACGGTCAGACCGCGGACATGGACCCGATCCTGGATCTCGCTCGCAAGTACAACCTGTTTGTGATCGAAGACGCTTGCCAGGCACATGGAGCGGAATACTTTTCGAAGAAAGAAAACGCTTGGAAGCGCGCTGGTTCGCTGGGCTTTGCCGCCGCGTTCAGTTTCTATCCCGGGAAAAATCTCGGTGCCTGTGGGGAAGCCGGCGCCATCACCACCAACGATGAAGCCATGGCCTCCCGGATGAAAATGATCCGCGACCACGGTCAGGCCAAGAAGTATTACCACGACATCGAAGGCTATAACGGGCGCCTCGATTCCATTCAGGCGGGTTGGCTTTCCGTGAAGCTCCAGCACCTGGTGAAATGGAACGATTCGCGGCGAGAGCACGCGCATCGCTACCATGAATTGCTTGGAGAGTCGAAAGATTCCATCATCCTTCCGGTTGAAGCGCCCTGGACGAAGGGCGTTTACCACCTGTACGTCGTGCGTGTTCAGGATCGGGAAGCTCTGCAAGAGGCGCTTGCAGAGGCAGGAATTGGAACGGGAATTCACTATCCAACTCCTTTGCACCTTCAGAAGGCATACGAGCACCTGCACTATAAGAAAGGCGATTTTCTTGTGACTGAGCGCGTTGCCTCGGAAATCGTCTCTTTGCCGATGTTCCCGCAGCTTACTGCCGACCAACAGTCAACAGTTGCCACCAAAATTCTGGAATTTTCGGCGTCCCGGGCCGGAATGACTCGCTAAAGCGATCGACGGCTTAGAATTCTGCGTTTCAAGAACCCGAAAGTACCTCCGCTATTCCTCTCGACCGTTACAAGTCGGGGCCTTCTCTTTCGCAGACACACCATTGCCTTCCCGAATGTCGTTATTCGATACCAAGGCAAATCGTATGCTCTTACCTCGTCTTGATCGCCTAGCCACATTGTGCGTGGCCGCGCCCCTCATGAAATTTCTGGGGCCGAAGGCTGGGACGAGAGTTCCGATTCTGATGTATCACAGCATCTCGGAGAACTTATTCGGAAGGTCGCACCCTTATTACCGGATTAACACCGCTCCCGAAGTTTTCACGGAGCACATGAGGCTCCTGCATCAGGCCGGATACCGGACGTCGGGTCTCTGCGAAATGGTGGACGGGCTCGAAGCGGGCAAGGATCTCTCCAAAACCGTTGTATTGACGTTTGACGATGGGTACCGGGATTTCTTGACGGACGCCATGCCTGTTTTGAAGCAGTGCGGGTTCACGGCGACGATTTTTCTCGCTACCGACCGAATTCAAAATACAGCCGTTTGCATGGAGGGTGTGGATTATCTGACTTGGAAGGAAGTACGGGAGCTCCAGGACGAAGGAATCAGTTTCGGGTCGCATACGGTCACGCACCCTGACCTGAGGTCCCTGGTGCCGGAGCAGATCGAGTATGAACTCGGCCGCTCGAAGGAAATTATTGAGGATAAGCTGGGAGTCCCTGTCCACTCTTTTGCGTATCCATTCGCATTTCCCGAAGAAGACGGGGACTTCATGCGTTTTCTATCGGATGAACTCCAGAACCAGGGTTTTCAAAACGCGGTTACGACTATTCTTGGGCGCGCCAGCCGCAACCATAGCTGCTTTTTCCTGCCACGATTGCCGGTGAATAGCTGCGATGACCGGCCATTCTTGCGCGCCAAGCTGAACGGCGGATACGATTGGCTTCACTGGCCACAGCGCCTTAAGAAGACAATTCTTCATAATATGACACAGATGCAACGCGCAAGCTGGTTGGAAACCCCATACTCCAAGTGACGGAACTCTTGAGGAATGTGTTGCAATGCAAGCCCAAACAGTGCCAAAGCGGAGTGAGAAATCCTAACGCATGAGTCTGTCCACCCAAAAGAAGATTTGGATCGATTTGGACAATTCCCCGCATGTCCCTTTCTTCATACCAATTATCGAGGAGCTCAAGAACAAGGGCTACGAGGTCATCCTTTCCGCGCGAGATTCCTACCAGGTCAGTGATCTCGTAAAATTCCACAATCTCTCATGCAGTGTTACGGGCCGGCATTGGGGAAAGCACCGCCTGCTTAAAGTTGTCGGAACATGCGCGAGATCGGTGTCCTTAATCAAAATGATGGGCGGGAAACGCCCGGACCTCGCAGTTTCTCATGGTTCGCGTTCGCAATTGTTGGCTACGGCCATTTTGCGAATTCCCTCCGTCATGATGTACGACTACGAGTTCGTAGCGCGGTCGCCGCTGCAGCCTAGCTGGGTCTTTATGCCGGATTGCCTTCCCAAGCCGGCTGGTTTCGAGCAACGCGCGCTAAGGTACCCCGGCCTCAAGGAAGACGTGTATCTTCCACGTTTTCGTCCCGACCCTTCGATCCGTTCTCAATTGGGGCTTTCTCCAGACGACATTGTCGTCACCATGCGACCGCCGGCGACCGAAGCCCACTACCATAATCCCGAATCGGAGCTCCTCTTCGATGCGGCAATCCGGCATATTGCTCAGAACGAAAACGTGCGCATCATTCTTCTCCCTCGAAACGAGCGGCAAGGCGTCGCGCTCCGCAAAACCTGGAAACAGCTGATTGAGGATCGAAAAATTGTGCTACCCGAGCACGTTATGGACGGCCTGAATGTAATTTGGAGTTCCGACTTGGTCATCAGCGGGGGCGGGACGATGAATCGAGAGGCCGCCGCCGTGGGAATTCCGGTTTATAGTGTATTCCGTGGCCGGATTGGCGCGGTCGACCAGAACCTCTCGAATACCGGCCGCCTCGTCCTGCTGGAACGCGTCGAAGACATCCCGGCAAAAATCGTCTTGGAGCGGCGTCCGCAAATCCATGGTGAGGCGGCGAAGCAACGTCCAGCACTTCCGTGCATTATTAAAGGAATTGTCTCCATCCTGGAGACCGGGCAACTTCCCCCCAATTCTTAGGCGTTCTGGCAATCCGCAAATCCAAATCACTGAATCCCAGGGATCATCGTGGACACCGAAATCATCAACTTGATTGACTTGGCGGCCAAGGGGCTTATCCCCATGTTCGACGCGGAGAAGAAGATTTTTTGCTACCGCATCGTTGAAAGCAAAGAAGGACTCGTTCGCGAAGGGATCTCTCCGCGCTACACGATTATGACCCTCCTAGGGCTGCTCGAACTTGAGCGGAGTGGCGGCCGCTCTTCCTTTGATATCAAGTCCCTTTTCCAATCTTTCGTTTCAGACACAAAATGGATTCGTTCCGGCGGGGACTTGGGATTGTTGTTGTGGCTGTATGCAGCGTTTGCAGCTGATGAAATTCAAGGACTGGTTGGCCGCTTCCATTTGGCGGACGCCCTCAAGCGATTTCCGGATACTCGTGAAGACCGGACCATGGAGTTGGCCTGGTTCCTGGCGGGACTTGCGCACGCAGCCGAGGTAGCACCGAAGTCGGCAGGTTTGTTTATGTACTTGGCTCGGGAAACCTACGGCCGCTTGAAAGAGAACCAGGGAAGCTTCGGTTTGTTCGGTCATATCAACACCCGGAAATCCCTGGCGGGCCGGTTGCGCGGACGCATCGGAAGTTTTGCGGACCAAATTTATCCGATCTATGCGTTTTCAAAAATGGCCACGACTTTTCACATGGAAGAGCCGCTGGCGTCAGCCAACAAATGCGCGGAGGCAATTTGCCGCGCGCAGGGAAACATGGGGCAGTGGTGGTGGCTCTATGATTCCGTCAGCGGCAGGGTCTCCAGCCGTTATCCAGTTTATTCGGTACATCAGCACGGAATGGCTCCAATGGGATTATTCGCTCTGGAAGAAGCGGGCGGCAAGAGCTTTAGAGAACCCATCTACAAGGGCCTGCGCTGGATTTACGGAAACAACGAGATGGGCTTAGATATGCGTGATACGGCGCGTTCCCTGATTTGGCGATGCGTGTTGCCCAAGGAAAAACGATCCAAGTATTTGGAAACCGCTTTGAGTCTCGTTAGGCCACCCGCGGGAGATGCGCACATCGGAGAACTCAAGATTCTCTTTGAAGACCGGCCTTATGAATTGGGTTGGTTGCTCTTTGCATTTTCCAAACATTCCGTGCGTCCGGCAGAAGTCACGGCAAGCCGCTCGCGGCAATAACTGGCTTGCGAATCACGAGAAGGATGAGCTCGATATCATGACACTCAACAGGACCTTCAAGGTCATCACGGTGGTCGGTGCGCGTCCGAATTTCATGAAGGCAGCGCCAATCCTGAGCGCGATCCGTGAGCACAATCAAACAGGCCGCGGTCCTGCGATTCAGAATCTTCTGTTGCACACCGGGCAACACTACGACAGCGCGATGTCTGACCGATTTTTCGCTGATTTGGGCATTCCCGATCCGGACGTGCACCTGTGCGTGGGCTCGGGCATTCACGGCAAGCAGACTGCGGAGATTTTGCAGAGATTCGAGGAAGTGCTCTTGCGCGAGTGGCCGGACCTGGTGATCGTCGTGGGCGACGTGAACTCGACGCTTGCTTGCGCACTTGCAACGGCCAAGCTGGCTGTGCCCGGCTGGAAAGCCAGGCCACTGATTGCTCACGTCGAATCTGGTCTGCGTTCGCGCGACCGCGAAATGCCCGAGGAAATTAACCGGATCCTAACAGACCATCTGGCCGACATCCTCTTTGTCACGGAAAAAAGCGGGCTGGAGAACTTGCGCCTGGAAGGAATTCCCGAGGAGAAGGTGTTTCTCGTCGGAAATACCATGATCGACTCGTTACTCACATTTCAGGACCGAGCGGATGAATCGCCGATTCTCGGAACTCTTGGTCTAGGGACGCGCGAAGTAGGCAATACCGGGAAGAGAAGCGAGGATTACGCTTTGCTGACGCTGCATCGCCCATCCAATGTGGACTCGCGCGAGGCGTTGCAAAATATTCTCAAGGGCATTTCCGCTACCGGCAGGGAAATGCAGATTGTTTTTCCAGTTCACCCGCGTACCCGCAAACGCATCGAGGAGTTCGGCTTGGATGGAGAACTTGGAATCGCCAGTGGTAATGGCCACAAGGGCGTGCGGATGATTGAACCGCTCGGTTATATCGAGTTTATGTGCTTGATGAAAAATGCGCGGCTGGTGTTGACGGACTCCGGCGGGGTGCAAGAAGAGACGACTTGTCTTGGAGTTCCTTGCATAACGATACGCGAAAATACCGAGCGTCCAGCGACCGTGGAACAGGGAACGAACATAATTGCTGGCACGTCCGTGGAGGGTATTCAGAAAGCGATTGCTAGACAGCTTACTAGCAACTGGCAGCACTCAATTCCGGAGAAATGGGATGGAAAAGCAGCGCAAAGAATTGTTCCTATCCTGTTGGCTCATCTGGAAGGCAGGGTTGCCGACAAGGTCACGGAGTTGGGATGAATGTCGAGAGTTCGAGAAGCAGAAACTCGTCCCAAGTGTTACCCTGTACCTATTCTGACCCTCGGTCCAGTTGAGGCGATATCTCGATGGATGATAAGTTTATCCTGCCGCAGGACTTGCGTGGGGCCCTGCAAATGGGACGAGGGTAGGGAAGGGTAGCTGCCCTCGATACTTATAGTCATTACTGGGGAACAGAGATGGGTCGTAAAGTACTGAAATTCATGACGGTTGCGGTGTTGGTTTTGATGGCAGGCGCAAAGGCAAAAGCGGGAACCTGCCCATCGGACGTCCCGGCAGGCGTGACAAATTGTTTTTTTGTCAGTTATGCTCACGGGTCGGATTCAAACTCCGGAACAACAGAGAATGCAGCTTGGCAGCATGCTCCCGGAATGCAGGGCTGCACTGGAAACTGCAACATTACTCCGAGTGCGGGTACGGGAATTATTTTGCAAGGCTGCGTGACGTGGCCTAATTCGTCGTTTACTTGGACTCCTGCAGGCACCGGAACTTCCGGTTCGCCCATTTACTACGGTGTGGATAAATCGTGGTGGGACTCGACAGTAGCGGGCTGTGCCAGTGCTTGGAATCGCCCGATTTTTAATCTCGGAAACGCTGCGGTGACAGACTCACTGCAGAGAATCATTGTACTGGGACACTCGTATTTGATGATCGACAACTTTGAGATTACAAATATCTCCGACCGCGATTCAGGTTATAGCGGTGAGAACGAAACTCATGTTTTTGACATCTACGGTGGCACCACAACCAATGTTACAGTTCAAAACTGCTACATCCACGGCTGGAAAAGCGAGTTTTTTGCGATCGGCACGGGCAACATCGTCAGCGGTCAAAACCAAATCACCAACTTTGTACCGCTTTCTTATTCCCCAATGCCACCAGCTTCTACTTGGCCGAGTCAGAGCAGCCATATCGTCGTCGGGGATGTGTCGGGTGGGACCATCCCGCAGACTGGGAACGGCACGGTCCTCTCGGGAATCAGCGGCTCCAATCCCTACACAATTACATGGACAGGCAACGCTGCTTCAGGAACTTGCAATGGATGTATTTTCACAGTCGGTGGAGATTTCCTCCGAGTGTTCGTAGGGAACGAAACTGGAAATCCCGGGACAGTTGTTCAGAACAACGTGATTGATGGTTCGGACTCTACCGCTGCTCTTATCAACCCCTACTCAGACTGCGGGCTTAGCGAAGGAAATAACAACTGGTGCGGGACCAGCGGCATCGCTCAGTGGCGCGGACCACAGATTTGGCGAAACAACGTTATTCGTTACATACAGAGTGGAGCGGTAGGAGCTTGCACAGAATGGAGCGGAAACCTAATTGAAGACATCCGGCTTTCGACAAACGCTTCCGCCCATACGAATGGAGTCGAGTGCCTGGATGTGATCCCGGCCAACAACACGGCTTTTTTTTACGGCAACGTTATAAGACATACGAATAAAGCCAACCCGGCGACCCCCGGAGGCCTGCAGTCCATTGGGCTCCTCACGGAATTCAGTCCTCCGAACGGCAGCACACTATACGTATTCAACAACGTAGTTTACGACACACTTCAAAACGTCTGGGTGGGCATGCCATCGGGAACGACGGGTTGCCAATCGAATTGCGGGTCTGCAGTTGTGTTCAACAATTCGAGTGACTGCGGTCCTTCGTGGAACCATTCCTTTCCTTGCATCAATTCGTGTCCACCGATTTTCGCGTCCTGCACCATCCAAAATAACCACTGGATTACCAATGCAAGCAGCCAATTCAGCGGGAGTGGTTGCGGTTCGAATTGCACTGCAACCAGCGAGCTAGTGCAAACGGTTTCCAAGGCCAACGGTCAAGGTTACCTGACCTCAACCACGTATGCTTATTCACCGGGTTCGAATGGTTCAACGTTAAACGGCCTGAGTACTTCACTGTCTACTTGCACCGCGATTTCCCTGGTATCAGTTGCGGCGGGAACCGCCTGTCTGAGTGACACGCCTTACGCAGTCAGTTATAACTCTACCGCTCATACTGTGGTCATCCCGGCTCGATCGCCCGTACTGCGGCCACCCACGGGAAATTGGGCGATTGGGGCATATCAGTCTAGCTCTGGATCGGCCTCGGCCCCCGCAGCTCCGACCGGGCTGCTTGCCAGCGTCAATTAGGCCTATCAGAAAATAAATACCACGGATTCCGCGACATCAGTATTGGAGAGCGGGTCGAGCGACTCACTCGATCCGCTCCCTAAGACGCGTAGCTCCCGAATTTCTCTAATTCCGTGAATCACAATTCAAATTCCAAAACACGAGTGTTGGTTGCAATAGCGAATTGGGGCACAAAGAACGACCAATTCCTGATGCAACTCGTGTCCGAATACCGCTCGATGTCCTTTCAGGTGGACATCGTCGTGCTTTCCAACTTAAAGAAGCAAGTAGCGCCTGGCGTTGAAGTGGTTGTTGTAGACCTTTCGGGCAAGAATCCTTGGTCCCTTCCATTTGCACACAAAGAGATTTTTGCCAGCCGGATCGATGAATACGATCTTTTCATCTATTCCGAAGATGATACGCTCATTAAAGAGAAAAACCTTCGCGCGTTTCTTGACGTTTCTGCGGTCCTGCCCGAAAACGAGATCGCTGGATTCCTGCGCTTCGAAGAAGCGGGCAATGGCAGTTTGAACTTTCCCGAGGTGCACGGCCACTTCCATTGGCAAGCAGAATCCGTGCGATCCGCGGGAGAGTTTGTTTTCGCATCCTTTTCCAACGCTCACTCGGCATGCTACGTGCTGACGCGTGAACAGCTTCGTCGCGCCGTTAATTCTGGAGGCTTTCTCGTAGGGCCTCACCATGGAGAGTATGATCTCCTTTGCTCTGCCGCAACGGATCCGTATACGCAATGCGGGTTTCAAAGAGTGATCTGCATTTCCCGCATAGATGACTTCTTGATTCACCATCTCCCAAATAAGTACGTAGGGACCCGATTCGGGGTTGATGAATTAGAACTACGTCGTCAACTAGCAGCGTTGAAGCAAACGGCAAACGGCCACAAGCCGACGACGCTCTTTGCAACAGAAACCAAACTTCCGGACTCTGCGTATTCGAAGGATTACTACGAGCCTGCTCGCGAGGATTTGCTGAATGTCATTCCCAACGGGGCGAACAGCATATTATCCATCGGCTGCGGATGGGGAGCGATCGAAGCGGCGCTGGCCAATAGAGGACATAAAGTTGTTGCCGTACCGATTGACCCGATAATCCCCGGGAAGGCGGGCGCCGCCGGTGTAAAGATAATCCACGGAGACTTTCGTTATGCGCGCGAAAAATTGGCGGGCGAGCGCTTTGATTGCCTGTTGCTTTCGAATGTTCTGCACCTGACTCGTAATCCAGCCGATGTCCTGACTTCCTTCGGTAGCCTTCTATCCGACGCAGGCACAATTGTCATTCTGACGCCGAATATACAAACGCTCCGGTTTTATTGGAACCGGATTAAGGGCGATGCTCGCTACCAGAATTACGGGGGATATGAAGAGTCAGGTGTGCAGCTGACATCTCAGGGAGATGTCCGACGCTGGCTCCGAAGCGCCAAATTCAGGCCTGAGAAAATTGTCGACGTAGCTTCGCCTCGTTCACGGACGATCAACCGCCTGACTCTGGGTCTGGCGAAGCCGTTGCTGTACTCGGAATTTATCGTAGTTGCAAAGAAAATGTAATCATCGCTGGATTACCCTCTTCAATTTCGACGCGCCATTTGAGTCTATGTGACAAACCGCAGATCATTTCAGAACGCATTAAAGTGGGCCTACGCAGGTAACTGGGGAGAAAGGGGGTTTTCCGCTCTCTTCACCATCATTCTTGCCGGCCTGTTGGGGCCTAAAGACTTCGGAACGGTTTCCATCGCCGTGGTCTACATCAGCTTCCTCCAGATGTTTCTCGACCAGGGGTTCGTCGCCGCTCTGATCCAGAGGAAAGATCTCCATTCAAAACATCTCGATGCGGTGTTTTGGATGGACCAGGTTTTGAGCGTGTTCCTGATTGGACTGAGCATCTTGCTGAGTGGCTGGTGGGCGGCGAAGAACCACGCGCCAGAGGTCGCGAAAGTCATTTCGGTGCTCTCCTTCAGCATTCCCATTCATGGTTTGACCGTTGTACAGAGCGCCATCCTCAGCAAAAACATGGATTTCAAGAGCCTGACGATCCGGTCTAACGCGGCCGTGCTGGTCAGCGGGATCGTGGGAATCGGAATGGCGATTGCAGGGTTGGGCGTTTGGTCTCTTGTGGGACAGCAGCTCATTCGCGATTTTGTGGCTCTGCTCTTGTTGTGGAAGCTAAGCGACTGGCGGCCGCGATTTGAATTCTCTTGGAATCATCTTAAAGACCTAACAAGTTTTTCCGTATCCAATTTCATTGGGCAACTCGGAGTTTACGCTGATTTGCAGGCGGCATCGGTCGTGCTTGGACTGTTTTTTGGGCCTATTGCGGTGGGACTATATCGAATCGCGGATCGCATAACAAACACCGTCGTCGTTATCGCGGTATCGTCGATTCAATCAGTGTCCTTCCCGGAGTTCGCGCGATACCAGGACAATCCGGAAGAATTGCGCAAGAGCGTGCTTACGTGCATTCGGTTAAGTTCCGTATCATCCTTGCCAGCCTTAGCCGGCCTGGCAGCGGTGAGCACTCCTTTGATGGCAACGGTCGGTGCGAGTTGGACACCCGCTGCCGGGGTGGTCAAGGTATTAAGTCTTCTCGGGATGTTGCTTATGTTCGGCTTCTTTACCGGCCCTTTGTTGCAGGCCCTATCTAAACCGCGTTTCTTTGCCATTCTCGAATGGTCCCGCACAATCATTGGGACCACTCTCCTGGTTGGAACAGGCTTCCTGGTGAAGAACAGTTCCGTCGACATGCAAATCGCCGGTATAGCCATCTCGCGCTTTGTAACAGGGGGGATTCTCATAACGCCGGTATTCGTTTACATCTTGATGAGACTATGCAGAATTTCCTTTCGCCAGCTGATTGTCGCCGCTGGCCCATCAACCATAGCTTCTGCTGTTGTGGCGGGCTCGGTGTTTTTGTTCCATCAAACAGGTTGGCTATCGAACGGCAAGTCCATCTATCTTTTGTTGGCGGAGGTATTCGTCGGAGGCGTGACGGGATTGTTTGTTCTCTTCAGTCTGGAGACTCAGCTACGCAGGGCCACCATGGGTATGCTTCAAAGGATTTTCCGGCGCCCGTTGCTGTCGAAGGGCTAGGTCTTTCTACCCATACGGAATTTAAGAAGTTTTTGCTTGTTGCAGCAGCCTAAACTCATCTCCTATCCGCAACACAAACTATGAAAATCTCTATCGTTATCCCAACTTACAATCGCGCATATATACTTCGCGAGGCCTTGGAAAGCGTCCTGGCCCAGAGCTACACGGATTTCGAAGTTCTGGTCGTGGATGACGGCTCCACAGATGACACAGCCCGCGTTGTGGGCAGCATTCAAGATAAGAGAATCCGGTATATCCAAAAAGAACGCAACCAGGGTTGCAGTGCTGCATACAACACCGGAATTCGCGCCGCTCAAGGGGAGTGGATTGCGTTTCTGGATTCGGACGACTTATGGAAACCCGAATATCTGGAACGCCAGATGGACTTCCTTTCCCGGCAGGCGGGGCTGGACGTGGTTTTCACCGACACGGAGATTATCGGTGGCCAGGAGCCGATTTCCTCTCTATGCCATTGGCACATGCTACACCTGCAGGCCTTATTGGCAAAGCACCCCAAGGCCGAAGAGTACGTCCTGAGCGGGCGCGAGATGTATATTTGCCTGCTCGAAGAAGTTCCCATCAAGCCGTCGGCGGCCATATTCAGGCGCGTACTTTTTGATCGTGCGGGCATGTTTGACGAGGCGTGGCCGTCGGGAACCGATTGGGATTTGTTCCTGCGGCTCTCGCGAATTAGCCGCTTTGGATACATCGATGCTGTACTTGCAACCCAGAGACGCACTGCAGACGCGACTCATCAGTTACATCGCGAGAAAGACAAAGTATTTTTGCTGGGAGTTTTCTTGAAGGAAAAAGCGGCACTTAACGGCGATACCGAAGCTATCGTGTCCATCAATCGAGGAATTATGGGTCTCTACAATAGCTTGGCGTGGATTTACTTGCTGTCAAATCGCAACATGCAAGCGCTGTCCACGTACTGGCAAGGTTTCAAGGAAACGCGACACCCGAAATTGCTGAAAAAACTGGGCTCCGCCGCCATGCGCATCGCCGTCGCGGGAACCACTTCACTCGTCCGGGGCACGCGTTGGGCACAACACTAATCCTCTACGGATGGAAGTAGGACTTGGTGAGTACGCATACGAAAACCGATCTGGAACGTCAAGCCTCTCGGTCCACCGAAGGCGCTAGTATGGAAGGCAGGACCTGCATCGTCTGCGGCAGCAGAGAGTCCATTGCTTTCCTGAGTGCCCCAGACCGGTATCACGGGCGGAGGGACATGTATCAGCTAGTGCGTTGCCGGTCTTGCTCCCTGGTTTGGCAGGAAAATCCGCCCAGGCCCGATCAAATGTTTGAACACTACGGAGCTGATTACGATCGCTCCGTGGCGGCAGCCGGGGAAGACCGCGATCGCTGGCGGGGGCGCTGGGAGGTGCTCTCACAGTACAAGTCTGGCGGTATCATCCTGGATCTGGGATGCAGCGCCGGTGGCTTTCTGGCTGGGCTTGATAATTCGTGGACTCGCTACGGGATTGAAATGTCGCAGGAAGTGGCAGACAAAGCGCAACAAAAGGCCGGAGCGAAGGTCTTTGTGGGTGACATCCTCGATGCTCCTTTCCCGCAGGCAAGTTTCGATGCCATTACCTGCTTTCATGTGATGGAGCACATGTATCAGCCACATGAGATATTTAAGCGGGTTGCGGCGTGGCTCAAGCCCGAGGGCATCTTTTATATGATGGTGCCGAACATCGACTCGGCTGGTTGCCGGATCTTCCAATCCTATTGGTACGCTCTGGAACTTCCCCGCCACCTGTTTCATTTCTCGCCAAAGTCGATTCGGGCACTGGCCAACTCTGTTGGGCTCGAAGAGATTTCCATAACAACGGACCGCGAGGTATTCATCGAGAGCAGCACGCGCTACATCCTGGACGATCTCCTTCACAAGGTAGGAATCGACCGCGCTCCCCTGGCGAAAGCGTCACGGCCGGGGATTCTATTCCGTGTTGTCCGCAAGGGTTTCCGGTTGACTGCTCTGCCCGTCCTCAACGTTTTTGCCTCGCTGGCAGGTGACGGCGAAAGCGTTCACGCGATCTTGCGGAAGCCAAGTTAAGAAATAGCTGGTACCGAAATGCCACCAGAACATGCCCGAAGTTTCGGCGGAGGGGCGAGCGAGAGCCTCGTCAGCCCCTTTGTTCTCGTCGCGATGGTGCTCGCGGCAATTTTGGTGTTGGTGCTGCCTCGGAAATACGCCGTCGTACCACTGTTGCTGATGGCTTTCCTGGCCCCGCTGACCCAACAGATTGTCTTGGGCGGTGTTCATTTTTTTGTTCTGCGAATTGTTATTCTGGCTGGCTTGGCGAGGATGCTCTTTACGGGACTCCGGTCGGGAGAGGAAGTCCTTGCCGGACGTTTCAATTCCATTGACCGGGCATTTCTCGTGTGTACCCTCTGCCAGGGATTTGCGATCGTGTTGCTTTTTATGACTCCAGACGCCGTGGTCAATCAGGTGGGCTTTTTCCTGGATTGCCTGGGGGCCTATTTCCTTCTGAGGTTTTTCATCCACGACGAACAAGATCTTTACCGGGTACTGAAATGCTTTGCAGTCGTTGCATTGATCATATCCGCTGAAATGGTTGTCGAGCAGATTAAACAGGTAAACCTCTTCGGCGCGATTTTGGGCGGCGTGCGAATCTCCCCGGAAGTCCGTGAAGGGCGCATTCGCTCGCAAGGTCCATTCTTGCACGAATTGCTTGCCGGAGCCTTTGGCGCAACCTTGGTGCCGCTGTTCTGTCTCTTGTGGAAGAACGGGAAAGCCAAACTTGCCAGCGTGATAGGCATCATTGGCGCGCTACTCATTACGTGGACGTCCAATTCCAGCACGTCCTTATCTACCCTCGTCGCCGGTGTGCTGGCGATTTCGCTGTGGCCCATCCGCAAGAAGATGAAGGCGGTGCGCTGGGGAATCGTGATCGGCTTGATTGTTCTGCAATTGGTCATGAAAGCCCCGGTCTGGTTCTTGATTGCGCATGTGGACCTGACCGGCAGCTCTTCGGGCTGGCATCGCGCCGCGATCGTCGACCAATTCATAAGACACTTCGGCGACTGGTGGCTAATCGGCGTGAAGGATACCGGCAGTTGGGGTTGGGACATGTGGGACGCCCAAAATCAGTTTGTTTCCGTCGGTGAAACCGGCGGACTGGTGGCTTTTATCTTTTTCATAGCCATGATTACCCGCTGTTTCCGAAGCTTGGGGAATGCCAGGAAGGCGATTGAGGGGGACACCGAGAGAGAATGGTTCTTCTGGCTTCTCGGCGCCGCGCTGTTTTCGCACATCGTGGCATTTTTCGGAGTGAATTATTTTGACCAATCCAGGGTTAGCTGGTTTGCACTGTTGGCTAGCATTTCGGCAACTACGGCTGTCTTTTTGAAAGACCACGCTGCCAGTGAAGCAGTGACTGCGCCGGTGCTGTCCAAGGTTCCACTCGCTTATCGGAAACCATCACCGGCGAGCTCCCGATCGCGAAGCTTCGCCGTTGAAAAGCAGGAAAAAGTGAAATCCCGCCTTCCCGTTTCGAGGAGCCACCGATGACGACGGCTCAGAAGAAGTACGTGGTTGTAACCCCTGTCCGGGACGAAGAAACGTATTTGCCCCGGACCATCGAAAGCATGGTTGCCCAGACCGTTTGCCCGCAGGAATGGGTCATTGTTAATGATGGTTCGAAGGACCGCACCGGCGAAATAGTCGAGCAGGCTGCTCTCAAATATCCCTGGATTCGTGCGGTCCATCGCCAAGACCGCGGCTACCGGAAGTGGGGCGGAGGAATTATCGAGGCCTTTTACGACGGCTTCAACTCACTCACTTTCAAGGACTGGGAGTTCATGTCCAAGCTGGACGGTGATTTGTCGTTCGCTCCGGACTATTTCGCGAACGCCTTCAAGAAATTTGAGGAAAACCCCAAAATCGGCATTGGCGGGGGAGTTCTCTACCATTACGAAGACGGCGTCAAAGTGCTGGAAAAAACGCCCACGTTTCATGTGAGGGGCGGAGCCAAGATTTTTCGCCGTGCGTGTTGGGGCGCCATCGGCGGGCTTTGGGTGGGACCCGGATCGGATACAGTCGACGAGGTCAAAGCAAATATGCTCGGCTGGACCACCATGAGCTTCTCGGACCTGCCAATGATTCACCACCGCTTCACTGGCGCTTCCTGGGGCCGCTGGGGCGGCCTCGTCAAGGATGGCAGAATCGACTACACCTACGGCTCCCACCCCTTGTTCCTGGCGTCTAAATCGGTGGCTCGACTGGTTCGGCGCCCTTATGTCATCGGTTCTGTCGCGCTGGTTTGGGGCTATGTGGGCGGGTATCTGAAGGGCGCTCCTCAGGTGGATGACCCGGAGTTGATTCGCTACCTGAGACGGCAGCAACTTGCCAGGCTCTTCGGCGGCGAAACGATTTGGAAGTAATTTAAATCACCGGAAGATTTGATCACAGGCAAAAGAACGATTTCCTGATGGATGTCTCAATCATCTGTGTGAATTGGAACTCCGTGGATTATCTTCGTGAATGCATTGCCAGCATTTACGCGAATACATGGGGACTTTCGTTCGAAATTATCGTGGTCGACAACGCGTCTCCTCAGGGTGGCGTGGAGTCCCTAAGCGAAAAATTTCCGGAGATTTCGATTATCAAAAACCCCACGAACCTCGGCTTTGCGGGAGCGAACAACCTCGGATTCAGAAGTTCTACGGGTCAATACGTGTTGTTTCTGAATCCGGATACGGAACTGGTCGGGCCGACGATCAATATCTTGATGGAGCACATCAAGTCGTTGCCCGGTGCCGGGATCGTTGGCTGCAAAATGCTCAACACCGATCGTTCCGTTCAAATCACTTCCATCCAGAAGTTTCCAACTATTTTGAATCAGGTATTTAATACAGAAATCCTGCAGCGACGTTGGCCGGGTTGTCCGCTCTGGGATCTTGCCCCGCTCTTTTCCGACGACGTGGACATGATCGAGGTGGAAGTCATCCCCGGCGCTTGCATGCTGCTGAGGCGCGAAGCATTTGCTGCTGTCGGAATGTTCAGCGAAGAATATTTCATGTATGCGGAAGACTTGGACTTGAATTACAAGCTCAAGCGCGCCGGCTATAAGAATTACTACGTTGGTAAAGCGGTCATCATTCACCACGGCGGCAAAAGCAGTTCGAAGCAGAAGGTCAGCCAGTGGTCCACCATCATGAAGTACCGGGCCATGACGCGTTACTACCGTAAGACTAGAGGGGTTTGGTACGAAACGATGTACCGCGCGGTCATGGGCTTTGTCGCACTCGGGCGGCTAACTCTGCTCACCCTGCTGTACCCGTTTGGCGACATGATCTGGGAAAAGGCTGCGCTGCGAAATGC